>Ga0131853_10012926_pt1 | contig 15293 bp, 3 predicted proteins | sample TergutLab28metaG_FD_92764 | JGI IMG/M metagenome (GOLD analysis project Ga0131853, IMG submission 92764) | Labiotermes labralis P1 segment gut microbial communities from Petit-Saut dam, French Guiana - Lab288 P1 (version 2) (version 2) | ecosystem: Host-associated > Arthropoda: Insects >...
CACACACACACACACACACACACCCCCCACACCCACCACACACACCCCACACCCACACCCCACACACACCACACACCACACACACACACACACCATACACACACACACACACACACACAGCCTGAGGTATGTTGACAAGACACAGCAGAACCATAAAATGCTATTGCAGCTGAACCCACGAGCTTCGTTAAAGTTGTTTTTTCTTCTTCTTCTTCTAGCATCTCCTTTTTACAGGCCGATGGCTGATTCGTCTCCGATTTCTTCTATCATAGTACTAATCACACTTTTTTTTTACTTCTTTCAAAATCGTTACCCTCTTTCTAGATGTCTTTCAGTGCTTTGTTAAGTCATCTTATTCTGAGTCGTCTCACAGTTTCCATTCCTTATTTTTAATTGTAATTTCGTTTTCGGTTTCATTTTTCTATGCATTTCTTTCGCAACGCTGACAATTTGTACAGGACTGTATATTACTCTTCAGAGCACTTCAGTGAACATTATGTGTTAAGTACACAGGTTTGGTGCCAACTAACTTATATTGCTGACGCAATAATAAACTGTGGCGATGTGAAAGTTTTGTTGAGGGGTAGAAGGAGAAAAAACTGTGCCAATGTTTCGAAAAAGCTTCTGCAGAAGCAGCACGAGTCAGTAATTTGACGTGTCAAATTGGACAGAATGCATTTTGCGAGTTTCGAACCTCTGGCCAACGAATGCGATACTAACTTTATCACGGAAACGTTGAGTAATACTTTTAATTACGTAAGGCCCCACCTTTTATTACATAAATTTTAAGGAATTTATAAGAAGTATTTTTCTAATTTAGTACTTAACAAATACCACAGAGCAGAGTCCTTATGAGAAAGTATTTGTTGTTATAGTAAAAAATTTCCCATCTTCTACGAGAGCAATGCATACGTAATTTTGGCAAGGAAACTTGTGTAAAACATTCATTTGGTTGCACGAGAAGGAGGTGTGGAAACATACAGATTGATCTTAGGGATGCAAGTTGTATGTTTCGAGACGGATGGATTAATGTCAGAATCCTGTCCAGTGATGGGCTTTGTTGTCCAGTGCTGGACTTTGGATTCTCTTAAAATTATGGCGTTTATCTCATCAGCTTTCGAGAAAATGCAAACAGACATCATGACTAACTATCTGTGTAACCGCTGAAGATGTTGCTATTTCCTTTATTTTTTTAGTTAACAGTCATTATAACAATCCTAGCATCAGAAACTAATAAAAAATTTTATCTCAACGTCAAGTGAAAATAACTTTCAACTAGAGAGGATTGCACAATCTTGCAAATGTCGCTCAAGATATCTGCTTCCAAAATGCGATCGTTTCAAATGCGAGTCAAGATGATCAGCCTCGAAATATGTCTCTATTGACGAAGACGAGTGCTGCCTTTGTGGGATGCTGAAATTCTGTGCATCCACATGTATCTTGCTGGTGCTACGATGCTTAGGTAGAACGGTTTCCTTCATCACCATCTTAGGGTTCCAGTTTGCTGTGCAGTTTCGTAATTCTGCGAAATCCACCGCTGGGAACAGAATGAAATGAGATCGGAAGTAGGAACAGCTACGTTAAGGTATAAGGAAAATTGCTTCCACTGGGGATAATAACTAAGGGTCCTTTTTTTAGCCTGATTGTCTTAGTTAAAAAAATAGTGCCTTCGTGAGATAACCGTATGCGTATAGGGCTGTATGAATGTGCGTACTTTCCGCTTCCCAAGTTTGAACTAGGTTGTAGATTTACACAAAGTTTTACGTGAACGTTATACATTCGACGGTAGCACAACGCCACATTTTTAAAATTATCCTTTCAAAGCCTAGCGGTTTCTTTACGAATCACAAAGTTTAATATTAAAAAATTCTAAATGGTGCTCCCTTTGTGTTGAGTGTTTTGTGCGGGTCTCAAAACAAACAGCGACTTTTGCTTTATACGTCATTAACTGTTTGGTTTTTATAACCGTGGCGGAAAGTGTTTACTGCGCGGTACGGACTGATTCTTTATATAAGGCAGATTACCTTTAGTCTTTAAAAGGTTAATCAGTTGTAGAAACAGATGAAAGAGCGACCGTGTACAATGGGAACGACTTTGGCAACACTGAATTTGATGCTGTCAAATGATATGTGGTAAGGAAGCTTCGATAAATATAAATGTAACATTTGTTGTTTTCTTTCTTTCTATTTCTTCTTTCATTTTTTTTTTAAATAATGGCGTTGAAATATGAGACCGTCGTCTTGCTAGTTTAGCATAGTTTTCCGGTTTGATGGTCCCAATCGTTGTGAAATTTGGAGCGGAAACTGGTCATAAACCTATCTACACTTTGTGTACTCTCTACTGATTACTTGTTTGTCAGACAAGAATTTCAAACATGGCGAAGTTGCGAAACTTTAACGTAGGCTGAACCTGTATTCAAGTAGTAAGTTCTTCACCAGAATGAAACAACATGAGATCATGATCTGAGATCTAGAAGACTTTGTCTTAACTTTCACTGTCTGGAGAATCTCTAATCTTACCATTGTACAATTATTAGTAACAGTGCAGGAGACGGTTTCCAGATATGAAGAGTGGCTGCAAATACATTGAATAAAGTGTCGCGGACAGCTGATAAGAGGTGGTGCTCCAGTGTGAGGGTTGGGCGACGACATAACCTAAAGTCCCTGATGATACGCAGTGGTAAAACCAGCCTCGGACTTGGTTCTGTTCTTTAGAACGACCTGAGAAATGGAAAAGTGATGTGAGTTGCGGAACTGGGAACGTCTGGAGTGCCAATTAAAGATAGCTGGAAATGAATGGGAAGGGAGCGTGTGGACTGGGTTTTGTCTGACTAATGACAGGAAACAGTGTCTGCTGTATGCGGGTTAGTTAACATCGTTGAGAGAGCTGTAGATCTGGAAATCTATGCAATAGGACCTAGGATTTGTGGGTTATGGAAAGGGAAAGGTAAGATTGCCCTTATGCTTAATTAAGCACCACTTCTTGACGGGGAAATGGGGGTGAAAGTGTAGCTCCATATGTTTTTAATCTCGACTCTAGATGGAGTAGAGTTTTTAGCGTCACGTCCCGACCGTTTTACCCGCGGAGACATAATCCCTTTAACCAGAGAGTAGGAGATTTGATCGGTCTCAGAGCCTGTCTGGAGTCTGTAAGGAAGAAAAGAATCTTTTGCCCCTAACGTGGATTTGTCCTTAAATTCTCTTTCATCCAGCCCGTAACCTGGTTACTATTTCGACTAACCTGTTCAGGCTTTATGAAATTTTCTCGGGCCTACTTTGTATCTTTCACTGATTATTTAAATTGTCGTTAGTGACCAAAAACCCGTTCACTCGACGTTTCGGCCACCATCCTGATTCTACTTTGGGAAATTTTTTCTCGTGAGTTTTAAGTTCTACTTCTTGTAGATGGTTAAATGCCTTGATCTGTCATTTCCAAACTCGTAGAATCGTCCGTTTTTTTTTGTGATGTACATTTTGGCGCAATGGTAGTTCATGTTACTGAAAACGTTACAAAGTAACCACGTGTTTTTTCCGAATGTTTTTCTACGGAAGCCAACATGGCCGTCATTCGTGTGGGAGATGCCACTCCACATATCGCCGTACAGACAAATTTCTGACTAAGACTGTCATGGCTTTCCTCAGTTCCCCCAGGCAAATTTGAGGATGGTACCGCAAATCAGGTCATGATCGCTTCCTTTCAGATACTTTCCTGTTCATTATGTACCGACCACACCATCATTTGACTGTGAACTGTTGATCGTCTCTTTACATATTTGAAGCCCGAAGTTCATGTACGTACATAATACGCAATGGACCAATTTACGTTTCAGATCCAACTTCACAGAAAACACCGACTTTCAGTTACAAAGACCAGCCGGTTAGTAATGTTCAGGAAAATAACTCCTTTCCTAAACGGCGAATATAATCGCTGTTTTATCTGAGGTTGTACGACATTCGTGAATAAGCTTTGTGGACATAAATGAGAGTTTTAACATTGTTTGCTTCCAAAGTAGCTGCACCTGCGAAAGTTGTAAACTACTGTCCCGGGTGTTGTAGCTTCTGGTTTAAGAGGTCACAATTCGGTTCCAGTCAGAAGCACATTGTTTGTATTATGGAATTTTCGGTGGTAGTACTGGCATCGACAGTCGACACTCATTTCCGTGGATGATGGTAGACCGTGCAGGTCATGGAAATATTTTGACTTGTAAAGGTATTGTTTATTTATATTTCGCAGCAATGAAAATTAAGTCAGTTGCAGATAAACACTGCTGTGTTCTGGGGCTAATGTAAAGACGTAGTAATATCACTTCATGGTAATTATGAATCGAAGTTTAAATTTTTCTGTTGTTTTACTTTCCTTTAGAATCACGTAAATCTGATTTCTTCCCCAACTTCTGGAAGTGAAGCTTGCCTTTCAGGTGCCCAAACACAGTTGACTCATCGGATGCCAAAAGACAGATCGTGATAAACATAAATGCCAATCATAGAGTGGCCTCATTCACATTAGAACAGCGCTATATCAGACACGACCTCCGGCATTGGTGATTTTCACACACATATATACATATATAGGTAACCGAATCGAATCTGATTGGCTTGCAGTGATGTCATATGACGGCGTTTCGTCGGCAAAGACGTAACACGTGCAAAAGATTATCCAGTGGCTAACAAACAGAAAGCTGTCTTTTGTGTTTTAATGGTAAAATCAGGTACGTTACCGAAAAGCTGGGGCTAGCGAGACTTAAACTCCTGGTTCCTCTGCACAGTGTTAATTTCGAAATAATTATATGAATTTACTTTAAATTTGTTTAATTACGAGATGCGGATCCTAATCAAAGCCGTAACCAACTATCTTTCGTTATTTACATAATTTTAATCCATTTCCAAAGTCTCCAAGTAGTGGTGCCTGCCTATGGAGTCTTTTCAAGAATCGAACTGCGGTCCAAGACCCGTGAACGGGTGCAGTGTTCATCGTTATCACGAAGTCTGTCTTACAGCAAGTTCATAACCTCTTCCAGAGAGTGCGATCTAGTGTTTCCTCTTCCAAGTTACAGTATCTTCTACTGTCCTTCAGGTTATCCAGTAGCTGCTTACATCTTCTTCTTCGTCTTCTCGAACATTCTATCTTTCCCTCAGTAACGGGTGGCAGGAGGCGGAAGCAATTTTGCATGTGAAATGTCACTTTGTGATTGTCACACAGAATTTTCAAAGAAAATATTTGAAGTGGATATTTGATAGGCCATATTTAATAAACAGTATTATGCCTGGGAAAGCGAAGTACTAAGTTGTGCCTTAGTCTTGGTTCTTTCATTTTTAAGATTTCATTTTCGCCAGTTAGAGCTACATTAATTTATTTAACGCCCTAAGGTAGGCATAGATAATGTGTGAGGCTGCTTATTTTAAACGACCTATACCGAGAGAGTTCAGACGTTTGTAGTAAGTTCGTTGTAGTCTTGCTTGTGGAGTCTTCAAGAAACTACAATGAGCCCGTCTAAAGAAGTCCCAGGGTTGATGGAAGCAAGGACTTGTAGGGTTATCCTTCATTACACGCGTGTTAGTACTCCGCGGCCGGTTATATCTCGCTAATCAGCCCCAAGCTTTTACTATTGGCAAAGATTTTTATGTGCTTCTCAGTACTCGTATATGTGCGAACTGAGTGGCTATTCTCCTGGACTGGAATATAGAGAAGTGTTCTGGAAGGGGAGAATTGGATGAGATAGACGCATGGGAGTCCTTCCCCCAACCTGGATTTGTTTCCATTTCTCCGTAGCAGCATCTACGCTGAAGTGTCACAAGTCGTTAGTCCACAGTTAATGAATGTGGGAAGTACAGTTTCAGTTCGAATTTCACTGCATTTGCTGTAAATTCCTGCGTCACACTCGTATAAGAAAGCGTTTACAGTCCTTTTTTTTAATCAAAGTTAGGGTCTTCCATGATGTGACGTAGGGTAGTTTAGTAGATAGATACCAACGTTTCGGAGGAACCTGCTCTCTCCACGTTAATGAGAGTATTGTTTTATTTGGTGAGATTAAGTAGCATTATATAGTGTTATTGCCATGATACTGAGACTGGAAAACCAATGTACTTGAAGGGAGAAAAAAAACTTGTCCCAGTCCCACATTGTCCACCATAACTTCCAACATGTACTGGCCTGGTAAACAACCAGGTTCTTGGGTGTGAGAGGCCGAATACCAACAGGCTCAGCCACGTCACAGCCGTTGCCTAAGGTGGAGGTAGGGGTTTCTCCGAAATGTTCGTACCATTCTACTAAACAGCACCGTGTGACGTCTCAGAAAATGGTCTGGTTAAATGAAAGATTCAAGCCTACAGCCTTTTGCCATGTTTCACTGTTGCATTACAAGGGTGGGCCCTGTGTCTCTTATCTTAATGTACAAAGCTGCGCCTTGATGTTGTCCTTTTGTGACATGACCATTTGTAGGGATGGAAATCCCACTGATTTGTAGTACAATACTTGACAGGTCGCCATATATATGATGGAACACGAACCGTTTGTAGCAGGGAGTGTCAGGTGTAGATAAAAAAACATCACGTAGGTGGATACAAATGAGAGAGATTTATGCCTGATCAGAATTTCTGTATGCGTGGGAGTTACTTGTGTGCACAAAAAGCCTAATGAAATGTGTTGAATAAAATGTAGTGTGTAATATGATCTGTCTTTTCAAATTCCTATTAACGATTTCTTCATAAGCAGGGTTTGTGTTTCGTTCGCTTTGAAGTGTATTCAGAAGAGCTTAGGTCTATAGCTGTAAGTTGTGTTATGGATGTGGATACGTGCAAAAATGCAAAGAGGTGCGAAATATTGTTCACACATCAGACACGCTTTAAACGCTACGTTGTTTAAGAGGCACTTGTAGAATAATGACGCCAATGGATTTCGTATGTTTCCTGCCGTGAAGTGCCGCAAAGTTTCTGCGTGCCTGCCATGCGTCAAGCTGCATCGTGTGAGAGGAAAATGGCTGTTTGTCGGTTGACTGTTTTAACCTCATTTGTATAATAAGTTGGCAATGGATCCACTTCCGCACCTCACATTCGTATAGAGGTGAATGTGGCCTTCCGATCGACAACAAAATTAAACGGTCACACACCTTTATTCAGTGGCGTTTTGCTCTGCATTCCAACTACGTTTACTGAAATTTCTCGCCATTTAATTATTCTTTTCTGAGTGTAACCGGCTGTTTACGTGAAAAAGCTGGTGTGTGTGTGTGTGTGTGTGTGTGTGTGTGTGTGAGACTTTAATGTTCTCTTACCAGTGTTTCGAGCTCAAAAGTAGTCGTTTCCTAAGAGATTTGGCTAAAATAATTTAATATTATTTTCTTTTTCCTTCCCTCCGAGTTACGTTCTCAGTTTATTTAAATAAGAAAAGACGAGGAACGTCAGATACGAAGTTTCTGGTTATGCGGAATTTCCCCGCTTAGTCATGAGGTCAAATTGTGCTGTCCAGAGGTTTGTCCAGAGGAGAAAACGTGTCTATCAACACTATTATAATTGCTCTGCACCAGCCTACTTACTGTAACATATAGAACATTGTGCTGTTTAATGTGTAGGCTACAAGACTTAAAGTTCACCCTATTACAGGCCATGAAGGACCAGAGGGGGGAGGAGAAATATATCTCTACTGTTTATTCAAATTTGGTGCTATATGGGTGGTCAACACTAGGCCGAGTATATTTTAATCCCGGGAAAGAGACCCGTTACCCTTTCTATAGGGGGCTGGCTCGGCCCTAGGGCCGGTCTGAGCAGGTGCGGAAAATCTCGTCCACACATGGATTCGATCCCCAGACCGCCCATCCCTTTGCATTTCGCTATACGGACTGAGCTATCATGTATTGGCTATGCAAAAATTAATTTGCCATTGGATGTATGTGGAGAAGTGAAAAGTGCAGAAGAGATTTCTTTAAAGATTAAAATTAACCTGAATTATACTTAAGTGTTACACCCTTACCGCACAGTAAACACATCCCGTTTCTGCTACAAAAAACCAGAAAGTTAATGATGTGTAGGGAAATAATAGTTGTTAGTTCGGAGATATATTAAAAAAAAAAGCCCCAAAATGCACTCTGTGGGCAGACAGTAGAATGTTTGACCATGAAATCCGACTGTACGTAAGTAAACGTAATGATTTTAAAGACTACTGTATAAGAACTGATTGCTATGCTCTTAAATTGGTTCGGTGCTTTAACATGCACTTCTGCTGTTACACTCGTACACAAACAAAAACCATCACCTACACTTAGTATTTTTCTGGTACCATGTAATAAAACTAAAATAGGTCTTGGCCGATGCAGTCATCAGCAGGGAGACGTTTACGGATAAAAAAGGTATTACCAGAGCTTACACAACTTTACACTGCACACAATACGTAATCACAAAAGGATAAAATATGTACACCCAGCTCACATAAAATATAGAAATAGTGTACAGCGTTTGTATATTTCATGTGAACTCTGTGTGCAAGTTTTTGTCTTTTTATGGCAGTGTATGGCGTTTAGTGTGAAGTTATGTAGGCCTAAGCCTTGGCTGCAGATCGTAAATATCTCCCTGTCGGTAATCTGCATTGATCTGTACACGTTGGAAATATTTGAAGAGAAAATAGAACACCGATATTGGCTGTGTGATGGTATTCAATGAAGTATAATTGGGTTTTACTCGTCTTTCATTTGTCAGACACCAGCAGACGAGGGATTTTTTTTTTGAGATCTGTAAATTAATATTTCATTTAGCTCAGTTTGAACAGGGATTATGTCACGGGATGGACGATCGAAGAGTCGGTGTTCTATTTCCGTCCGACAGGGGCAAACACAGTATCCAACATTTAACCAACTACCTATTCACTAAGTACCAGGAGCTCTTTCCCTTTGGCTAAAGAGGCCGGAGTTTGAGGCTAATAGCTTGCTTCTTGTCATTGTCAATGTCAAAACTTTCTGAACTGCGCCTCTGCTCTTCCAAACTTCTTCACGGTGTGGTTTTTAATTAGACAGGCATATCTGTACCTTTCGTAACGCGAGGCAGACCATGTGCGTATAACGTGACATTGAGGTACGTTAGTGCAACCATTGTTGCAGTGGAAAAGCAATAAGTATTACCTATTCTGAATATGAGTTTGTAGCTTTAGTTATCCAGCATGCAGTGTGTCTGTGCCATATTGCCATCTGTGGCCGCCCGGCTCTACAATATTTTTCCACATTTACTCATAGACGGCAAATAAAGAAATGGTTACTAAACATAAAATGTGCGTGTTGATTTTCTCTACAAATTTGTCTGACACTTTTCTCATTCTAAGATGAACTGAGCGAGAAATGATAAAAAAAAGTTGTATTGGTCTTCACGTAAAGTACCCGTTAATCCTGTAGTATTTTAATTAAACTTGAATTTCCTCGACAGATTTTTAAAAATTCTCAAATATCAAATTTCATGAAAATCCGTCCAGTGGGAGCCGAGTTGTTCCAAGCGGAAGGGCATACGGACGGACAGACAGTCATGACGAAGCCATTAGTCTCTTTTTAGCAATTTCACGAAAGCGCCCAAAAATTTAATGAACATTCAAAATAAGAATTCTGTTTGTATGATCGAATAATTAACGTTCGTAACGATTTCCGTCGATATACTCGTCTTTTTTTAATATCTAAATGATTATGCAGTTAGTCCTTGCTTTTATACATTTTTTTATTCAGTTCTGAATATTTCTCCTTTGCCTTTATAAGTATATTCCTCAATAATGCATCAGACACTGTAATTACAACTAGGTTTCATATTCATTTAGGGGGACTTATCTTTATTGGTAAAAGAATTTATGATGCCACCGAGAGAATACAAAATGACACGATGTCTTTTATATCCACAAACCTATATGTCATCCTTATTAATTAAGACATACGCTGGCATGTTGTTCGTGCCACCAATAAGGTCGCCATTGTATTCCTTTTGTGGTACTGTCTCGTGCTTGATCGTGACATGTTCGGATTAATTAGTGGAAATGAAGGAAGCCTAGTCTAAACGAGAAAACTTTGACGTCACGCAATGCTGGTTAATTTGTGAAGGCGAGTCCGTATTATACAGCAGAACTGTGTTTTCTTGAAATTGTATCAGTGGGGCAGTAAGCCTTCGGGAATTCTCTGCTGAAATTATATTCAGCTCCATGCTGTGCAGGAGGGTAGTGCCTCAAATTTAATCACCAGCGCTTCCTACCTTATACTTGCCAGTTCACTTTTAGGTGCATTCGCAAAATAGCGAAATGCGACTATTAGCTTTGTCATGTCTGTCTGTCCGCATGGAGCAACTCGGCTCCCACTGGACGGATTTTCATGAAATTTATTATTTGAGTATTTGTCGAAAATCCGTCCAGAAAATTCATGTTCCTTTAAAGTATGACCAGAATAACGGATTCTTTACATAGATACCATTACACAATTTTATCGTACTTCGCTGTTTTATCCTTAGAATGAGAAATATTTCATACAAAATTTGTAGGGAAAATAAAAACACAGCTTATTTTCAGCAACGTCTTTTCGAAAGTCATGCCATTTATGAGATAATGTAAAAAAATATAGTAGAGCCGAGCAGACCATATATGACAATATGGCGCATGCTTATTGCATGCTGGATACCTAAGTCTTCAAACACATGCTCAGAATATATTATAGTTACTGTATTTCCACGGCAGCCGTGGTTATACGGACACATTTCAACGTTACGTTAATGTGTGTATTGCTTATCTTGTTCAGTAATCGTGATATCAATCGACGTTATGTCGTCTGAACTAATTGTGGATTTCCTAAAAAAGTCACAAAGCCAATAGCTAACTGATTTCTCGGATGAGTCCCTTCTGCGAAGCACATATTTTCTCAGCCACTCAAGAAATTGCTGCATCCTATGAAACTCGAAGTTTCATTATCGTTTTGACTAGAGCTCGCCACTGATCCCTAACCTGAACCAGATGTATTCAGTCCATATACTCCCTATTTCTTTCAGATTCATTTTAATATTATCCTGCATCTTCACCTCATTCTTTGAAATGAAGTTTTTTTAGGGTTTTCTACCAACACCCTTTACATCTTTTCCCTCCCGTCCGTGCCACATACCTTGTACATTTCATCCTTCTTGAACCTCTACTAGCATGTAGCCGAAACTTAAAGCTGGAGGACCACGCCTTGTCGGCTGTTCTCGATTATTTGTTCATTGTAATCGCAGCTACTCACCTCGTTGGTAAGACGAGAGTAGCTGCGAAAAAAATCCGAGAACAGCCGACAAGGCGTGGTCCTCCAGCTTCATAACGATAATTGTGTCCTGCCGTTTATATGCTGTCTTGAGTAAGGTAGAGGACGTGACAGGAAGTTGACGAGAATTGCATACGGAGAAGTTTCATGATTTACTCGTATACACTTCACCAGTTCGGGCAATCATATTAAGAAGTGTGATCGGCAGGGCATGTGGAATACATAGAAGACATGCTAACTGCATGTGGAATAAAATTCTGAAAAACTAAATAAGACAGGTAATGTACGTAAAATGTAACAATGAGGCGCGTTCGTGTAACTATTGTTGTCGTGGAAGCGCAGTAATTGTTGTATATTCTGAGTGTGTGTCTGTAACATTATTTATCCAGCATGCGGTGCGCATGCGCCGTATTATATTGTCATCTGTGTTCTGTCCGACTGTACCATATTTTTCTAAATTTTCTCATAAACGGCACGGTTTTTGGAAAATGTTATTGAAAATAAAACGTGTTTGCGATTATGTCCACAACTTGTGTCTAAAACATTTCTCATTCTAAGAAGAATCCAGCGAGACGTTATCATCAATGTACAAAGTTCTTCATGTGAAGTGCCGTTATTCTTGTTGGATTTTAATAAAACGTGAATTTTCTCGACATAATTTCGAAGAATACTCAGATAACAAATTTCATGTAAATTCGTCCATTGTGGGCCGTGTTGTTCCATGCGGACGAAAGGACAGACACGACGAAACTAATAGTCACTTTCCGCAATTTTTCGAAAGCCCCTAAAAAGGAGCCACTTAGAGTACTAGGTGTAGAGAGATAAAGAGATAGTACTGAAGTGGATGTTGAAAAACGCGCTGAGTGTTTGGATTGGATTAATCTGGCTTAGCGGAGACTCCATAGAAATCGGAGAGTATGTTAATGACTCTTAGCTTCTCAAGAAGGGGTCATGGAAGTATTTCTTTTAATTTACATGTTTTAGGTCTAGGACATTGGGTTCCTGACATTAGGCCATAGGAAGAACATTAAATTTACCAAATGCCTTGAGAATATGAGAATGGTACACTATTGAAAAGGGTAGTATAGAAATGGATGCAACCAGTCAAATACAAACACATATTTTACGCATCACAGCTACACGTTTCGGCTACCTCAACATAACCATCGTCAGGCTGTATAAAATTATAAGAAGGAAGTTATTTACATAAAGGTTATGGGTGAGATTCCGGTCTTACTGAAACGTTAGGCTGCATGTAAAGAAATATATGTAACTTCTTTCGTAAGGCCGAGTTCTCGCTCATAGCCTTTAGGTAAGTGATTTCCTGTTGTAATTCTGTACAACCTGAAAAAGGCTGCGTTGGCTAGCCGAAACATGCAGCTGTGATGCGTAAAATATATGTTGTGTATACGATTGTATCCATAACTGTATAATCTGAACACAGTGGGGTTGCCACATCGAAAATTAAAAGGGCAGTCTTCGTTATATAACTTAATATACAAAGATTCCTGCTTTTGAGAGATGGCTGAATTGAATAGTGTGTGATATACCCGTTACAAGAACTGACCCTTATGTGGTTTCCCTTTGTATATTCATGAAATTACCGAAATATTTAAATAAATGTTCATGGGTCTCAGCCTGAGATTGGTTCATAAGATTGAAATTTTCTTATTTTCTTTTAGTCCTTACAGCCAAATTCCAGGTCACGACCACAGATTTGGTACCGCCTTCCGTCCACACATTTTCCAGTTTAACATTCAAGGCTATATAGTGTGAGCTACTGACAGCATCCTTAAATAAACCATAAACGCACCGCGTCACATTTCGGCAGCTCGTGACTTTAAATGACCTCCGCCACAGAAGTTCAAAGATGAGTTTGTCATTATCTCAGTCGACTCATTTACTAAGACGGTTATCCGATTATCCAGTGCCAGTTCGCAGGGACTGCTATAGCATGCCATCCTCAGTTTGCAGCTTGCCGCTAGCTTCTCCTTATTTCAGGTGGCTGAGTGAAAAGCTGGCACGCAATGCGCCACATTTCTTCTTTGCTTGAGACTGTCATTGTCTGTATATAATGTGGTCGTGTTAACAAGGAGAATTTCATAACGTTTATTGTTACACTGGTTGAGAATTTTGTTCTGGACTTTCTCCACTGTCACTCTTTATTAAAGCCACAAATTTTCGGAATTCTTTCTTCTAACTTCTTCTTGTCTATATGTTGAGAATAATCTACTGACTGCTCTACTATGTTACATTTCAATTTTATGTTTGATCCGGTACATTAGATTATACCCAAGGAGTTTCTAATACAAACTTTGATGTTATTATTCCGGTTTCGGAATAACAGTTATCACTGTTTCATAAGATTTTGCACAACTTTTTGTTAGGAGAGGCCTGTCTCCTTTTCACTCTTTTTGTGAACCGATTTCTACTGATGATGGCTGAAGTAGACAGCCGCAACGTATAGTTGCGCTGATTCAAGGACCTATATAGTAGGTCGGTATGGTTGTGTTTGTCAGTCAATATAACACCTCAGTGATAATAAATATGCAACGGGGCGATGTCAGTTAAGATTGAATACATCAGTTACTGGTTACGAACAAGGGAAGTTCGGCTGTGCCCACCGCAAACCACTGACAAGACAAACTGCAGACTCCACAGTCAGTAACAATATGTAGCTCCTTAAGAAGCTGAAATATTACAAAATTGCATTTTAACTGCGAATGAATATGAGAAACAAAATACACTGCCTCCCCTGCTGTCCAGTGTGCGCGTGGAGCCATTTCTTGTCAGCGACTCACTTATTGTGAAACAGTGTTGCTTGCCGCTTCATAGAGGGTGTAGAATACCCGCTGTCCTCATTTCCCGCAGCAAGCGCGTCGTCTCCAGTTCCAAATTCCAAAACTTCTTCTAATGGTCCAGTCTAACACACTTTTAGACAGTATTTCCCCATTTCTTCCTTTCATTTGGCCATACTATCTTGTCATTCATTTGTCTGGTTTTCATATCACAGACGCAGAAACATTTATGTTTCCACACTACCGGTGCTAAATTCGTCACAATCTTGACCTTTGTCACCTTAAACGCCTTATTTTCACTTCTCACTTTTTCATTCAATGAACACATTTCACCTCTATATAACAGGATACTTTAAACCATTCTGTGTTAGTTGTAAAAGTGAAGTTCACGCTGTAACAGGCCACAGTACGGGTTGGGAGCTTTGGAGGTAAAACGCTTACCTTCCTTTAACCTCAGCGCTAAATCGGGGTGGTTAGTCAACACTACTTCCGACCGCTTTACTCCCAGGAGAGAGGTTCGGTACTAATTGTACTCGAGGCTAGGTCGGCCCCGCCGTCGGTCTGGACGGGCGTGTAAAATCTCCCCCCGCCCCCCTATTCGGTTCGAACCCCGAAACATCCAGGCCATATCGGGTTACTATACCGCCTTCGCTATCGCAGCCGCCTGTGTTAATGTTCTTATGTTCTTAAGATTGTGTGTTACTTTTTTCATTATTCCTTGTGAAGATAATATATGGCTAGCAACATTTCTTGATCCACCTGTATGCTGTATGAGGTGTGAATTTGTGTGTTAGCCTGTGCCAGGGTAGACGAAACTTTCTGTGGGCACGTGCCTGAATATTCCAGAAACTTGGAAGACACCCTTTCTTGTGCTGATGGGAATTTTTAAGAGCAAAATAAATAAATTATTATTATTTACTGCATTTTTATTATTATTAATGCATATTATAATTATATAATTATTACATAGTATAATTATTATACAGGGTGAGTCCTTCACTAGAGACCTCAAACTATTGTCTATAAAAATGATGTTATTGAGATAATGACTTGAAAATTTATATACACATACCGGGAACAATGCAAAACAGGACCTGCTCATAATCGATGCTGAAACTGGTCTCCTTTCACATCCAAGTACACTTGAATGCGTTTCTGCAAATTCTGGAATACTTTTCCCAAAGTGTCGACGTTGACGGCTTGAATCTCTTGGCGTATATCGTCTTTGAGTTGTTCGATTGTGCGGGGTGTATTTTTGTACA
>Ga0131853_10012928_pt1 | contig 15291 bp, 11 predicted proteins | sample TergutLab28metaG_FD_92764 | JGI IMG/M metagenome (GOLD analysis project Ga0131853, IMG submission 92764) | Labiotermes labralis P1 segment gut microbial communities from Petit-Saut dam, French Guiana - Lab288 P1 (version 2) (version 2) | ecosystem: Host-associated > Arthropoda: Insects >...
ACCGGCTCTTGTCATCCCGGGCTTGACCCGGGATCCCCCAAGTCGAACCCAACATACAAAGCGCAATTATCTTTGTGGCAGTTTGGAGATTCCGGGTCAAGCCCGGAATGGCGTAGCAACCGCACACAAACAAGCAGCCAGCCTAATCAAGGAGCCATTATATCGCGAAAATCATTTTATCTACTAGCTTATACACATAATACACTTAGATTCTGCAAAAAGCAACCCCTTTCGCATTGGTAATTTGTGGAATGCTGAAAGACAACAGATTTTTTTGTCGTATCACTGGCTACATGCAAAGCACATCCAAATCCAATTTAGGTATAATCTGGATATAAAGAAATAAGACACCAAAAATTCAAATAGGAGGAATTAAAATGAAAAACCAAGTAATTCGCACGCTAGACGACCAAGGGCGCATTGTACTGCCGCGCGCACTCACAAGCCAAGTTGGCTGGGCAGCAGGTAGCAGCCTAACAACCTTTGTAAACCTGCGCAACAAAACTGTCGAACTTTTTGTTCAAGAAGATGGCGCAATGCAAATTGACGAGCTGGGGCGGGTAACAATCCCCAAAGGCCTAAGAGATGCTTTGGGCTGGGCGGCCAGCAGCAAGCTGGCAGTAGAGATGAACGTATTCGAAGGCAGCATACTGCTGGAACTAGAGGTAAAGCTTGCCCCAAAATGTGTGTTCTGCGGCAAGCAGGAAGAAGCCATGTCCATTAACAACGTGAGCATGTGCAACCAACACATGCGTACAATCGCAAGCTGGGCTAAGTTGGACAAGCTGCGCGACGCCTAAAGCAATGAATCAAATTCAGCTACAAAAAAAGGACGGTTCCTACGTCCTTTTTTTATCTCAAACTACATGGCTATTTTGTGCATTACCACGAATTACATGTTGTGAAAAACACCTGATAGCAGTCTTATTCTGCACAGTTTTAGTCTTGTATTAGTTTCCTTTTTGATGCGAATTCACAAACTTCATGCATGTTCATTAAGGCGGCTTTGGCATAAGTAGCTAAAACAAGGCGATGCGCACATATGTTTGACTTCCTCCCCCAACTCCCCTATAATCAACCCAAGCACTTGCGTAAGGGCAACTTTTTTGCAGGCTTGCCTACCTAACGGAAAGGTTTAAAGACCCAACCAGAGGGGAGGTGGCATATATGGCGATATACGTTATAATTACGACACTATTTCAAGCAGGCTCATTTATATTGGCTTTGCTAGACTATATCAAAACGAAGAAAGCAAAAAAGCAATCAGCCCTCGACCAAAAGGATAGCTGATTGCTTTTGTGTTAAAAAAGTAACTTGGCAAGCCTGCCGCCTTTACAGCGGTTCAGTGCCTAAAGGAACGTGTCTAGCGTTCCTTTTTTATTGTATCTACATTATATGTTTTATATACGCACTTGTAAAGCCTTTAAGCAAACTTCAACCCAGCGCCCACAGCGCAAATTCTACATACAATGCACAGCAAGTCACCAGCGCCTTTTCGTCTATATCAAAAAGCCCGTGGTGGTGGCTTGTTTCAGAGTTTGGTACACTGCTGCTACGTGTGCCTACGTGTGCGTAAAGACCCGGGGCAAGGGCTAGAAAGTCTGCAAAGTCATCTGCGCCCAAGGCTTTTTCGTTGTTGGTAATAATATTTTCTGCGCCCACGATGCCTGCGGCAATGGGGTAGGTTTCTGCCGCCACTTCCGCGTGGTTAATAAGGGGCAGCGCAAATTGCTTAAACTCCACAGTGGCTGTTGCGCCAAAAAGGGCGGCGGTTTCTGTTGCTATTTTGCACACTTTATTGTTGGTTGCCTCGCGTATTTCGTGCGTGAATGTTCTGGTGGTGCCTTCTAAAACAGCGTGTTCTGCCACAATGTTGTATTGCGTGCCTGCCGTAAGATGTCCCACGCCCACCACCACGGTGTCTAGCGCGCTGGTATTGCGGGATACGATAGACTGCAGATTATTTACAATTTGAGCCGCTGTATACAATGCGTCCACGCCTTTTTCCGGGGTAGATACATGCGTACCTTTGCCGGTGACTTGTATTTTAAAGTAATCGCACCCGGCACTTTGCGGGCCTGGCGTAAGGCTTACTTTACCGCTTTCTATACGTGATGTGATATGCAGCGCAAATACCCGCCACACATCTTTCATTAGCCCTGCGTTAATAAATAGCCTTGCCCCTTGCCCAATTTCCTCTGCAGGTTGGAAGAATAGCCGCACCTCGCCGCAAAGCAGGTCTTGTTTTTCTTTTAAGACTTTTGCCGCAGCAAGTAGTGCGGCGGTGTGGGCATCATGGCCACAGGCGTGGCAGCAGCCTTTGTTTTTGGATGCATACGGCGTGGTTTTTAAGTCGTCCATGTTAAGGGCATCGGTGTCGGCGCGCAGGGCAATTATTTTGCCCGGTTTCGCGCCTTTTATGGTGGCGGCGATGGCCGTTTCGCCAACATATTCATATTCAACCCCATAGCTGCTTAGTTCTGCAGCTATTTTTTTGCAGGTTTCGTACTCTTGTAAACTTGGCTCTGGGTTGGCATGAAACCACCTGCGTAAAGATATCAGATACGGTTCTTCCTTTAAAATATAGTCCTTTGCCGGCATTTTATTTCCCTCCTACCATACAGGTATAAACGCGCCTTGGTATTCTTCTTCTATAAAGCGGCGCACTTCTTCAGACTGGAATGCATTAACGATAATATTAAAAATACGGAATCTTTCGGCGTCGTTTACATCGGCTGTCCTTGCAACAATGAGGTTAATCAGCCCGTCAGAGTCCCCGGAAAGCACATCTTCTGTAAAAATGCTGTCGTACGCTGGGTTAAGCCCTGCGGTAAAGGCATTGCCTCCGTTTATTACAGCGGCCTCTAAGTCGGGCAACATGCTGGCCAACATGCCAGATTCGGCGGCTATGATGTTTATATTTACAATGCGCTCTACGATATGCAGCTCAGATGCCAGCTCGCCAGGTGGTGTATTTAGGCGAATAAGCCCTGCAGACTCCAAAAGCCTTAGCGCACGTGCGTGGTTTACAGGGTCGCTGGGTACGGCAATGGTATGGCCGTCGCGTAAATCTTCTAAGGAAGAAATGCGTGAATGGTTGTTAAAAATGTTTAGTGGGACTATCCATGTTTCTGCAATAGACTGAATTTGAAAATTGTTGGCGGCAATTTCGTTGTTTAAAAATGAACGGTTTTGAAACGCGTTTAAATCTATGTTGCCGTCGGACAGGGCGATGTTTGGGGTCATAAAGTCTGTAAAAGTTACAAGCTGAATGGTAATGCCTTCTTCTGCAATCAGCTCCTGGATAATGGTCCAGTGGTCGTTAAATGCGCCCGTAACGCCTATGCGTATAACTGTAGAATCGTTATCGCGGCAAGCTGCCAATGTGAGGGCAAGTGCTACAAGCAACCCAAGTAGTAAAAATTTTTTCATTTTAAATGCTCCTTTTTAATGTTTAGTTTTTTTGATAACAATATTACCGGTGGTTTGTATCATTGTGACCAGCAACAAAATGATAGCAATGGTAAGCCACATCAAATCTGTAAGGCGTTGGTGGTGGCCAAAGCGTATAGCAAAGTCCCCAAGGCCGCCCGCGCCAACTGCGCCAGCGAGTGTTACAAGGTTTACCAGGTTTATTGCTGTAATTTGCGTCACCCGCGCCAAGGACGGGATACTCTCCCGCAAATATACACGGAAAATGATTTGCAAACGCGACATGCCCATCGCCTGCGATGCTTCGATAAGCCCTTTATCAACTTCAGAAACAGCGGTTTCTACCTGGCGGGCAAAAAAAGGTACTGTGCCAATAACCAGCGGTACAATGGCACCCCTTACGCCAATGGCGGTGCCTACAATCAGGCGGGATAGTGGAAACACCAATATGATCATTATAAGAAACGGGACAGAGCGGATGATGTTAATGGTTTTATCAAGCAGATTGTAAACAACTATGTTTTGTAAAATGCCCCCACGGCGCATAACTACCAAAGAAACGCCCATGGCAATACCCAGTACAAAAGAGATAATCCCAGAGCCACCCACCATTTGCAATGTTTGTATCAGTGCTTGCAAAAGCTGAGACGATGCCCGCTCAAAGTTGGGGACAAATCTTGTGATTAAATCTGTCATTGTTTAATCACCTCCACAGACACTCCGTTATCTTTTAAGAATCCAATTGCTCCGGTTCTATCTTGTTGCGTACCTTTGAGGATTATAACCAAGTTGCCCAATGGGCGGTTTTGTATGATTTCTATATTGCCAAAAAATATGTTTGTTTTTACGTTAAACTGTACAGCCGCTTCTTGCAGCACGCTTTCTTTCGCGCTGTCCTCTACATAGGTTAGCTTGATTAAAGCCTCGTCTTCTGCCAGTTTGACTAAAGGGGAGTCGTTTTCTACCAGCTCATATACTTGGTGCAAGCTGTTGGTGGATGCTACAAATTCCATAGCTACTTGGCTTTTGGGGGCGGCAAACACGTTATACACGTCATCCAGTTCTTTAATTATTCCGCCTTCCATTACAGCAACCCTGTCGCAAATTTCTTTTATTACACTCATCTCGTGGGTGATAAGGACAATTGTAATGCCAAGCTTGGTATTCACCTCTTTTAGCAATTTTAGAATGGACTTTGTTGTTTGTGGGTCAAGTGCGCTGGTTGCCTCGTCGCAAAGTAGTACCATGGGGTCGTTAGCCAGTGCGCGGGCGATGGCTACGCGTTGCTTTTCCCCGCCAGACAGTGCTGATGGGTATGCATGTATCCTATGCGAAAGCCCAACCAAGTTTAATAAATTTTCTGCCTTTGTAAGCCTTTCTGCTTTAGACAACTTTGTGTCTTTTAGCGGCAGTAAAACATTTTGCAAAACTGTACGCGATGGCATGAGGTAAAAATGCTGAAATATCATGCCTATTTTCTTGCGCCTGTCGCATAATTGTTTGTGAGAGAGCGTTGTTAAATCCTCCCCGTTCACAATTACACTACCGGTCGTGGGTGCTTCCAGCAGGTTAATACATCTTATTAAAGTAGACTTGCCCGCACCGGAATGCCCTATGACTCCAAAAATCTCTCCTTCCTGTACTTCTACATTGATATCGTGTACGGCTTCAATACGCCCGTACTGCGTATGAAAGGTTTTGCTCACGTGCTTTAACGTAATCATGGTGCCTCCTTTATAAAAAAAATAAGCCCTCTAATTTAGGGCTCGCAACTTGGACGGTTTGTTAGAAAATTCTAACACACATCTTCCAGACAATATGCCTGGGGGAATTAGCACCGTGCGTCCAACGCCGGTTGCCGGGTTTCACAGGGCCCTAATCCCTCCACCTCTCTGGATGTCATATTCAATTTTATGAAAGCGATGATATATTAAAAAATTACAGATGTCAAGAATTATTTTTTAAAAGGTTGCACTACATATGTTTCATCTAAAACCATTTTACGCCCATAATATTTTTTCAAGTATTTGTATAAAGCCCGGTAATAGTCATGGCTCAGCATGTCACTAAATTGCTGTTCGGTAATTTTTTTGTTTGCGCCATCTTTTTTTCTCTTCAATTTGCGTCTATCTAGCATGAATATAATTTTGTTGTTTTCAACATCAGCTTCAATAGGTATACAATTAGATACATCTATGATGTCTGTATTAAACGCCATTATTTCCTTGCCCGCATGTATGGCACTGGATTTCCAATATTGGCGGGCAATTAATGATGCAGCTACGCGCTGTGTCCTTTGAAGGCTCATTTTAATTTCATCGTTATTTTCGATATTATCGTATATCTTACACAGATGTTCATCAATTTTTTTTAGTTCATAACCTTTGATTTTGTGCCGATACGAGCCTAATTGGCCTTTTGTTGAGCGATAGATAAACATAAATGCCAATGCCATTGCAATAAAAGCCATCATTACCGCCACGCCAATTGTTAAAAACCTTGGGAAAAATGCAACATTTCCAAGGTTAGATTGAAAAATTTGCCCCAACGCGAGGCTAATGAATGTACCAAGTGGCAATGTCATTACTTTGACAAAATGGGAAAGTGAAACTTGCTCTTTTTCTAAAAGATCTTTTCTTTGATACAATGCCACAATATCTTCAGCTTCGATTATCTCTCGCATTTTAGGGTTAGAATCGGAATAAATTTTGTTGATATAGTATATGCAAAGGCGGTATTGTTTGTTAGAGTCGTCGCCATATTTCAGACAATCATCAATTTCTTTGAAACAATCATTCCCACTATAATGTCCTGCATGTATCTTCGCGCCTTTTGCGATAATTGAGCAAAGGTCAAGTAAAAAGGCTCCTACTAAAAATACGCAATATAAGAACATTAACGATAGGACAATTAGCGACAGAACCTGGACTAAAATGACAGGTAGCTCAAGCCATATTGTTGCCACAACTAGCACCGTCGAAAATATAAACAATATGATTAAAGGCCATATTGTTTTGTTAAAAAATCTGTCGGAGCGTTTAAACATTTTGATCATTTTCCCCTAAATTATCAATTTCACACAAACTCCCCAAATACTTGATTCGCCAAATCCATGCCGCGTGGTGTCAAGCGCACACGCTTTTCCTTTCTTTGCAACAGCCCCTTTTTAGTAAGCTGTATAATTTTTGCTTTGTACGCGCGTGATATATCTTCTTCTGCTATGCCGTGCAAAAGCCGCAAGCCCAAAATCATAATTTCTGCCTGTGCATCTTCTGCCGTTAATATCTCTACATCTTTTTGCGCGTAGTCACCCGCAATATACGCCTGCAAATCTTCAGTATTGTGCCAACGCGTTCTCCCGCAAAACGAATGCGCGCCCAGCCCAAACCCACGGTATGGCACACGCTGCCAGCAGTCTACGTTGTGGCGGCTTTCAAAGCCCGGCTTTGCAAAATTAGAAAGCTCATAATGGCGGTAGCCTGCTCTTGCTAGCGTTCTTATCATGTAGTGATACATCTCGCGGTCGGTTTCTTCTGTTAGCAATGTAATTTCGCCGTTTTCAAGCTGTGTCCAAAGGGGCGTACCTTCCGCAGGGGTAAGGCTGTATGCAGAAATATGCTGCGGCGCAAGCCTTATTATTTCCGCAAGGGTTTCTGCCCAGTCTGCCATGGTTTGCCCCGGTAGCCCAAACATCACGTCTAAATTTATATTTGTAAAGCCCACTTCTTGCGCAGTGTGGTAATTTTCCCAGACTGCTATCAGGTCTTGACGGCGGTTCACAGCGTTTAGCAAATGTGGTTTGGTAGACTGCACCCCCAAGCTAATGCGCGTAACGCCGTGCTTTTTTAACGCTGTCAAATATTCGCGGGTGAGTGTACCCGGGTTGGCCTCTACGGTTATTTCTGCGCCCTGTGAAAGCGGCAACTTTGCCACCGCGTCCAAAATTTTGCACAATAAAAGGGAGGGCAACGCAGTGGGCGTGCCTCCCCCAAAATAAACAGTGTCAATCGGGTGGTTAATTTCCGCGGTTTCTATTTCGCGCAAAAGCGCGGCTACATACTTTTCTTGCGCGTCGTGGTTATTATCGAACGACAAAAAATCGCAATAATTACATTTGTGCAGGCAAAACGGAACATGTATATATACGCCCATTTTAGTCTTCGTCCAGTTTTAGTACGTTCATAAACGCCTGTTGCGGCACCTCTACCGAGCCGATGTTGCGCATACGCTTTTTACCCTCTTTTTGCTTCTCAAGCAGTTTCTTTTTGCGGCTGATATCGCCGCCATAACATTTTGCCAAAACGTCTTTGCGCATTGCGCCAATGGTTTCGCGGGCAATAATGCGGCTGCCGATTGTCGCCTGGATAGGAATCTCGAACTGGTGGCGCGGTATTTCTTTTTTGAGTTTTTCCACTATTTTGCGCCCGCGTTCTTGCGCGGTTTTGGAAAACACAATAAACGACAGTGCGTCCACAAGTTCGTGATGTACTAGGATATCCAGCTTTACAAGTTCGGATTTTTCGTACCCTTTAAGCTCGTAATCAAAAGACGCATACCCGCGGCTGCGTGATTTTAGCGTATCAAAAAAGTCATAAATAATTTCGTTAAGCGGTAACTCGTAAGAGATTTTTGCACGGTTTTCGTCTATATATTCCATGCCAATGTATACGCCACGCCGCTCCTGGCACAGTTCCATAATTGGACCAATAAAAGACGACGGCAAGAAAATTTCTGCTTTTACAATGGGCTCTTCCATGTAATTTATACGGGAAGGGTCGGGCAAGTCTGCCGGGTTAGAAAGTTCCAGCACTTCGCCGTCGGTTTTGTGTACTTTGTAAATAACGCTGGGCGCGGTGGTTACAAGGTCTAGATTATACTCGCGTTCCAATCGCTCTTGGATAATTTCCAAATGCAAAAGCCCTAAGAAGCCGCAGCGGAAGCCAAAGCCAAGTGCCACAGAAGTTTCCGGTTCAAAATGCAGGGCGGCGTCGTTAAGGCGCAGCTTTTCCAATGCCTCGCGCAGGTCTGTATATTTTGCGCCGTCTGCCGGGAACACGCCGCAGTAAACCATCGGGTTTACCTGCTTGTACCCCGGGAAAGGCTCTGCTGTGGGGTTTCCTGCTTCCGTTACAGTGTCACCAATGGCGGTGTCCGCAACATTTTTGATGCTGGCGGTAAAATATCCAACTTCGCCTGCTGTCAACACCCCGGCCGAAACATATTTGCCGGGGCCAAAGTAGCCGGTGTCAACCACGTCAAATTTTTTGTCCGTTGCAAGCATATGCACGGTCATTCCCTTTTTAAGCACGCCGTCCAGCACACGTACAAAAACGATAACGCCCTTGTATGCGTCAAAAATGGAGTCAAAAATTAACGCCTTTAGCGGCGCAGAAGGGTTGCCGCTGGGCGCAGGGATAGATTTAACAATAGAACTAAACACTTGGTCGATATTAAGCGACGTTTTGGCAGAGATAAGTGGCGCGTCGGTTGTGTCTAACCCAATGACGTTTTCGATATCTTCTTTGACCTTTTCTGGGTCTGCCGCGGGCAGGTCTATTTTGTTTATCACAGGCACAATTTCCAAGTCGTTGCCCATGGCAAGGTAAACGTTGGCAAGCGTTTGCGCTTCTATGCCCTGCGCTGCGTCCACAACAAGCAGCGCGCCTTCGCACGCCGCCAACGAGCGGCTAACTTCGTATGTGAAGTCCACATGCCCGGGGGTGTCTATCAAGTTAAGGATATATTCTTGTCCGTCTTCCGCCACATGCACCAGCCGCACAGACTGCGCTTTTATCGTAATGCCGCGCTCGCGTTCTAAGTCCATATTGTCCAGCACTTGGCTTTGCATCTCTCGCTTAGTTAGTACCCCGGCAAGTTCTATTAGCCTATCTGCCAAAGTAGATTTGCCGTGGTCTATGTGTGCGATGATGCAAAAGTTGCGAATACGCTGCATTTGTTTTTTGATGAGTTGCTCGGTTTTTTGGTCTATCATTTGTTTCCTCCATGGTGATGACATATTACTAAGATAGTATCTTATACTAATGGCGGCAAAACTTCAAGAAAAAAGCCACCGTAGTGGCTTAATCCAATATCAACTACTCAAATTTTACACGTTCCAAATCCACCAGCGCGTCTGTTGGCAGTTCTTTGTCGGTGATGGTCAAAAACATTGGGCTAGACGTAAATGTTTCGCCGTGTGCCGCCCGTGCTTCCATATACGCTAGGAACAGTGCGGGTAATTTGTTGTTGCCCCATACTTCGTTTACCTTGCCGTTGTGCCTGTTGCCGTGGAAAACATATAAAATTTCTTCGCGCTTGCTGGTTACAACGGCGGTGTTTTCAAATGCAATCTCTGCCGAATCGGCAATGCCCATGTGCATACGGTAGTTGCGGCGGTATTTGTCTGTAACTTCTACATAAATGTCTGCCGCGCTTTCGCATGGGTTTAGGTATACGCCTGTATCCATACTGTTGGAAAAATACGCGCCCATGCCGTTTATAACTTGGAAGAACGTACATAAAACAGGTAGTCCGGGCAGTGTCATAAAATACGTTTTAAACTGCGCACCCTTGTAAGTGTCGTTTTCTGTTACGTTTACAGTGGTGCATATACCTTTCCAAAGGTTGCCGAAGTTATCGCGCTTTTCTGCAAATTCGGCGGTGATTTTTTCCTGTAAGACAGATTTGTTATCCATGTTTGGCCAGCGTAATTTAATGCCGCCAAGGAATGGATTCCACCAAGAAAAGGGCTCGTGGTTGGGGTATGTGGTTATCAGCCATTCCTGGCCCTTTGCATCCGTAAGCGAATAACAGCCGTGACTATACACGGGGTCTACCTTAAATGTAATTTCGCCGTTTTGCACGGTAAAGATATTGCCGTCTTGCACGCATGTTGTTTCACCCGCTGGGAAGAACATAGCGCGGCGGTGGGTTTTTTCATAGTCATCCATGTGCATTGCAATGTTGGCAATTTCTATGCCTTGGCTGCCTGTGAGCGGCAACTCAAATTTGTTAAACGCGATACTTTCGTCGGCTGAGTTGGTTTGGCTTGTGGTGTCAAACACATTTGACGAAACGCAAACCGTGCCTGCGCGCGCTACGTCGCGGTTGTAAAGTACATCCAGTTTTGTGGCGGCGGTGCTTACAAATGGGTTGTATCCATTTAGCACAATTTCTACGGAAGCCGCAGGAATTGGCGCATTGTGGGTGTATATTTGCCGCGCATAGTCGCGGAAATTTTCGTAATTTTGGAATATGCCCAGTGCGCAAACAACCGGCTTGGTTTCAAAATGGGCGTTTGGTGCCATTTCGCCCGGGTCAATTTCAAAATACGCCCACTGTCCCCATTGCATGTGCGGCTTGTATTCTGCCGCCCAGCAGAACCCACGCGGCATTATTGGTGACGCTTCAAAAATCCAGTTTTCGTCCATGCCGTCGGAATTGGAGCAGCCGTAAATGCAACCGTCTGGCGCAGCGGCGTCGTGGTTTTGGGTAATTAGCCCATTGCGGCTAAACACGGTGCTTACGCCGAGGTTAAAGCTGTAACGGTCGCACAACATTACATGCTGCGGCGCGTTGCCACGGTTTTCTATGCGGTTGCGGCGCGTAACAAACCCGCCAGCGGTCATTGTGTAAATTTGTGTTATAACCATTCCCGCAAATTTTTCGGAAACAAACTCCACTTCCATAACCATGAGGTTGCCCTGCGGGTACATTTTTACCGTGGGCTTTAGCTGGTTAAATTCCTCGTCAAATGGCTTGCCAAATTGCGGCGGCGCAAAGTCTGTTGTTCCAGAGTTTTGATATGTGTTGTTGAGCAAGCCAACCCAGTTTTCGCTTTTCTCGAACGAAAGCTCCCACGGGCCGTTAAACATGCGGTATGCCCACTTACTTTCGCCACTAAAGGCATGGGATAAGTCTTGGTTAAAAACTTCTACAGGAACGGTAAAGTCGTATTGTTTACCGTCTTGTAACGTGGCGGTGCATTTTAGTTGCAGTTTCTCGAACCCAATGCCAAGCACGGTTGCCGTTGTTGCAATGCAAGCCTTACCCTTTGCGTCTACGCTAACCGTCTGCGGGAAGCCTGCAATGTCAATCAAGTTGCCTTGCGGCATGTGCAGTGTAAGTTCTGCATTTTGCAGCAGCGCACTCTCAATGTTTATATGCGCGTCTACCGTTGCACCAACTTGGCTAATTATTGTTGGGCGATAAATATTTGCACTGAGTGGGAATTTAGATTCTATGCCCATGCCAAAAGTAACGGCTTGCCCGTTAATTTCTACATCTGCAAGCAGGCAGGGGTGTACGCGCCATATGTCCTGTGGCTCGGTAATTTCGCCAACGTGGAAGTGTGCGTCTAATGTGATGCTGCCCGTAACAGAGGTTTCATGGTTGTAGTCGAAGCGTATATTTTTTTCTGTCTTGCCGGTAATTTTTACGTTAAGCTCCTTGCCCGTTTTGTTGGTAATGGCAAAGTGGCAGTCGTAATCTATACCTGCAGCAAGTTCGTGGTCTTGTGCCATCAGTTCTATTTTGTAGTCGTTGGTTTCTATCAAACGCATCATACGCCCTGTGCGCTCGAAGCCAACGGCAAGCATGTGGCCATCTTTTTCCCAACGGTATTCAAAAAGTTCAAATTTGTTTACCTTCACGCCGTCTGGCGTGATGTCCATATTGCGAATCGCGTCTGCGTACCAGTCTGCGTTTGCGAAAAATTCCGCAAAAAGCGGCGTGGTTATAATTGTAGGAATAAAGTTGGCAAGGTGGGTGGTATCCGGGCGGTCTTCCCACATGAAGCCGCATTTTTTGTACAGCGGCACGGCGGCTGTGTTGCCGCTCCAAGTGTATAAGTCCAGCCTTGGGTAGCCCATCTCTATTGTGCGCTGAACGCAGTGTAGTACAAGGGCTTTGCCAATTTTTTTGTTCTTGTAATCGGTACGCACGCCCAACAGCGGGATGTATAGCGTGTTTGCGTCTGCCCAAAAGCGCGCAAAGCTGCAATAACCAACCACAGTGTCGCCATCCAGCGCGATGTATACGTTAATATTAGACGATGTTTCGTGGCTGGTTATGATTTGGCTTGCGGTTTGTAAAATTCCACTGCCGCCCCAGTCTTCTTGGCTTAGGTTCCACATTTCTGCTATACCGGCGGCAAGCGACGGTTCGTACTCCACAATTTTAATGCCGTTTTCAAGTGTTTCGTAAATTTTCATCTTGCACCTCGTTCAAAAATTTTTACAAATACAAGTTTTTCATAATTTGGCCGCTAGTGCAATGTAAAGTTCGGTTATACTTATTTTTTATTTTTTGCTTTTTGGGCAGCTTTTTTAAACGACAACCAAAAACCACCGATAAACGCTATTGCCGCTACGCCAATAATTGTGTTGCGTACATTGTGCTCCATAGGGCGGGAGGCGTCGTCTGGTTGGTCGTGTGGTGGTTCTTCGGTTTGCGGTGGTGGTTGCAGCGGTTCAGAGGAAGTTGCAGCGGTTTCTTCTTCTTTTTCTTCGCTTTCATAATACTGCTGGCCGATTGCAAGTGTAAGCTGTATAGAGTCACTGCCCAGCGCGTTTTCTACCGTTGCGGTAAATGTGAATGCGCCCTCTTGTTGCGGTGTACCTAGGATAACGCCGGTTGCCGCTACAAGCCTTAACCCCGGCGGTAGTTCACCATCGGTAATGCCAAAGCGTAGCGGGGCGTTGTTGGTTTGAACTGCTGCAAGCTGGACAGAAAATGGCGTGTCAACATCGCCGAATCCTAAACTTGTTGTTTCAAACTGCGGTACAGAGATATTGGGCGTGAAGTTCTCCAACGCAGCCAGTGTCGCGTAAAATGCGGGTTTTGTCTGGCGTTCTAAGTCAAACCACGCCGGGTGCTGCGAATGTGGCCACCTGCGCCATGCGCCTTGCTGCGCTGGCAGGTCTACCCAAATAAACGAAGTGACGCGGTGGATATCGTTTTGGAATTCCAAGAAAATATTAAACAACTCGTAATATCGCCGTGCTTGCTCTTCAAATAATTCCGGTAAATTTTCCGGCGTTGGCACAATGCCGCCGCCCTCCAAGTACACATTAAGCTCTGTAATGCTTACCCGTGCGCCGGTGCGTGCAAAACGCTCTACAGCGGTGCGTACGTATTCCGTCCTGGCAGGCCATGCACGCAGGTTGTAATGTGCCTGCATTCCGATGCCCTCAATCAGCAAACGCCCGTCGTATAGCGGGTCTAGCGTCCAGCGTTGGTTAATTTGCTCTACCATTTGCGCAATGGCCTCACGCTTAACAGACGCGAATGTGTTGTAATCGTTGTAGTACAAAATCGCGTATGGGTCGTAAATCCTGGCAAAGCGGAACGCGTAAAATACAAAGTCCGAGCCGCACTCGTCGCCCTCTGCCCCGTTGGCAAATGCGTCGTACCAGCGGGAATGGTTGTCGTTATCCAGCCCTTGCCCTGTGCGGCGCATGTGGGCGCGCCAGTTTGGGTTTTGCCCCCACCATGCATTGGCCGCGGGAGAAATGACTTCGTTCACAACGTCCCACGAATATATCCGCCCTGCATACCGCGCCGCAACGGTGCTAATGTAGCGCTGCATGTTGTCAATCGCTTCTGCGCGGGTAAGCGGCTCTGTTGTACCTGGCACGTTGGTAAGCCACGCTTGCGACTGGCTATGCCATACCAGCGTATGCCCAACCATTGCTAGGTTGTTTTCCTCCGCAAAGTCTACAATCGCGTCTGCAAGGTTAAAGTCCCACTGCCAAGCGTTGGGGGTGCTGCCAAGCAAAAACGAAACTTTATGGTGGTTGGATGCCGTCACAGAATTATAGTGGTGCAGAAACATATCAAACGTAGCAATATCGCCCATTTGACCGCGGTTGCTCCATATATTACCCAAGTGGAAGTAGCTGCTAAATGCTTCGGCAAGCGATTGCGCGTTTAAGTCCCAGTTGGGGATAGCTTCTGCTGCGGCCGCACTGCGGCGTACTTCTGTATTGTAAATAACAAACGATTCTGTACCTGTAGTAGACACACGCACACCGTTTAAATTTTCCACATCTGCGGCGGTATACGTGTGCGAAATTTCAAAGCTGCCATCAGGTAAAATATCAAAATATCCCAGTAGAATGTTGCCCGGTATGCGTTGCAGGCGTATGCGCGTATCTGTATCTTCGTCTGCCAAAGATAAAATGCGCCCCTCTACAACAATACGGTCGCCTTCCTGCACGCCGTCACCTGCTTGCATGCCCGGTGCCGCGCCGTGGCGAATATCTATGCCGTGGTTATCGTTGCCGCGTTCCAAAATATGTAACGCGCGGCGACCATTGTATTCAAAAATGACTACTTGCCCAGCGGGGACGCCGCCCGAAGGGTACGGGAATTCGGGACTATACCAGCGTAGGTAGCCGTGTAAGTTCCAAATGGTTATCTCGTCTTGCGTTTCTGCCGCAATAGGCAGGGTAGGTAAGGCTAGGGAGAGTGCCATAATAAATGCTAAAACAACAGTGAGTTTTTTCATAAATAAACCTCCAACGAAAATGTCATAATTGTATTATGGGTGAAATTGCTAAGGAATACAACAACCTTGCTAAAATTAAGAAATGTGCTGCCCAAATACAGCAAATTTTTTGTGACATTTTCCTAGGACAAAGTCTTAGACATTTTCCTAGTGAAATGTAAATCGGCCTAATGTATACTACACCCAAGTCAAAGGCACCACCCATACAACCCGCTCTAGCACCGGCCCTAACGACAAACGGTAGCCCCGTCCCTGCGTATAGCCCCCGGTTTTATGATTGCCGTTGTTTGTGCGTTTTTACCTTATGGCTTGCCCCTGCCCCCGGGCGGGGAGGAAAGATATGTTTCATG
>Ga0131853_10012929_pt1 | contig 15290 bp, 10 predicted proteins | sample TergutLab28metaG_FD_92764 | JGI IMG/M metagenome (GOLD analysis project Ga0131853, IMG submission 92764) | Labiotermes labralis P1 segment gut microbial communities from Petit-Saut dam, French Guiana - Lab288 P1 (version 2) (version 2) | ecosystem: Host-associated > Arthropoda: Insects >...
CATTATCTCCGTAACCGTTCAACTTTGGACATAGGTGTTTTGGGTTATATCGGTATACTTTAACATAAGGAACACCCTCCCGAAGTCTGGCACATTCCTCCTGGGACACCCTGTATGTATATATATATATATATATATATATATATATGTGTGTGTGTGTGCGCGCGCGCGCGCGCATACATAGATAAAATACAAAAAACTGTGACATATATATGTATGTATGTATGTATGTATATATATATATATATACACACACACACACACACACAAAACGATAAAAAATGTCTGTAGCGACACACATACACATACAATTACACAGCAACATACTGCCGTGTTTCACATGTGACATGGTGTACTCAGATGTACTTCATTATATTTCAATGCACCGCCGCGTACAAAAGGTCGTGAAACACCGTCCTATCAGACAAACAAAACGCGACACTTTCCATCTGCATGCTGCACTACATCGCGCGTCCTCTGAATTTTCCGTCGCAATACCAACGTGCATTTCACTTGTCTATATCAGGTGACCACATCGTTAAAAATGCATACACCGCGTCTTCAGTTCTTCTTTTGTTTGAGAGCACAGTCGCACAGATGGCACACGCACACGCACACACACACACACACACACACACTGCCTACAGTGAAGAAGCAGTAGAAGCATGTAGTGACTGTCGAGGCACCCAGTATTCTGCTTGTTCATTTCTGTTATCTTTACTCAGCAATCTGTTTAGCTCCGTGACTTTAATTTACCTCATCATCTTCCGCAAGCTCCCTTATTTCTTCTTCCTTCCTTGTTTGTACTATTCATAAGCTCTGCCGGCAGCAAACACGAGATGACACTACTTGTCCACCGCACAGCAAACATTCCAAATTTCCGTTCCCTCTCCTCAGAATGGTTTTAGATGCACGTCACAAGTACTTTTTTTTCTTTAAAGCCAGTAGAATGGTCGCCAGTTAGCTCCCTAACGTTAAAATCTTTTGAATATTTCAAAGCGTAGGGCACTCGACAACAAATTGCAAGAAAATTTGGTTCGGTGGCTGGTACACTATTACACGTTTCCTGCAAGAAACGTTTTATGTAGCTGCACATAAAGCCGTTTGTTCCTCCGATTTTTTTCTTCCATTCCGTGGACATTTAAATGATTGTTAAGATGCACTGTTACACGACAATGCAAACTTTGATATCGACAAGTGTAAACTGCCTTTCTGGTAAGGGAACTTCACTGATCATATCACATTTACAGAGGTGGTCCCTGTCATTAAACAAACCGAAGATTCATCAGTGTTCACAAAATATCGCTAATCTATCCCATTACGAGTAAACTCGTTCTACTTGACACCTTTAAAATATCTTTGCTTAAGACACAGTTTATAATTCCCTTCTTGTTCAGACTCAGTTCTCTGTTAAGGTCTCCTATCAGGATGCTGCGGACATTTCTCACTTCCATCATGCTTGTCTCATGCATTACCTATCTATTCAACTTACGCGCACAAAGTAAAAAAGGAACATGTAAACACTTCGCTTCAAATATTAATTTCTAGCCACGACGATATGGCGCCTTGTTTTCATTTGCTCCTCTCCACTAAAGTGAGCCAATGAAAGATTTCAATCCACGCTGGCTTGCTTTACATGCTCACCGCAGACGAATGAATGTCTTGTTCCCGGGCAGCACGCTTCGAACCTTCTCTCTTTGAAGCGCCTAGATAACGGTGGAACAAGTACTACATAACAAATCATGCTCCCGCGTCTTTAAGCGTGTCGACGGTCCGTAGGAGATTTGCCGATCCAGTATTTCGAGGTGCTGCTCAACCTGGTTTGTCATCGTCAGCTTGTACAAACTCTCATACTCTCATGTGACATATATTCTGGGACTGCATATCGAATTGCTTAACTGAGTTAATACTTCACATTTAATATAATACATTTGGTAGTACAGTTCCGATGCTTTCATAAGTAATGTTTGTAATTTCGGGAACGAGCCATGCGAATGAACGGACGGTCGCTGTGTGTGCCTTCACATTTTACACTACATGGACGAACACATCACTTTAGCCACGAAATAAGAAGGTAAGCGAGAAGAGAGACAGAGAAAGGTGGAGGAAGAGTTTACTAACTCAAGATAGAAACTACTAAAAAGTAATGTCCATGAAGTAGGTGCCGAATCGACTGGAAGCCGATTATCCTGACTAAAGTTTTCCCTGATATTCCCCGGTCCCTTCAGAAAATCCGTGGATGTTACATTAACATAGGCACCGACAGCCTTCTGCCACATCCTCAAAATTCACAAACATCAAACTATCTGCTCGTGACGGCGTGTTTAAATAAACTAAAAGCTGGAAAGGAGACGTAAGGGAGGTGCAACGCAAGGTGGTCTTGCGACAGGTGTCGATCGGCAAGAAATTAAATACAAAAGGCTTGTTATGTATACAGGAACAAACACCATGGCCAAGGGACATGCTAGCAATTCGTGTCTTGCATCAGTTTCAGGGTGGTTTTGTCTGACATCGCTTCTTCCTCCAGGATATTCTGTCTCCTCGCCACCTAGATATTGGCCAGTGCGCATTCCTTACGTCATCACGTTTCGAGCAACTGTTGGTGTAAAACGACAATCGTATCACCACTGCAAAATGAAGGCACACGTCAAGCGTATGCATATGTCAGAGCATTCCTAATTGGATAAGTGGAAGTTTTGTACTACATAATGTAATTTAGCTTGAAGGGAAAGAGTGAGAAAGACACAAAGAAAGGCTTGTGTCGTGGTTTCGAATTCACTGCGTAAAGGAGGTCTGTATTTTAGAAGCAGAAGAATTATACTTTTAAAAAAAGATGATATTTTAAACATTAAAATGACCTGGAAATAACACCTCCCTTCTGTTGCCCCTTCCAACTCTCTGAAATTCCTGGAATAACACCTTCCGTCTACACCCCCTGCCACCTCTCTGGAATTCGTGCAATTATTTTATACCAAACATCATTTCTTAACTTGTTAGGCACTGAAACTTCTCTGACAAATTAACGAGTAATTCTGTTCACGGACTTCACACGATGCTTACATCATTTTCCGCAAAATGGTGTACCGTTAACTGAATTGTTATGCCACAAAAGGCTGTAGTCCTGCCTCATTAAGTCGCACAACTTTCATGTATCTCTATCTAACGATATTTGGCAGTATATGTGCTGTGTGGCACCTGTTGATGGGCTTAACGTGGTGTCAGTAGATGTCTACGTGCATACAGCTATTCACCGTACCATTAAAACACAACTCTACAGTCCATGTATCACTGCACCTTGTCATTGAACTTCTTCAGTCTGTCAATACGCACTGCTGTTACGGCTGCATGTGCTCCTACAACAGTGATGATTTTCAAACACATCTCCAACCAATTTGTCTTCGTACTGGAGACTCAGATGTGTTTTCTGTAATTTGCCAACATAATGGTTATTTATTATGTAGGCTGGGTTAATACTTCAAATGTTCAAAACCAGTGAACTATGAGGCGAGATTCTCAAAGCTGTGTTTATGATATAGAACTGAACCAGTCACACATGATGCCATAACACTTTGTGCAGAAGAGAGACATGTCAGTACTACTCTGAGTTTGGAATAGGTGAACACCACATTACTTTATATCAGTTTTTGTTTGATTTCATTCATAAGCAAGCAAAAAAAGTGGTGTTGAATATTTCCTAATTGGCCAGTTCTGCAACTAAAATGTAACTTAAATTACATTAGAATTTCGTTTGTTATCTTCAGCTTTTGAATGCTGGGTTGGCCTGAAGCAACCGCAGCTTGACAGGTGACATGACAAATTTGTAAATAATAGAACTGCTCTATGAAAATTCCCTGTGGATAGAAGAGTAACAAAGCAAGCCTCGTCCTTGGTTTATCAACGGGAGCCTTCTGTCAAAATCATATATTCTAGACGCTGACCGTGGGCTATAATGACGCGTTCTTAGCAGGAAAAAAAAGACAACTTTATGAATCCAGGAAGATTAATTTATTAAATTCAACTAACAAGTGGAATTAGGCTTACTCATCCAGAGCGCCCACTGGATCCTTTAGTGAAGCAGTGTGGAATCCACTCCACACAACAACGCGATTTGTTTCGAGTCCGTTTTAATGTTACCATCTAATCTTACGCTTGTGACTTCAAACTCGCCCCTTTCCTGGCTTGTCACAAAGTTCCGTCATGGTGAATAACATAATTTAAAAGACGCTGCCCACAATCATTATGGCTGGACGTCGCATGTCACTTCATGCGTTCTAACTACACAGCTCTCCGCGCTGGACCGCGTCGTTGGCCTATATAAATTTAGTCGCAAAAACTGCTCGAAAATAGGGGGGGGGGGGCAAGGCGTAGGCAATTGAACAGCACTGAAGTGGGTTATATAGTAACAGGATGGAGGATGGATTTAAGTAAAGCAGTACACAGCCTATTGGCCGAATTTTGAAAACACTTTATCACAAAACTTTTCGTTAAGTGGGAGTAGAAATATTTTGAGAGGGTGGGAAAGAATTTGTTTTTGGAAAACTGGGATGCGGCACAAAATTGTTTTTTTTTCTCTTATGTTTATTGGACCGTGCATCATTGTCATAGTTGAAGAATAAAAGACCAACTTGATGTCACTTGCTATTTTATTTCACTTCGTATGTACTCAACATGTTTCGGACATTAATATATCCATCTTCAGAAGCTTGTGACTGCTGTGCTGAAGCCTGCAACACGGACACTACTCAAACCCAGCCGCACCAAATCTCCAACACACAACGAACCGAGAACAAAACTACCGATGTGGTAATTCAACAGCACAGTCGATAGCTCCTGATGATGGAAATATTAATGTCCGAAACATGTTGAGTACATAAGAAGTGAAATAAAATAGCAAGTGACATCAAGTTCGTCTTTTATTCTTCAACAGAATTGTTTATTTGTATGTCCTTGAACAGAAACATTCTTCAGAAGCTGAACAGTGGCTCATCTACTAATGAACTTTTAAGGTTAATTTAATTACCCTTCTCGCAGGGGCCGTCAGTGGAACCAGAGAAAGCATATGCCTCCATTTACTCCTTTCTCGTACGTTCGATTATTCCCCTCGGCGTTTTGTTCTTTACACAACTACAATGTTCTTAATCGCTTATGTAATTGTAAATTAGCCGCTAAATTCTGTACATTAATTACACTGATGAATTCATACTTTAAGCGGACATTCCGCCACCCCCTAAAAACTTATACATAAAAGCCGTGAGCCTGTAGCATAATTAGTTTAATCTCCCCTTCTTTACATCCGTAAGGTAAGAACCCGCTCCAGTAATTAGTTTCCATGTTGTCGCTCTCGTGTTAGTGCAAACTGTAACTTGACCCTCTGTGTTCACTATACTGTCAACAGAATGTCAGAACTAACAACTTAAACTCTGTCTGCCGTCCGCTTTAAGTAACAACGACCCGGAAAACTATACCAGACATTTGTCGGACCTAGGGGGAAAACTGCATTTGTATGTCAATTTAATTGACACACAGACCAGATGTGTTCTTAAATACACTGCATTGGAATTGTTCAGTTTTGTTTACCTTACAAACGACACTTCGCAACTTAGAGAAATCGTCTGTCAACTGCACATGACCTGTGCGGACAGATTGGTCTACTGCTTTCTTTAAGTGTGTAAATTTTTGCCGCTTTACTTCATAACTAATTAGCGAAGCAACTAACTAACTACATTGAGCAGATTCCTTCCTCAAAAGTCAAAAGATCCTACTGTACAGATTCCTCGCATTTTACGGATCCCCAAACTTCACTATCGTGTTCACAAAACCCGCCACTTATCCATATCCTGAGGCAGATGAATCCAATCCAGGTCCTCCAAACTCATTTATTTACAGTCCATTTTGTTATTTTTTTAATGACGCCATCCCGTTGTGTACGTATAACTAATTTATTGTATAGTGCCGTCGTTACACAACCTATAAAACAGTTGTAATTTTACAACTGGTTAAGCTCGGCTACATGTTTCGGCCGTTACCCTGCCATCATCAGGCCAACAAAGAAACAGTGTTAATTCAGGTACATTCATTAGCATTACCAATGGGATCCCATTGTGTACATTAAACTTAAAGCTTCTAGAGTCTACATTAATGGTTAAAAAACTATTGAATCTGAAATTGCTTATAAAAAAAATCCAAGACCAAGTGCTGACAATAGGTGTTGTGTAAAGCCCACAATTATGATTACACCGTAATATAAAAAAACAGCTTACATTGGCCATGGAATCAAAAAACTGTTAGTAACTTAACCAATTTTAAAAGATACTAACGTGAACGATCGCCCCCACGCACGTCTTATACATCTACACAACCCAAAGTGTTACTACATACGGCGGCACGACGTACATCCGTCCCTGCAAGTGAACCTAAAATCACGTATAATTTTATAAGCAATTTCAGATTCAATAGTTTTTAACCATAAATATAGATTCTAGAAGCTTAAAGCTTAATGTAAACAATGGGATCCCATTGGTAAAAGCTAATGAATGTACCTTAATTAACAATATCTCTTTGTTGACCTGACGATGGCCGGGTAACGGCCGAAACATGTAGCCGAGCTTAAACAGTTGTAAAATTACAGCTGTTTTATATGTTGTGTAACGACGGCACTTTACAATAAATTAGTCATTTTGTTATTGCCCACTGCTGTTAATATGAAGAATTTTGTACAAAATTGAAGTCAATAAATTGTTTTGACCGCCGGACTGTTACTGATGTCTTGTTCTGATCAGGCCAACCTTGTTGTATTTTCATAACATAGCAAAATATAGGCTACGTTGTAGATGAAACCTGCTTTTGTGCGTGTGTATGGAAATTAAATGAAATCGTGCTTTAAAATTTGCTATTTTATTGCGAGAAATTTAAGTGACTGAAAGTTGTCACGAAAATAAATAACAATACGCAACATTACAGGAAAATCGAACTGAAATCGGCTACATTAGTGATATGCATAGGCGTAACGTTGCTAACAATACTGGGGGGGGGGGGGCCAAAATAAATAAAAAAAATTTGGGGGGCAAGTTAGAAAAAGGGAAGATTCGCTTAAACCAGTCCTTAATACCGGGGTGCTGATAAGTCCTTAGCCCGACCAGGAACGAAACAAGCTCGGAAGTATGTCGGGGACGTGCTAGATTTCAACAACATCGAGACGCTAGATGTCAAGCTTTTTTTTTTCGCCTGTAAGGCAAGGCACCGAAAGAAATTCACACCATTCTGACAGAAACACTGGCTTGTTTCCTTCCCGGTCAGGCTAATGACTTATCAGCACCCCGGTACGTATACATACACCCCTTTCCCCCCCACTTTCACTCTCAATGTTTTTTGCCCCTCTTCAACTCCGTAGCCAGAAAATCTTTTCTTAGGTACCAAAAATACCGTGGGAACGTTTGCTCTCCCTTGCCTCCCCCAAGTGCGCCTTTGGTAATACTGAAAAAGAGTGAAATCGCATGACTGGATGCAGCACCAGTTAGTTTATGTGGCCTGTGCTGCAAATTACAAGCTAGATAAGCAACAGGATAGAGACACCAGGAAAAATATCTAGGTATTCCTCATAGCAGGTATATCAATGAAAGTGGACACTGCCAAAATAACGGGGTAAAACGTGTGCGGGATAAAAACAAAGCTACTACGAAAAAGGTTTTGGGTCGAAGAAATGACGGAAATAACATCTCAGCTACACAGGAATGTTTTAGGAATGGAAAATTACGCCCAATCATGAATATTTCATGATGGATAATATAATGGACCAGCGTGTACAATCTGTGTTGAAGTTTGTAAGAACTGAAGTGTCTTTACACGTTAATGGGGCCAACTTAAAATCTACCGTCACACTGCCGCACAGACCTACTGGCAATTCGTTTATCCAGATCATTTTATCCCCTGCATAGAGGCTGCAGCTGCCTCTGCCGGTGCTGTCGCTGATTTAAGCTAACTTTCCTTGTCACCGAGACAGTCAGTCACGTGCCCCGGTTAATGTGAGCAATCCCCAGTCACTTGTCGCTTGAAATCAAAATAACTTCCAAAATTTAAAATTTTTCAGAACTTATTTTACCCCAACACACACATGTATTACTCAGCTTAAAAGAGCCAATAATGTGATAGTTTACTCGAATTTTGATGCCATCCAGAAAATTCGATCGGGCGATCTGCCGAAGTGTATTAATCCCACACAACGGTGGCCTTGTGTTTCTCGTATGCAGAAAGCGCGCCTAATTATCTGACCAAGTGCCTGTTAGGATCAACTTCGCTATCGGGCCCATGACATTGTTATGGTGCTGTGGTAAATGCAATAAAACTAGCTCCGTGTTTATTTCCTTGTTTTTATTATGAAGCATATTAGCTTGTGAAAGCAAAAGGTCTGACGGAAGAGTCGGGCGTTCCTTGCACAAACCGCACTAACCTGCAAGCCATATTGCTTCAAGGAAGAGCAGTATAAAGAACGCGATGTAGATGCGCCTTTTATGGAAAGCTCCTATCTGACATCTTCAAAATTACGTTCCACAGGATAAAAGAAAATCGTCTAAAAGTGAGGTGAAGTGAAGTGAGGTGAAATGGAGCGTTAGGAAATTTAAACGGGGCTAAGCCAAATGAGAGGGTATGTGGGTGAAGTGTAGTGGGAAGAAGTGAAGTGTCGACAAGTGTGGTGAAGTGGAGTGAAGTTAGTTGGGTGAAATTGAGTGAAGTGGAGTGAAGGTCTTAGTAACAGGATGTTTATCATTATTAGAAGATATGTAGATCATATGAAGTTTGCTGCTTATTTGGCTGTTTCGTATAACACGTTCTTGCATATTCTTTGGTTCTATTTTGTATCATTGTATATATGGTTGTATGTTTTGTATGCGTCTGTTTAATTTTGTAAATTATGTATTCTTATTGTTATGTGTTTTCTGTTCTGGGTATTATGTTTCATTGTGTTGTTCTGTGTATTGTTTGTGTGTAAATGTGTACTGTACTACTGCCACCGGGTTTCAACCCAACTGCAGTTAACAAATATATATCATATCATAAGCAACTGAGTTTCCGGTTCGTCTTCGTGAATTGTAGCAATGCTTGATAGTAACGATGGCGCTAGGAGCCCTGTTGTCTGGTAGAAGATTAGCTGCAATGTCAGCATCCACGGGTAACAAGGATTAAGACTATATAGCTTTTATGGTAGATGAATGAACACGAATGTGGATTACTGACAGATTATCACGGAAAGGGCAACCTGAAGTACTCGGCTTACGAAAGCTGTCTCAGTGCCAACGTGTCCACCGAAACCCGCACACTGAATCCGGGTGTCCACAGTAAGAAGATGGCGACTAACTGCCTAATTACAGTACTGGTAGTGGTGGTAACAATCTTAAGACGATTTATTCCCGTTGTGGTATTTCTTGAAGTAGAAACTCACACAAAAATGAAGTGGATTTTAAAATGTACACATCTTCACCGCATTGGAATCCGCCCTGACCCCTACTGCATGCTATGCAGCCTCCGCGAACCGATGGACAGAAACCACCTAGGACAATATACCGCACTGCTTAATAGGACAGTGTGTGAGCGATACTGGGAGGTCAGAACAAAAATTATGGAAAATTGACTTTTTTTTTTTTTACTGTTACTGTTTTTGTGACTACTTCTTATCATTAGGACTTTCATATTCACTTTGAATGTTTTTAGTATCTATACTGTAATTTTAACGTTTTACTTTTATTGGTCGCATAGATCAATGATTTACAGTCAATGTACCTGCCATTAGGAAAATAAATAAATAAATTTACTTTGGCAGTAAGTTTCGACTTGACATAAGACATCATCAGGACTATTTGTTGTTCAAGGTTTTACTTGAAAGTTCGTTAGATAAAAGGCCTGGTGGTGGCTTATGTTAAGCCGAAAATGGTTGCTTAAATAACGTTCAAAATGTTAACTTTACTTGTGTATGACTGAATACTGTAAGTAATATATAATGGAAGTACTGCTACTACTATTACTACCACTACTACTACTACTACTACTACTAATAATAATAATAATAATAATAATAATAAACACTCACCAACGGGGAGTAGAATGCTGAGCTATCGACACCGATACTAGGGTAGGGGTTCTGGTCAGTGGACGGGTACGGGGTGCCATAAACGCCAACCCCCGACGTGGAGAGGCGAGGGTAAGATGACAGAGCAAGCCTCGCCGAGTCGTACTGGCAGGAGCAGACGGTCTGGCCCGATACCGGGTCGGTCATGATGGGCCGCCCGTTCTCACAACACGTCGTAGTGCTCGCGGAGGGAGGTGCACCGTTACCTGTCGCGCCGCCGCCACTCCCTGGGGAAACTGCCCCAGCTGTCACACCGCCACCTGAACTCGCACCCGCACCAAGGGGCGGAGATGTAGCCGTCGTGGGCTGTCCGGCCACCAGTAACTGTCAATGTATACACAGCGTGTCTCAAAAACTCTCTATAGTGAGATCACAGAATGCAGTCACATAAATATTTACTTTATTCAAGGTCAGGCCTATACATGCTGCAAATACTACTTATTCAAATGCAGAGTTTCCATGCATTGGGTTTCAGGACATGGAATAAACAGTGAACAATATGTACAAATTATGTGCTGTTTCTGCATTAAAATTAGAAGTCATTTGTGCTGAAATTTTACTCCGCCTGTACATATTATTGAGACAGAAGTGTCATTTTACAATAACATAGCACAGTGGACATCTTTGTCTAGATCGATAAACTATATAGCTTCTAAAACGTTCATCAGACAACGAAGCATCATATATTTGCTCAACAATGATGTCACAATCAAATAAACAACCAACTAGATGCAACGAATAACGGTTTTGCAATGAAATAAACAACCAACTAGATGCAACAATAACGGTTTTGCAATGAAATAAACAACCAACTAGATAATTTCGCCCATCCTCAGGAGTGCTCCTGAGGATGGGCGAAATTATTGTCCGAAACATGTTGAGCTGATTGAAGTCATTAATAAACCGTTATTGTTGCATCTAGTTGGTTGTTTATTTCATTGCAAAACCGTTATTGTTGCATCTAGTTGGTTGTTTATTTCATTGCAAAACCGTTATTGTTGCATCTAGTTGGTTGTTTATTTCATTGCAAAACCTTTATTGTTGCATCTAGTTGTTTATTTCAGTGCAAAACCGTTATCGTTGCATCTAGTTGGTTGTTTATTTCATTGCAAAACCGTTATTGTTGCATCTAGTTGTTGTTTATTTCATTGCAAAACCGTTATTGTTGCATCTAGTTGGTTGTTTATTTCATTGTATCAGTGATGCACGATCACACTAACATCAAATGATGACGTCCCCTGCTGAAAGTTAGGAAGTTTCGTCACCTTCTGTTCCACGCTCTCTGTATGAAGACCGCTGCTTATTCTCGCTAACGGTTGTCTTGCTGCTCCTCACGTAGGAAACATGAAACAAAAATCTGTCGCCTTCAGCGCAAAACTCTGATGCAAATAAACACAAAATTATTTATTCTGGATGTGAAGTGGTGTAGCATGGCAGACATGGAGTCACACCGCAGAAAAAGCTGTCAGCAGCAGCAGCAGCAGCAGTATCAAGTACACTGGTGGCGTTAGTGACCGACGTACTTGTAAATAGGAGTTGGCCTCACACAACCGAGTCTCGTATTTTGACTAAAACTGGAACGAGTTGGCAGATTTGAATAAAAACCCACAATTTAAATTATCATACATCCGTGTGGTACGAGTCTGGATTGTTACCTACAGACACACTGACTGACTGATTGACTGACTTATGGATGGACGAACATGAAACACATAACAGTCGATTTTTCACAACTGCTTGATGAATGCGGCTAAAACAAAATTCATTTACATCACCCCATCCCCTAACAGTTTTTAGGCGCGTTCGCAAAATTGCGAAAAGACACTGTTAGCTTCGTCATGTGTGTCCCTTTCTACCTGACTGTCCATCCGTCCGTATAGAACATCTCGGCCCCCACTGGAAAGATTTTCGTGCATGAGTATTTTTCGAAAAACTGTCGAGAAAATTCAATTTCCGTTAAAATCTGACACGAATGATGGGCACCAATATACAATTTTGATCATATCTCACTGAATTTTTCTTACGCCGGGAAAGGTGTCAGAAAAATTTTGTCGAGAAAATCAAAACACATTAGGCCCAATTTTCTATAATCGTGGCGTTCATGAGATAATGTGAAAAAATATTGTAGAACCGAACAGGCCACAGGTAACAATATCGCGCATGCGCATTACATGCTGGATACCTAAGGCTACAAACTCACACTCAGATTATGTAATACTTGTTACTTTTACACTACAACGATGATTTCTCGAACGCTCCTGCCTGTTGCCATCTAGTGTATATTGCCTGTCTTGTCGAATCTTCATTAAATTCAGCGGTTCCGGACATTTCGAGCCCAGTTCTTTCTATCTGAATGGTGTGAACTGTGAAAATAGGCCTACAGAGCAAACATTGCGTGGCAAGATATGTCACCGACAGTGCTGTTTTCTTGTCCTATAGAAGTGAAACTGATTAATCAGCATGTAATGCTAGCCCACCGATCTACGATTGATAAAGTAAAATAGGCTAAATACGGGTCACCGTGTCCTGCCAAGATACTGGACACAGCTGTAAATCACGATACGTGGGAATTCATCAAAAGTGACTTTTCTACGTTAGTACCCCTACGATATCACACACACAACAGACGCAACGTCACCAATATTCGTTACGCTATATCTGACATTCTTTACAACCACCAGTCACTTCGCTTTGTGCACGATGCGTGTTCATTTATTCACTTCCAGTTGGTTGATTCCTATATTCTTTTTTTCCTGTTCTGGTCTACAATTCAGCCGTTCCTTCCTGTTTTCTCATTACTTAAGTTTTATTTATTTTATTTTCGTGTCTAACCTCTTCTTCTTTCTATTTGTGCCTTCAAACTCTTCTTCTTGATTTTTATTCATCTTTTCCTCTTTGCTTCTTCCTTCACGTCTCCGTTCTTCTGTCCCGGTTCCTTTATATCCTCCTACATTCCCTTTCTTTTACATTCGTTTTCTGTATATTTTGCTCCCATCTTTCTTTCTTCTATCTTCCGCATACCCATGTGAATGCGTTTTCTTCACTTTACAGATCTGTCATCTGGCTTACGACCCCTGCAGTTACCTGAAGCACTGACTGTTACAGCCACCTAACTGCGACATAAGAACAGCTGAACATCATGTCAAAGACAGGTCTCTGCTTTTTTTTTTTTTTGCTTACAAATATCGTATAGAATATTTATACAATCGGATTTAACTTTTCAAGAATAATCTTCGTAGTTGCACCGTGCATGTTGATAACATTAAGTCCTTTATTTGTCCAACTAATGCACAAAAATTGTTATAAAATTGTTAAAATTTATAAAATAGAAATAGACAAGTGAGACAATTTAATTATTTGGGATGCGAACTGAGTTTAGACGGTGAACCAGATTTTGACAAAAAAAAAAAAATAAACAGATTCCAAGGAATATGCGGCACTATTAGGAAATGGGTAACCACGCAGAGAGACATGACTCGCCTAGAAGCTGCAGAAATGCTCTTTCTAAGAAGTGTTACAGGATACACAAGGCTGGATAAAATAAGAAGCGAAGTCATAAGAAAGGAACTAGAGATCTCTGGAATACAAGATGTGAGACCCAAATATAAACAAAACTGGATCAACCACCTTGAAAGAATGGATGACAACACCAGACTCCCGAAACACGCCCTCAACTATAAACCCCTAGGAAGAAGGGATCGCGGACGCCCCAGGAAACGATGACAACGCGTCGATGCCGGAACAGGTCAAACGACCTAATCCATGGAGGATGATGATGATGATGATGATGTTGATGATGACTGTTAAAATCATTTAAAATTATAATAGTTGCTCCAACATGTTTCGATGTACACAAACCATAATCAGGGAGCTTTCAACCTGTGTTTCGTCAAAGTAACAATGTTGATATCGGTTACATATCGTTATTTGAAGCTATCGGTACTGTGGCTGTATATTTTGTTCAGTCTGCAATGAAGGGACCGTCTTTAAGAGAATATGGTGAGCCCCTAATAAGGTCAGCAGGTGGCAGACGGGATTTAACTCGACGTTTAAAGGGTTAATATTTAGAGTAAAATTAAGGTTAAGAAGATCAACATAAAGGAACTATCAAATATAAGCAATAAATTGGACTTACCCTGTTATGTGTGTGGATCGTGCACTGTGCACAGTGGAACTGTATTAGGGGATGGTTTGTGGGTCACGTGAGGTGTGGGCGAAATCGTATACTATACGATATTGTAACCGATATCAACATTGTAACTTTGGCGAAGCACAGGCTGACAGCTCCCTGATGATGTTTTATGTAAACCGAAACATGTTGGAGCAACTATTATAATTTTAAATAATTTTAACAGTTTAACAATTTTATAAGAATCGTGTGAATTAGTTGGACAAATAAAGGACTCAATGTTATCAAGAATATTTCATCACGACAGCGAAACATTTTGTCGTTATAAGGTATAAAATGTCTGTCCAACAGTAGCAACAATTTTGTCTCCGTTCTTCTAATATTCATTTGTCGAAGTATTTCTAAATCTTACTCGGATAAATTTAACATATACAGGTCCGTGCATCGCTAATATATTCTCAGAGTACAACCAACAAGATGCGACTTTTCTCAATTTATTTATTTCCGTAATACGCTCTACATGTTTCAGACGGTTTTTCCGTCCATCATCAGGAGCTCAAAAATGCACATACAGCGTCAGGCATTTGGCAGACCATTACTGTTATCTGCTGCTGGCCTGTACGGGATGGAATATCTCGTCCAGGCCAGCAGCAGATAAGAGCGTCTTACAGAAGTAAATAAATTGCGAAAAGTCTCATCTTGTTGGTTGTACTCTGAGAACGTACTCGGATAGTTAGTTACATTGACTCTTGCTTTACATCGCGCTGTTACTATGAAAACATCACCAGTAAAGTTTGGTGGGTCTACGAACTTACCGCCAATACGAAACTTAATCAAAATGCGCTCATTAAAACAGTCCTCATTATATTCACACTGGAGGACAAACAGGCTCACGCTCTGTGCGATGCGTCACGTACGCAGTAGTTTCCATTATGTATATTCCGAAGACTAATGGAGCCTTTATGTACTAATGTTTAATTTGCAATTCCAATTTGCCTTCAGAAACAAAATGCTGCAAAGCAGAGGGGTAATTAACGCAAG
>Ga0131853_10012930_pt1 | contig 15290 bp, 10 predicted proteins | sample TergutLab28metaG_FD_92764 | JGI IMG/M metagenome (GOLD analysis project Ga0131853, IMG submission 92764) | Labiotermes labralis P1 segment gut microbial communities from Petit-Saut dam, French Guiana - Lab288 P1 (version 2) (version 2) | ecosystem: Host-associated > Arthropoda: Insects >...
AAGCTGGTTTCACCATTTCGAGCCTGAAACGAAACGGCAGAGTATGGAATGGCGCCATTTGCATTCTCCATCAAAGAAGAAGGCAAAGACAGTGCCATCAGCTGCGAAGGTGATGGGCACAGTTTTCTGGGATGCAGAGGAGTTGATTTTGGCCGAATTCCTAGAACCTGAGCAAACCATCACTGCTGCTCGTTATGTCCAGACACTGCACAAGCTCCGTCGTGCATTGCGCGACAAACGTCCGGGACGAAACCTCATCGTCCTGCATGACAACGCTCGCCCCCACGCCGCTCGCCTCACATCGGAAGCAACTGCAAAGATGGGGTGGGAAGTTCTTCCACACCCCTCCTATAGTCCTGATCTGGCACCCTCCAATTACCATCTTTTCGGATTTGTGAAGGATCAGCTGCGCAGACGTTATGAGACAAAGGAGGCAATTCAGAAAGCAGTGCGTCAGTGTCTTCGGATAGCTGGAACGGAATTTTACAGAAGGGGAATTTTCAAACTCCCAGAACGCTGGCAGAAATGTGTACAAAGAAGTGGCGATTATGTCAAAAAATAAAGAAAGGTCTGTAGATTAAGGTGGTGTATTTTGTTTGTCAATAATAAAGCATGTTACTTTACAAAAAACTGTTGCTCATGTCTTTCGGTACGACCCTCATATCTGTAGCACAGGCAGTGGCTCTTTATGAACTAGAATGCCCTATTCCCCCACCAGCTTCCTTGTCTGCATTTATAACAGCTTCCATATGCATCATGAAAAAAGTACAGTTACCTAATGAGACAGTGTTAACATTTTCACACCCAATGAGCCTGATGACAAATTACTTCCATCAGCCAACCTGCTTGCATCTGTGCAGACTGCAATACATATTCTCTAAAATCAAGCAACATAAATCCCAAGTGCTTCATCTTGCAGGGTGTCCAGCAGTGTTTGTGACAGTGATATCCTGTCAGGCACTCTCTGCACTGTAGAGAAACTTACTCATGAACCTGTCATCATTCTCAGAATGCGAAGAAATTTTTGTATTTATTGAAACTCCTTCCCCATTATGCCTAACACGTTTGTTTTCACTGGAGCCATCAGCAACTAATAAGTACTGAAAAATACAGTATGAAAAAAGGTGAAGTCTAGTATGGCACAAAAATCAGCTTCAAGCTCTCCTGTTGACTAGTGTGAAAGACATGGAAGGAACTATCTTCCTTCCAGGATCATATACTGTATATTAACACAGTTGGGTTGGTTGTGACATCATAATGTAATGAACTACCCAATTGACCTGTTTAAGACACACATTTTTAGAAAGCTGATGATTCTGCACTAATGGCAGTCTTTGTTTTTATCAATTCCTTCTAAAAAATAGCTTTTTAACAAAAAAGATAATATTAAATACTGACAGTGTTGCATCAAGTGAAGCCCAAGGGAAGCTAAAATATGTCATGTACCTCCCTTGGCTTCTGCTTGAGACTGCTGTTGATTTCTCTTGTTTCATATTTCAACCGATGTAATGAAGTGCATGCTAGGAAAACTAAGAGTTCCAATACTACAAGTAAGAAAGCCCAAAAGGGGGAATGTCCTCAGCCAGTTACAACTAACTGTCTCTCATCCTTGCATTCCATATTCTTAGGATCTGCCTACAATCAGTATTTGTGGTTCATGTCTATTTCACCTGAAGAATATTGGTTTACCCAAAATGAAAGAAGCATACCAATAAGCTGATGCAAGATTAGGATCGAAATAAAAATTTTAAGATACTGAACATTATTCAATTCAGTAAGATTGACACATTTAGAAGAAAATCTAATGAAATAAACTACCAGACTGGTATTTTTACCATTATTTACTCCAATGCTGCAATTATTTTCAATTTCAGAATACATGATTCTTGTTAATTAAACCTGCATTCCAGAACACAGAAGGGGATTTTGTACTGGTCACAATCAAAGACTTCTGTATTATGTCACAGTCCATAATGTTATTGATGGGCAGGCCAAGAATGATTACTGTCCTAAATTTCAAATTCCAAGACAGATAAAACATGGCACTTTTACTCCAGAACCACTAAGGTTCCACTTCCTTCCACAGAGATTTCTTTCCTTTCAGGGGGTCCACATATTTGATACAGCAAACGTTCCAAAATCCTAAATTTTCAGATTTCCATCCTGGTTACAAATACATATAAAAGCAAAAGTAACCACAAAAATTCCATAAAATATGATTAAAATACAGAAGAATATTTTTAAAATGTGGTGAAACTGCATACATGCTACCTACTTGTGAAACAGATGAGTACATGGTAGTTTTCTGGCTGTTTCCATCTTCTCCCAACAGATGGCACAGTTATCAGAATTTTCTGCAAGTTCTTCAGCAGAAGCCATTGGATAACTGAAATGTTCAGTTTTTTCAGTGCTTACAATAAATAAATAAATAAATAAATCTGTATATTAATTACTACACATGTTCCATTTTCTAAACATACACAAAATTTAAAAAATATATAATTTACAGTGTCACAGAAATCCAGCAACTGCACACTGTCTGCTACATCTATTGTATTTTACTGCCTGTGTTAAAATTCACCACTGAATTCAAGTAAAAAAATCTTGTGCTGCCAATTAAACTTCATGAATCTCTAATATATAGTTACATTAAAAAAATGGGTAAATGAAATGAAATAAACATTTCCCAGCATAATATGATTTGCATGACTAACAACAAATCTACACAGTACAGTCTTTGAGTCCAGGGAGTCCATCAATTTTCTACCTCCTATGCCACATTCACAACAGCCCACCACTGGACCCTACATATGATTCACTGGTAGAGATACTTCAGTAAATTGAGACTTTTTCAAAGCAAGAAACTTACTTTTGCTCCATGTGATTGAGCACCCAGAGGTAGTTGCGATGCTTCTTGATTCTACGCTGTATCTCGTGGCACAGAAACCTAAGTTGCATGCAGATGACTAAAGATGCCATAGAAAGGAATATATTGCTCCAGAGAAGCATATGTAGGTGATGAATCAGGTCAATGAGAAGAGCTGCCAACTCAAAAACCAGTTCTGTATAGTATGCAACTGGTCCTCTCTTCTCCCACACTCTGCCACCACTGCCACCGCCATGTCGCATATCATACAGGTGTAGTGCATAGCGAAGGATCACATGAAGTGTCTGCACACTCAGTTGGATACACTGTAAAAGCGAGGACATACTACCAGTCTCATATTCCTCACACACCTCACACCTGGGGTACCAGTTTACATATCACATTCTTTGCGGTGCACAGAGCCACCGGTGTTTGAGGACTAATTCGCACACAGCTCAACCACTACCATGGTGCAGGATATTTTCTGAAAAGTCTTAAATTTCTCAGTTGGTCAAGAAATGTCCTGCTTTTGCAAAATTCACAGCCTCATTACAATGTTCACAGAAGTACACTACTGAGTTCTATCCATAATTAATTAAATCCAGCCCAAACTTTCACATCCTATTCCTCCAAGCTCCAATTTCATATTACCCTTCTACCTATGGCCAGGTGTCCAAGCGATCTCTTCCCTTGTAACTTTTCCACAAAACTCATCTCATCATTCATATTACCCATCCCCCCTATACTTGGTAATCCAATCCATCATCCCATTATATCTCATCACAATTTAGCTTTGAAATACTCTAAACTGAGGGCAGTTTACCAGATAACAGGATATGTTTACATTATAAATGAACATGTTTATGTGGGTTTCTAGTGTACATAATCATTTCTGCATGAAACAAGCAATACAGATCTCCTGCATTCTGTTTATACTGATAAATGACACAGTTATGTGTGTGCCAGTAAACAACAGGTTTCCATCAGCACTGGATGATGGTGGCGGTGATGATGACGATGATGATGATGAAAAGCCTCTTCAAAAGTCAACATTTGTTATTGGCTCCTCCGCTTGTACTACATTTTGATTTTGGCAGCCTCTTGCTCTCTGCTACTCTGAATGTGGCAAATTCATGTGTCTGTGTAGCTCATACCTTTGGTCATGTTTATTTAATATTAGTACATGTAAATTATCCTGGTTCCTTTTGCAGTCTTTCAATATACATTTTTTATGTCTCATAAATTTCATCTCAGAGGCAGTGATTCTAGGTTTATTGTTAGCCTCAAAACTCAGCACATGTCAATACCACAGAACAGGAATGGGAAAGTTAGAAGAATAAACATAATACGAATTAATGTGAAATGCCAACTTGATGCAACAAGGTAATTTTATTGAGGTATTCTTAGCTCTACATGTTTCGGGCACATACGCCCATCATCAGGAGCAGCATATGGTTTTCTGCACTGAGTTTGTGGATGGACGGTGGGCTTGAGAGCCGCTGCGGAGGTTGTGTGTATGGTGCGGACGGTGCCGTGTGACTGAGTTGCACGGCACCGTCCACACAACCTCCGCAGCGGCTCTCAAGACCACCGTCCATCCACAAACTCGGTGCAGAAAACTGTATGCTGCAACTTAACATCTGATGCTCCTGATGATGGGCGTATGCACCTGTAACATGTAGAGCTAAGAATACATCAATAAAATGATCTAGTTGCATCAAGTTGGCATTTCACATTTTTTCATGAGGAAGATGCGCGGTCAAACAACCCATAAGAATATGACTTCTTGTCAGTATTTTGGAACCTTATTCCTGTGGTCATTCCCACACAGATGTATCACATAAACTTGAGTCCCATTCTTGATCTGAGTTCAAATAAGCTACAATGGTGGGGGGTGTCATCAGTTTAATACAGTTCACACTAACAAGTTCCATTTTGTATGACATTCTGACTTCTGTGAGACCATGACCATGGCATGTGAAACCTTATGTAGAACACTGTAGACACTCATGCACCTTACAGCATCAAAAGTGCTATTCACTTTGCATTCATGCACTTTATCATGTAAACTCATACATGCTTCTGCTTGAACACATCCATGCCTACTCACACATGCAGGCCTATACCAAAACCACAGTAAGAAACATCCACAGCTCCAAAGGTGTAACTTTTCTAATAACAATGGGGTGGCAAAACTGACATGTGTTTTAGAAGCCAAATCAAGGAGTCAAGTTACAAAGATGGGGAAGACTGGTTTTAACCAGTCCTTAATACAGATACCCCCCTTTCCCCCCCTCCCACCCCATAATTTTATTCCCCCCCCCCCCCTCAAGTCACACCCATGCTTAACTCTGTAACCTTTGAGAATCACGCTCAAGTTCACACTAACTAACTCACAGACATCCTGCACACTCTTCATCCTGTATTGTTGCACAATGGAAGAGATAAAATGTCACTGATTCCTACTCTTGTATTTTTCTGAAATTCTGATGCTTGAAAGAACAGACATTGTTTATTAAGCCTTATCTAAGACTTTCATTATAAACAGTGATATGTACATTTCACACCTATGAAGTGTTTCTTCACACACAAATAGAGTAATCCCTCAGTTTACAAGCTTAATTAATTCCTCAAAAACTACTCATGCTGATAACCTCATAAAAAGAAAATTAATTTCTCATTACTTCCCATATTATAAATTTTAACTGGTTTCACCAATCCAAAATTTCTCCCCAGACATATAAAGTTCACTTTAATTATAGCTAAAGAATATTGCATATGAATAAAAAAAATAACATTAATGGCCAATTGCTGTATTTAAATAAGTCTCAGTTACAGCTGTATGGAAAATGCATACAGACTGTGCAGTCCTCATTATAAACATGACACTCAAAAAGTCTTTACAATTTAAGCACTGAAAAATGATTAACACTGTGAAGAGAGAAATTCACAACAAAGCTACAAGACAGACGTGATACTGCTCTCATGTGCGTACAACTCAGGAATGCTGTGACATTCTGTGCATGTGAGAATATTTCAGAAGTGATGACAGTCAAGAAGAGTAGCCGGGAATAATGATCTGATTGTGAGAAAAAGGAGCTTGTATACATGTAAATTGACTCAAAAGTTAGAAAAAAGATATTATTTGTGCATTTCATAAACACCAAAATTTGTCAACTGATTTATCTTATATGAAGGAATAATGTACTATAATGTATAATAAAATTAATTATAAACGTCAGCACTACGATTTACTTATACATAAGGCTACATGTTTTGACCCATCAGTCAGTCATCTTCAGGCCTACATAGCACACTAAGCCATTGGTGCTGTGTGCACACTGGGATCCCAATACGTTTAAACATATTGGGATCCCAAAGTGCACACAGCACCAATGACTTACTCTGCTATGTGGGCCTGAAGATGACCGATTGATGGGTCAAAACATGTAGTCTTATGTATAAGTAAATTGTAGTGCTGACGTAAATAATTAATTTTATTATACATTCATTCTAGCACTTCGTGATGCCTTCTTTCAATGTACTATAAAGCACTATATTGACATCATAAACGCATTTTATAAACTTGTAATATTAAAAAACATTTAGCATACTTGTTAATTTATAATATAACACATTAACCCTTTGAAGACAGATAATGCACATTATTTGACGTTCAGGTGACCGTGCATCATGATAAATTCTTATAATAAAACTAACTAGATGCACTAATTTCTCAAATTTATTTTTGGAATAAAACTCTACATGTTTCAGGCAGTTCCTCTGTCCATCATCAGGAGTTTTTCACTGTACACACAGCAATGATATATGTCATACAGGTCTGCTGGCAGCTTGTGAGCAAGCTGTAGTTTTATTCCAAAAATGAATAGGAGAAATTAGTGCATCTAGATGGTTTTATTATAAGAATCTACATTATACATAAACAATGAGTTTGTATGTCACAGAGAACACCATGTTTCCACTAAAAAGACCAATAGTAAATGACGTATAGGGTAAGAAAGCTTTCTCATAAAAAAATACAAAATATGTATTGTGTAGGCAAAATGCAATATCTCTACAGCTAAAGCTGGGGGGGTACATAAAAGTAACCACTATGCTTCAATGGATTACACAAAGTCATTGATAAGTATTACTGAAATCATAGACTGTACCTCAGCAACCATGAAGGCAAATGTATTTAGGCCTCCAAAGAATCCAACAGCAACACAGATGAGGAACATGAAGCCTGAAAGCACCAGGATGCTGGCCAGGAGACCCAGTAATCGAATGTGGCTCCACCCAGGAGTGGTCGGTGAGAATGACAACTATCAACACACATACACACACAACAAAATTACATAAATGACAAAATCTGATATCTGTCATAGACTGAAAGGTGTTACCATTACTGCAAATTCAAACTGCATATAATGGGTGAAACTTAACACAGTTCATATAAGAGGGATTATCAAAACATATCAGGAGTGAGTCTATGAAAATCAAATAATCTATTTACTAGTGTGTATGCTTCTTCAACACATACAACCTTGTTCCACTGTTCCTGAGGATACTGGAAAAATTTCTCTAAAGTCAGTTTCTGGAATTGGCAAAAGCTGTTCCATTTCACTGCATTCAGTTATTTCCACAGCATCCAGTCTCTTACCTTTCCAGGTACTTTTAACTCTAGAGAACAGCAAAAATCCACAAAGAGACCTTTTGGGCTTATCTTGGGACATGGAAAGAAGTGAGGAAAACAAATATCCTCAGTTACGATAGCCTCTCTGCCTAGCACTCAATTAGGGACTTGCCAAAATACAAGTCATGCACATTACTGTTGCTTTGATAATCTACCAATACACAGGCAATGATAATAACCAAGATGACTGAGCAAACTGGTTCCAGGAGTAATGCCTGTGATTTGTATGCCATGTGTTCATTTGTTATTTCAGCCAGGACATCAACTGCCATAATTTTCCTCAGTCCTTCCAGGCAAATCCCAAGATTGTACCTCAAATTAGGCCACAACCACTTCCAACCACATAATTTCCAGTTCATTATTTGTTATATTAGTTTCAGGTATGCAGAATGTTATTAAATAAATGAAAAAATAACAGGTATGGCTGATATCAAAAATAAGAAAACAACCAACCAAGCTCATTTTGAATTAACTTCTGGAATTTTGATGTAAGACAAGTATATTACAGCCACACACCAATGAACAAGAGTCAACGAAGAATAACACATATATGTTACACAGCAGAATTTAACATATGTAAATGTTTCAGTACACATCTGGGATAAAATCAGCCAGGGCTGAAACACCTGGCACATATTAGAACAGAAACTGTACATAATGGTACAGAAACACATGGCATCAGCGCAGGGACATGTTCTATGCACATAAAAAAAATTTAAGTAAACATGGATCTTTCGATGCTGTGTCTTTAAATTATGACCTATTATATTCTGGAATGAGAAGGATAAAAATTAAAGTAAAGCCCAACCACAGGGAAGTGTTCACTTATCAATCACTGTTTCCAACAATACAAGATAGCTGTTTTGATATTACAAAAGAAACACTTAAAGTGCCAACTTTGTGCTTCCACAAAGTTCTGTTTTGGTGTGAAAACAGAACTTAACTGCATATTCAACCATTACCACAATTTTATCAACAATACCCATTTTACCACACAACAACCTAATGCTTTACATAATTTTAATATTTTATAACTTTAGCGAACACAATATATAAGCTCCCTGAAGATGGTGCAGAGGCAAGAGGTACCAAAACATGTAAGAGCATATGTAATATAATTATGTACTATATATATATATATATATGTGTGTGTGTGTGTGTGTGTGTGTGTGTGTGTGTGTGTGTGTGTGCATTTGTTGGTACAATAATAAATATTAAACAATATATGTTACTACATTATGACTGACATAAAACTTTCAATGTTGTGTGTCCTTACTGATTAACACATTAACACAATATTTGTTGGCTTTAAAATATCTTGACCAATACTACTAATATTTAAAATAAACAACAAAAATGTGTCACTGTGGTTACAAACCTTATTTGGAAGATGGTGTGGTGTCAAATCTCAAAAAATCAAAATAATGAAGAGAATGCATTCGACTTGAGTAAACACATGGATGGTATCTTAAATTTCACAGGGTGTGATATTCATTTACTACAGATACATTTCCACAGCTATAATATAATCACACTGCACAGAGTCAGAAATGATTTTCGTTTATAATTTGTTAAATACTGACTGTCCCAGGGATTCATCTACCAAAAGATGCAGATTCGAATGAAGTCTGTATGTTGCATTATACATTAAGGTTCATCAAAATCCATACAAGAGTTCTGGAGATGAGACTGGGTACAGACATGAAAACACAATCTCTCCATTATGGACTCATTTTATGAACTTGTGCAAGAATTCATAATGCATCTCAAACAGTACATGGTGAGGTTTAGCACAGTGACTATGGTACAGGCTGAACAATCAGAGAACTGTAGTTTGATTATCTGGCAGACGCAGGCACTTTTCTCTTCAAAACTGCATGTGGTTCATCTCTGTGGTCCATTTCCTATCCAGCAGGTACCAGGTGCACTATGTAGAGAACAAAGCAGATGGGTTTTGAAGATGACCACACATTTACACCTGGTGTTTATTCTCATGGTGTGGCATGTTAATTCCCTGTGCACAAGGACACAACTGTGGCACAATTAACCACCCCATGTGGAGGAATTAGTGGTTGTGGGTTTCCTGACTTTTTCCAGTATTAGCTTTTGGCTGTCTCACATTTAAAACAGACTATGACACGTATGGCACCAGTGATGAAACATACTGTAGAAAGCTGTTATAAGCTCTTGTCCACTACAGCAGCATACAACCACAACATTAGCCATGCACTCTTCTTAATCATGACGGGGCAGAAAAACATGGTTTATAATCTTCTTCAGCATAACGGACTGTGTCCTGTATGCCATGAGACAGATCTGGCCAAGAATGGCTCCAGTGAATCATCAAAATATAATTATAATAACACAGTCATCCAAATGGGGAAAGTGTGAACTTTCACTACCACCTTACACAGAACACATACTTATGTTGGAGTTCAGTGTGGGCAAACAAACAGGGATGCTCAAATGTATATTTGCAGAAGTAATAACATATCAGAGAACACAATCCATTATTAATACAAAGTCCTACCACATTACTCACATATTCAAAGCGATCCTTGCAGAGTTGGGCTAGAAGGTGAAGAAACCCTAGTACGGAGAACCATGAACACCACAGCACCACTTCATCCATGTACTGCACATTTATGACTCCAAACACAAAGATGAACTTGTAGAACACGAAGTTCCAAAACTTGTCCTTGATGTGCTGCTGTTCAGACACTCTGAGTTCCCCAAACACAAGCCTCTGGATGAATTTGCCCAGCAGGATGAGGCAGCAGTATGCCATGTTGATTAGGGTCTACACATAAGAAAACAACCACCACTTTTATTCACTGTAACACCCAAAGGTTTGATGAAAGGATACGAAATGCGAGGGATATGTAACATACGTGGAAGAGATAAGAAATAAACAACAAGTTTTAGTCATTGAATCTCAAAGTAAGGAAAAAAATGGGAGGATGATATTAAAATTTGACTTTAGTAGAATACTATGTAGATAGGATTTGAATGACTCAGGTACAGTCCAATTGAGAAATCTTTAGGTTCCAAAATATCACAGAATTTCTTGGCCTCCTCATCAACTATTAACTTCCCAACAAAGATTACCCACAATGGACTCAGATAATTACCTGCAGAACACATTTTGATCATTCACACCTGGAGTGGGCAAACTATGGTCTTGCAACAATTCAACCTGACTTGCAGAAATATTCATATAGAATTAATAATATAGCCATTTATTGATTTCCTGTACTCGCAAATAAAATCCAAGATCAATTCACTGAGAAAAGAAATGAAACTTATTTTAGGTTTTGAAATAATTCAGGTTTTGGAGATTCCTGGTAGACCCTCATATATTCACTACTTTCACTTATTGTACCTACAACAGGGTAAAATAAAACTTAGTGTTGCCTAGTCCAGATTTGGTTTAATGTGTGTTAACACTCTGGGAACATCAATCACGGTTAGGAGATAAGTACCGCATTTCCCGCTTCGTACGACGCTACAAGTCACAAGACACAAGCTGTAATTGGAGCAAGGTATTTTGGGAATTTAATAGCCTACTTATGGAACAACTTTTTCCAGTGTTAAAATGCAGAGCGAATTTTGAGAGAATTTTTCATGGCAAAAATGCGTCTTGTGAGGCAGGAAATAGGCTAATTATAATAGCGTCATTTCAGCATCTTTGGGTATGTGCAGTAAGTGAATAACTGGTGGATACAAGGACTATTTAAAAAGTATACACCCTAAAGTGTCCATTCATTCATTTAATTTTTTTACGATTACAGTTTTATGACTTTTCCGTTTCCTCCCTGCTTCTCAGGGGTACCGCGGTAGCACAGTGGTAAAATCGGAAGGTCGCTGGTTCGATCCCAGCTGGTGTCATTGGATTTTTCATTGACAAAAAATCTTTCCGATCGCACTATGGCCCTGGGGTAGACTCAGCCTCTAACAAAAATGAGTACCAGAAGTATTTCCTGGGGGTAAAGGCGGCCGGTGCGTAAGGCTGACAACCTACCGCCATCCTGTGCCGTTGTCACGAAATCTGGGAACCTTAACTTCCTGGAACCCTCTGGACCTGTCCAGGCCTGTAATGGGACTGCTTTACCTTTACCCTGCTTCTCAAGACATTTATAATCCTGCTGCGATGTCCCTTGTTAAGGCTGCTGTCATGTCACTGAGAACTGTGGCTCTTGCCAGTTCCAGTCTGTCATCAATGGATGTGGGCGGATGGTCATTTTGAATGCTCTGCACTGGTCACACTCATCAACCATCCTTGGACATTTCAGCCCATTTACACACACTAGTGAGAACACATTTATACCCACACTGAGCAGGTAAATGTAAATTCTGACTACTTTCGATCACTCCACCCACAACAAACCACAACCCTCTGTTCTTCCTCGGTGCGAACTGACAGCACTTCAGTCAAGTTCGCAGACCAAATGAAACCAACATAGCCGAATGTCGTCAAACGATATTTTGAAATGTCAGCTCACATATTTCAGTGCTACAAAATGTTAGCAGTTTAGCTTGCTCCAGCAGCTAACTTTTAAAATAGCTTTCATATTTAACTGTTACGCAACTACAGAATATTTCTTGCAAGACCTCAAGTCAGTTCAAACTTGTAGCTGCACATCCTGCTCCATAAATTAAACCTGCCTTGTAATTACCAGTATTTCTACATGCTTAAAGAGAAGCCCACACAACAGTTTAATCGGAATTCCTGCAGGAAAGATAAAGCACATCCCATACTGAGGATCCACAAACATTAGAGGCAAAATCTCGTCACGCGGAGCTGTGCGCCCCTGTTCTCAACCCAATATAAAGACTTAATTCCCACTGCCCCCCTGCGGAACAGCCTGACTATATAAAATTGTACACCAATGGGTTTGTACGTATCATTGATTGATTTAAATGTTATTTTGTTATTTAAGTGCTTCAACAACAGTAGTTACACAGCAACAAATTAGATGTGAAGACGGTCATGAATACTGAGTAGATACGGATTTGGAAGGAGGCAGCCATGGACTACTTGAAAGTTCTATCTTGGCGACAATGTGGAAACGAATTCTGTATCGTGGTCGAACAGACAACATTCATGTCTCGTAAGCGGGAGATCTTGATATAAATGTCGGCCCGCAGGCGGGTTTCAATGGCTTTTATTCGTAAATTTCCTCGTTACATTACTGCACGTAATGCAGGACTGGCAGTCGGTTCAACAAGAACAGCAGCTTGTTATATCTGCTCAGTGTCATGACCAACATACCAGTTTTATCTGGTTTTCGCTGATAATAACGATGTGGGCAAACAGAACTGACCTACCAACAACAGGTTTCTTCTATCCGAGAAAGTCTACATGTGGCCATACCGCAATCTGGGTAATCTTAATATCTTTACGTGTCAAGCAGTCCACGTCGATATCAAGTGCAGTAGTAAACCTGCAGCCCAGCAGCTAAAATAGGCCTGAACCACCTCCTACCATATTCATCATTCGCAGCCCTCTCTAATCACGCATTACGCAACGAATGGATTTTGAAAAGAGGCCACTAAATTCACCATGAGCCGAACTGATCAAGGGCATAATTATGGTCTAAACTGTTTAACACTGAACTACTCCTTAGAATACAGCATAAATGATGAATACGTGTTGCAGTATAACAAAATCGGGCACGAGAAAGGTTTGAATTAAAGTATTTTTCTAATGAAGCCAACTATAGGTGCACCCTACTTTTTAGTATATCTATTTCAACTTCTCTCCATCATCAGGAGAACTTACTGTATCTATGCGACACTGGTATTTTTCACTCTTTATGGGTGGCTGTCTGGTCTGCTGCAGCAGACCAGACAGCCACCCATACAGAGTAAGTTCTCCTGATGATGGGCACATAGTTGCCCGAAACATGTAGAGAGGTTGAAATAAATATACTAAGAAGTAGAGTGCACCTAGTTGTATTCATCTGAAAAAGTTTATACAGGGATGCACGGTCAACAAAACATAAAAAAAAAAGCTTGAATTAAGGCTTAAGAGAAAAACGCAACATCGAGGTACCAGTAACAACCAGGCCTGTGAAAGGATACTTTAATGAGACTGTAGAAGGCCATGAACCTAATCCTTGAAGCTTGTTTATTTAGCAACTCTGTTGGAAGCTCGAGCTGATAAGCGTCTAATGCTGTAGTAATGAGTATGGCAACTACACTTAGAGAGACAATAAACATCCGTCAGCCAGGACACTCGTTTGTTAAAATACTAACTACACACATTTCGGGTCGTGTTAAACCATCCTTAGGCTGTATAAACTGTATGAAATGAAAAAGTATACTTTGTAAGTAATATTACGAAAAACCGAGATTAGTATTAACTGTATTAGTGGCCGTTAGCTCAGTGCCAGAATATAAGTGAAAGGCCATCATAAATGACTGATGTTTGAAACTTAGTATATTTATAACTTATGAATATAGTAAATGTGCCATAACCGGTATATCAGTTTGTAACAATATTATTATTATTATAACATACATACACAGCTGCACTGCACTTCATAGCTGTGTGCAATCTTGTGCAACCGCGTGATTGCTTAACATGAACCGAAAACATGCAGCAGCAATTACGTTTGTAATAAACAATGTTATGGTTGACGGGATAATTATTTGTATCTTTGTACACAAAACGCAGCGATGAATCACATCAATTTTCAAACGAGACATCCCCGTTGTGTTGAATATAAGCTAACATATAATTTAAAATATATATAATACAGACACAACTTTGTATTTTATTAAATTATATTAGATTATAATTCCAGCGACATGTTTCGGCCCTATTTGTAGGGCCATCTTCAGGCTGATCTTTAAACAGGTGGAGTGTAAAATTGATAATGCTTTCAATTTACGAGATCTCTTATTACAAGAACTAGTTAAAATAAATGAATATATTATATAAGCAACTTCCTATACAGCCTGAAGATGGCTCTACAAATATGGCCGAAACATGTTGCTGGAATTGTAATCTAATATAATTTAATAAGATACAGAGTTGTGTCTGACTGTATTATATCACATCAAGTTTCTAATCCTTAAAGGCTGTTTTACGTTTCCTCCACTCAGTGCCGAGGCTAAAGGCCACTTTGCAAGAGGCGCCACAAACAGTAACGCGACTTGGCGAACCACTGGTTACAATGGGAGTGTTTCAACGCACTGACCCTTCAACATCGCTTGTACCCGCTACTACCGCTGCACTGTCCCTTATGGTACCGTTTCCACGAGCGGGTTCAGTTGCGCCATTTCTTCGAACAGTCAACATGTGAGTGTTCTGTTTATTTCTGCACAATGAATTATAACGCTGACAATGAACACTTTATTACAGACGCTAGGTGTGCATTGCGCAATGCTTTTTTTTTAATGGCTCGATAGCCCTAGTCTAGTGGGCATAGGCCACCTCACTGTTGAGGTTTCGAGATCACACTCAGGCACACCACGCTCGCTAAGCATCCTCAGGACGAGTGATCGTTCCGTCGCAGAGACGTCTACCTGACAACACACAACACTCATAAGATGACTCCCATGTCCCCGGCGGGATTCTAATCCGCAATCCCAGCCAGTGAACGGCCGCAGACCCACGCCCTAGAACGCGCAGCCACATCGTCCCCCCCCCCCCCCCCCCCCCCTCATCACAGAATACACCGCAAAAACAACCGCTACCGTAACTTCTCCCAGCCGCGCCCT
>Ga0131853_10012931_pt1 | contig 15289 bp, 13 predicted proteins | sample TergutLab28metaG_FD_92764 | JGI IMG/M metagenome (GOLD analysis project Ga0131853, IMG submission 92764) | Labiotermes labralis P1 segment gut microbial communities from Petit-Saut dam, French Guiana - Lab288 P1 (version 2) (version 2) | ecosystem: Host-associated > Arthropoda: Insects >...
CCGCTCGCCTCACATCGGAAGCAATTGCAAAGATGGGGTGGGAAGTTCTTCCACACCCCTCCTATAGCCCTGATCTGGCACCCTCCGACTACCATCTTTTCGGATTTGTGAAGGATCAGCTGCATGGACAACGTTATGAGACAATGGAGGCAATTCAGAAAGCAGTGCGTCAGTGTCTTCGGATGGCTGGAATGGAATTTTACAGAAGGGGAATTTTCAAACTCCCAGAATGCTGGGAGAAATATCTACAAAGAAATGGCGATTATGTGGAAAAATAAAGAAAGGTCTGTAAATTAAGGTGGTGTATTTGGTTTGTCAATAATAAAGCATGTTACTTTACAAAAAATTGTTGCTCATGACTTTCGGTACGACCCTCGTATTAATCTCCCATATATGCCTAGGTCTTCCAAGTGGTCTCTTTCCCTCAGATCTCCCCACCAAAATGCTGTATGCAATTCTCCTGTTTCCCATATGTGTCACATGACCTGTCCATCTCATTCTTCTTAATTTGATCACCCAAATAATATTTGGTGAGGAAACACAGATCATAAAGCTCCTCGTTATGTAGTCTTTTCCACTACTCCCATTAGCTTGTCCCACTTGGGCCCAAATATCTTCCTCAGCACCCTACTCTAGAACACCCTCAACCTATGTTCCTCCCTCAAATTGACAAACCAAGTTATTCCTACACAGATATGTGAACCTACACCCATGATAATACCATAAAAAAGGCTAAAAGTGATATCAGGCTTCCGCCATGGTGTACATGAGATCTTCGCTCTTCTTTGATGTGTACATTGGTAGTTAGTTACCAATATTTTGGGACAACCTACCAGTCCAAGAGTCAGGCAGTGACTATAAATTTATGCTGCATAACATCCCAGAAGAGCAAAGATCTCATCAGGTCACAAATACAAATATTTATAGTTTGACCTGATGACACTGAACTATGGTACAAGGGATTTCACAACTGTACCTGTATCTCTTGGGGCTTGAGATGGATCTTTTCGGCAAACTGGGACAAGGTATGTTGTCCTTCTAGAATGAAGTAGTTTGCATTGTCTGAATGGTATACACTTGAAATAGCATCCAGAATTGTGCAGCACAGTACTGCTGAGTTTGACTTCAGGAAAACTGACTGCAAGACTTGGAATGCCTGGATATTGCGTACACTGGCTCCTGAAAAATAAACAACCCTTTCATGAGCTTAGAAAAAAAACAGCTTTAAACAAATTCATAGTGGGAAAATCATATGTCTGCCCACTTATTTGCAAGTTTCATACAAAGTAGCACGGGATCCAACACATATTCAGATTGAAATGGTACAATATGAGTTGCATTTGCCTATTAATATCAAGTCTGTATACACCTGATGATGTATTAGGTGATCCAAAACAAGTGGTGTGGTTCCAATAAAATACAACTGGTTTACTGACCATCTGTTGTTTTAGTTAAAGTTACTGAACTTATTTGATAAATCTGGATATTGCATGCATGCATATATGAGCAATGAATGGGAAACACTGATGTGGACTGATTTATCAATAAAAAGCAGTCCCTGTTACATTAAACTAAAATCAAACTTCACCAAGTTTCTAAAAAAACACAAACAAAACTTTACAGTGAATTCAACTACCCATTGCAGACATATTTCACAACAATTCCAAGTCCTTAGTAGCCAACCAAATTAACCAATTCATTCATGTGTAATAACTTGTACCATTTATGAATGTATTCTGGTTAATGCTTTTACAGATCTTACTAAAATTTATGCATCAAATTGAATTTTTATCCCAACTGGAAAAAAAAAGTACCACTTTACATGAAGGCCCAAATTCATGTTTATATTCTTTTAATAAATCGTGGCTACACTGAAATATGTTCAAACCAAACACATAACCATTTCTTATGCCAAATATTTAACATTATGTACACATCTTTCAATGTGCTGCCTTGCAGTTAATGGGCAATGAACATGTAAAAAAAAATCCTTTTGCAGTGCAAGTACTTTTCTAACCCTGAACTGCTGTGTTCATTTTAACGTCAAGGTATCATGTCACTAACGGTGTCAGAAAGATTCAGCTCATTATGAGTTCTATTTCTGCAGCTATCCTTAATATTCCTGGATGGAGTCCCTAACTTCATGAATAACGGCACAACTCACCCCGTCCCGATGGTTGGGGCACTGCAAAACCAAGCATCTGGAACAATGAGCCCATGCTGGCTTGGCTGGGCCGCAGTTCAATGTACCCACACATTGTCAAGGAGGCCACCATGAGAATGAGGTTTCTGATAGCCTCCTGGGATTCTGCTGATGAATCCTGCTCTAACCTGACAAACAACATTATGCCTTCAAGGACAAAACATTATCAGCTTCATTTAAAGACCCACCTTGTACTGCACAGTAAACACTTGCCATCTTAGTTTAAAAAAAAAAACCAATCACTGAATGCTGTATGGGGCAAAATTCACTGTTTTTCTTAGACACATGCAAAACATATACTGTGGGCAAAATGTAGAATTTTGGAATGCTAAAACTCGTGGTACATACAATAAGTGCTAGGCTTTAAAGGTTAAAAACAATGTATTCAACCTTACATTAGGACCAACCCAACACTAGGACCGAGGTGCCAATTGACTGCACCTGCTGCACATTTCCCAGTCAGTGATAAGGGTATGGAACATTGTGGAATGATGACTGACAGGAAATAAGCTGAATAGTTGTAAGCTAAACTACCCCACTGCCAGTCTCTTTGTCACATATTCCACATGAACTTCCCTATACTGAAGCTGTAGTACTTACTAACGACACTATCTAACACCAGACACATGCAGTTCAGCCTCTAAAAACATGACCAACTTCATTCCACAGAATCATCCTTGGAACATTAACAGTAACTCAACTAATCAAGGAAGTCCTTACTGTAACAGATATTTATCATGTTTCCACCCAGAGATAGTTTCATCCAGTAGCCATCTTCACAATCTACTGTTTACTAGAACTTGCACACAAGATAAAGTACCACGAAATTAAGGCACATATGAGTTCCAGGCATTGTGGAATCAGGACTAAACTGATACAAGTGGTCAGCTTCTTACTGTGGCACCACTACGTCACTTAAAAAAAGCCTGGCCAGGCTGCCATATGGTACACCGTTCTGCAGAGAAATATCCCACTGCTTCTACTGTAAATGGAACCAAGGCAGTAAAGACTGTATTCCCCCCCACTTGATATGCTTAGATAAATCTAATCTAATCTAATCTTTCTTTCTTTCTTTCTTTCTTTCTACCTACTCACTGTAGGTATAGAGGGTTAGTATTACATTTGGCCACACTCAATGACACACGCTCAGTAGAACTTCTCTCGATGAGGGATCGGACTGTCATAGCAACCTCAACCTAACAACAAACAACACTCAAAAGGCACAGATATCCATGCCTGCAGCAGGATTAGCACCAACAATCCCAGCAAGCAAGCAGCCAAATACCCATGCCTTAGGCTGCATTGCCACCAGGACCCTGCGTACATCACTCATCACTTCATCAACTTCCACAATTATGAAGACAAATTTTGGTAATCATCTTTAAATATTAAAAATGCCTTTTCTAACTCAATTTGCATATGCTTTTTTGCAAATTTTGTTCAATGCAATCACCCCCAATTTAGATTTAAATAGGATTCTTTCTATTACCTCCACCAAGAGTGAAACGCATACACCTGTGTTTTCATTGCAATATAAACACTTGCTTACATGCCAAGCATTCAATGAGAATCAATACCAAATTATAAAGTAAGAAAAAAGAGTGTGATCTTACTTGAGTAGGAATTCTGACAAGAAGAAGTACCCCTGACAGGAGCGAAAATCTTCAAGTAATGTCTGCGCAACTTCACTAGAATCCTTTAAAAAGCAAAACACTGCCACAAACATTTCAACAATCTCAAGTGGAGAAAGCTCCTGAACTCGCTTTATGTTATCAATACAGAGAGCAACACAACCTTTATCTGAAAACAAACAAAACATAGGATGGATGTGAAAACAAAAGCCACTGTGTTATGAATACAAATACAAAAGTATTTATATTGATACTATAAAAAGAGTCTACTTGCAAGCAGCGAAAATGAAACTTCCCCAGAGTATTATAAAACAGGCAAGATGGGGTAAGCTGTATAAGCTAGCTCAAGTGGCAACAATTCTGACTTGTATTTAGGCAGTACCCACACTGAATGTTGGCTGAGGGACAAACTATCTTGACTGAGGCTCTTTGTACTCTTCCTTACTTCCTGTATACAAACAATCTGATGGTGCCTTTTACAGGTGCATTCACAAAATTACAAAAAGTGACTATTAGCTTTGTCATGTCTGTCCGTCTGTCCATCCATCCGTCTGTCCATCCATCCGTCTGTCCATCCATCCGTCTGTCCATCCATCCGTCTGTCCATCCATCCGTCTGTCCATCCATCCGTCTGTCCACATGGAACAAATTAGCTCCCACTGGATGGATTTTTGTGTAATTTGATACTTATTTATATTTTGAAAATCTGTGGAAAAAATCCAAGTTTCTTTAAAATCAGATAAGAATAATGGGTACTTTACATGATGGCCAATACAGTTTTGATCATATCTCATTCATTTCTTCTTAGAATGAGATATGTTTGAGACAAATGTTGAACAGAAAATTGAAACACATTTTAAGTTCAATAATTTTTTCAAAAATCGTACTTTTCATGAGATAATGTGGAAAAATACTGTACAGCTGGGCAGGCCACAGATGATAATATGGCTCATGCACATTGCACGCTGGATACCTAAGTTTACAAATACAAGCTCAGAATATGTAATACTTATCAACTTTCCACTGCAACAATCACCATAAAAATGCACCTCATTGTTGCATTATACGTTCATTGCCTGTCTTTTTGTAGTGTTTCTGCTTTCAATTCTTCTCTAAGTCAGTGAAATTAAGAGTATGGGTATACACATGTGTTATGCAAGAACAACAATGGAATTCATTTTATAGGATAAAACATGAATATGATGATATAATGGCATTTGGGGAGATCACAGGCTAAGTTGAGTGATCAAGTGAGGGCTATGCAAAACTAAGTGGGAGGATAATGAATGAATGTACACCAGGAATGTTTGTAAGAGGACACAGTAGAGTGAAGAAGACTACATTAATCTTCTACCACCACCACCGCCGCCATGAATAACAATAATAATAATAAAGAGAGCGCAAATGCACTCTGTAAACAATATGATGAGAGAGTGAAACACATCATATCAGCCTGCCTAATATTGACAAAAGAACAGTAGTGTATAGTCAACTACACTTTAACATACACAAGGAAATAGGGGCAAAATTAGACAATGAACACTGGTATGACCATGTACCAAAATCAGTTGAAACAAGTCATTAAGCTAAGGTTACCATATGGAACAAGTGTGAACCAACAGAACTATTCCTAATAATAAAATGGATGTCATAATCCTTGATAATAAAAAAAGGAACATGCATGTTCACAGATGTGGCAATTCCTGGAGATAGAAACGTGATCAAGGAAGACAGTCAGAAGATTTTAAAATATATAGACCTGATAACAGAAATTTTGTGCATGTGTAATGTAAAAGCAAAAGTGATACCAGTAATAATAAGGGTGAAAGGAGCCAATTCAAAATCACTCAGACAATACCTGAGCAACATACCAGGAAAGCATGAACTTAAGGCACTACAAACAACAGCCATATTGGGCACTGCACACATACTAAGGAAAGTGCTAATGTAAAAGTACAAAACATATTTCACTGGCAAAATAACATTGCATGTAGCACAAACTGCAAATACAGAACAACTGCAACACTATATACCTTACAAACATGGTTTGTTTCAGGTATATAATTGTAAATACCCTGCATAAAGGTGATAACAAGGATGACAATGGTGATAAGCTCAAGGTGATTATGGCCATCATCACAATCAAGCAGCCAACATCACCCCTCAAAAATGGGCTATCAAATGTGGACTGTCAAAGTGAAAACCAACAGTGTAGTATAAATATGAGCCACAAAATCTGTGTTCGAGAATGCACACTATAAACTGTATTATGACAGGTCCATAACAACTCATCAAACTGTCCATAAAAATAGACCAGATATACGTATGCTTGACAAAACAAACAAGCATATTTAACCCCTCCATGACTAAACTAAAGAAATTTCAATGGTTGCCCGAGTTGACAAGGCAGATTTCTAGTCTGCCAATATTATTTAAAGTAAATCCATAAAGCCAAAAGGATTAAGTGAGAACATACACTGATATGGCAAGTGGTGCCAACTTATTTTATAAAATTTTCTGTACTCTGCTCTGAGTATTTACTTTTAACATTATGAACAGGTATGAATCTGTTACACAACATAAATCATGTAGGAATCCTGGAAGTGAGAAAAAATGACATTTATGGGAGAAATTTTGAGGGGAGAGGAAAAGGGTAAACATTTAAATGCACAATCACGAATTCTGGTCCTTCACAGAAAGGGTTTGTGGAGTAACTGTCCGGGAACCATCACACATGCAGACAAGGACAGACAGACTGGAAAAACACAGAAATGGGGCTTCAGAGGTTTGAAACACTTACTGTGGATGTAACTGACAACAGGCTGTGTAAGGCCATGGCGTGAAAGTGTCATGAGCACCTCTGCTGCACTTTTCCTCCACATCACATTGTACTGTGGACACGAACTTGTGATGGCAGAGAATAGCAGTGTGAGGTCATCTTTACGTGCCAGTTCTTCTGCAGGAGCAGTATGGCTGCACAATCTTACGAGCACCTGGATGCAAGATTCACACCAGCATATGAATACCCAACATAAAGTGATAAATTAATTCATTAAACAATGCAGCAACAATACAAATTAACACTTTAAGACAAAATTCACCAAGATTTACTCAAATGTAGTTTTCCACTCTAGAAGTTTAATTAAACTCAGTCAATCAAGTGTCAGTGAAGTGAATGGCATGGCTGTAGAGCAAATTGCCAGGGTTCACTTCCTGGTGGGGGCATTAGAAACTCTTCTCTTTTGAAACCACTGCCTCCAGAATGGCTCATGATCTTATTCAGTCTTTCATTCAGTAGGTGCTTGGGGTCTCTTTCCCATCAGATAAAAAGGTTAAGAGGTGACTTACCTCCACCCCAATATACACATTTATAGTGCAGTGCTTTGGCACTTCTTCTTTCTACTTGCACTGTGTACATAAACACTTGCCTTCTGACAGATACCATAGACTGATCAATTAAAATGGCCTAAATTTAAAATGCCTGTCCCATGGTTTCCCCAGTGCAAAGCACAAGAACAGTCCAAGGGAAGACATTAGTCACACACTGACAAATACACTGACTAAAGTGTGGCTTTCTTTAAGAAATTATTAATTAGTGGTGAATATAAGACACATCCTCACAAACCAAAAATAATTCAAGTAAACAAAAAAAGTGTTTATTTACCTGCACAAAGATCTTCTGAAGTAAGATTCTCCTTTCTCGAGGCGTAAACTCACTACCATTTTCTGCCGTATCTGGATTCTCTATTTCTGGCAAGTCAAAGAACAGGTACAGACACTTGACAAGTGTTGATGGAACCGAAACAGAGGTCATGACCTGCAACAGTTACCATACATGAGCTAAAATAAAAATAACACTACAAATAATAAGAAAAGCAAAATTCACACATTTCCCATTATAACACCATATTCTGTTTTCCTCACACATTTGTAATGTTTTCCTGAGCACTCTGATCCAAATGTTTGCAAATTACATTTGTCCCTTCAGTAAAAGATCAGAAGGCACACCGTGGCACAGTTGAGGCACTGTGCTACAAGCAAGGAGGTCGCGGGTTCGATTTCCGATGGTGTCATTGCTATTTTTCATTGGCATAATCCTTCCAGCCACACTGTGGCCCTGCGGTTGACACAGCCTCTAACAGAAATGTGTAACAGAAATATTTCCTGAGGGTATAGGCAGCCAGCACAATGGGCTGACAATGCTTACCACCTCAATGTGCCAACTGTCTGGAAATCTGGGAACCTCAACTTCCTGGAACCCTCACGGCCTGTACACGGATTGCTTTACTTTTTTTTTTTAACAGTAAGAGACCATTTTTCAGCACACCATTAAACAAATGATAAATGATGACTTCATACATCTGAAGTTTTAGCACTTTGGACACCAGACCACAGGCCAGCAGGTTCTAAACCCAATAATAAGCACTTCTTTGAATTCATTCTACTCTTTAACCAATGCAGACAAGAGTTCCACTATGCTTTACAGACAGAACAGCTACAGGACCTTGACATCCAAGAAGATGTGATCTAAATCGCTCATTATTGTGTGTGCTAGCAACACAGATTTTAACTCAAGGGTAAATGTACTTGTATTTAAAAAAAAAAATGGTTGTGGGCCAGCAGGATCAGGTGCATGCATGGTCACAACAGCACAATGCAAGGCAAACAAAGGTTAAAACTCATCTCATGAACCGATTACTTTTTGTCATCTGAGACCCCTTGATCTTGCCACATTTTAATTTTTTTTCTCACTAGCAGTACCAGAATTACAGCTCTGCAAGCCTTTAAGGTGGAAAACCACTAGTGTCACTCAGTGTTAAATCCCGAATTACACTCTACAGAAAAGTATCCAATATGCAACAATGTATTTTTTAGTAAAGCACAAAATAACAAGTTAACAAACATAAAAAAAGAATATGATGTTATTACAATGACTATGAATCAACGTTCCTCAACCTTTTGAAATTCATATAATATGAGTACATTTCAAACACATATACTCATTGAAATGTCACTGATGTTTTAAACACTATCCACTAAATCAGGCTAAAAAACACCCATGACTTTTCAGACATGGAGATGGTACTCTGGTGATACAGACTGACCTTTCAGTAGCACTCACCAGAGTATGTTTGCCCCCTCCACTTTCCATGTGAAGATGGACAGGGCTCCATGCTTCAAAATGTTGTGGGTTTCTTAACCAGCAACAGTGGATAGTGTCTAAAATAGCAATCATGTCTATTAAACCCACTAAACAGCATAAGTGGTATTACCATTATTACTATAGTCCACCGAATGCACAATCTTGATACACTTTCGTCTGTCTCTCATTCTTACAATATTCTTGCAATCTGTCTCATTAAAATTATTCTCACAGTCATCATCCCACCTCTTTCTCAGTCTTCCCACTTACTGTTTCCAAGAGATTTCCACACAAAAATTTTGTACACATTTCATCTCTCCCTCAGCTTACACACATGCCCAAACCATTGCCTCCTCTTAGATATTAATACCTTGACAATATTAAGTGCCTAGGTGACACAGTTCCCATATATATACATATATACTGGTGCATTTTTCATGAATATAACGTACAAGGTAAAAAGCAATAACTGATTCAAGACACGAAACTTCAGATTTCATCTTACTTGGACCAATGAGACATTTCCAGCTGCAAGAAGATTGAGTGCAGAAAGAAGCATCCATCCATTGCTTGATTCTTCTGAGTTCTCAATTTCAAGAAACTTAACAATAGCACAGCTGGCCGCTTCAGTTGACTGGTTAGACGCCCGTCGACGCATCTCCGATACCATAAGACGTGACACTTGCTGGCAGAATGCCAGAATGTCACGGAACTTCTCCATCATATCTGATGATGGACTGTTTCCAAATACCTGTAATGCAGTTCAGTTACACCACGTGTTTCATTTCAGTCTATATCACATAACTTTGCTGGTTCCTCACCTCTGCAATATATTCTTATAGGAACAACAATAGGGAACAATCAGAAAGGGAAAGGCTGATTAATTCTGAACCTGGAACATGTTCTGTACATTAAATCCTTCAGCTGAAAAAGAAGACTTCTCATGTTCACGTTTATTGTGGAATTATCTGCAAATATCAGTCTAAGCAGATGACTATTCCAGATGCAGGTTAGTTTTATTCTTCTCAGCCCTTCCAGTGGACCCCTGGATATGATACACAAACAAGGCACACCCACTTCCTCCTAATTCATCATTCACAACCACCACCTCACTTCCTGTGATGCTGTGTACAAACTTCCCAGCCGCACATAACCTGTTCTCCTTTAGAAGCTGAAGGTTATTCATTGTTTAATAAAGTATCTTGTATGGAAAAAGTTCAGTTACCATTTTAATAAAAACAAACCCACCACTGGACTCCATCCTATGCCAGTTCAAACCCGTTCACACTTTGATACTTATTTATTTAACAATTATTTTCATGTTACCCTCCCATGCATGCCTTTTTACCCTCAGGAATTTTCAATAAATATATTAACATGGATGTCTTGTTCCACATGAGCAAGATATACAACTGGCCTGAAAAATCTATCTTGATTTAATTTTGATGAGTATACAGTGTCACCAAAGACTGTATCGGCAAATCAACAAATTAAGATTTTCCTTGTTAGTGGAATTCTGATCATGGGAAACCACAGAAACAAAGGAGAAATGGGGAAGTTAATGGGCAGATGGGAAGAAAAAGCATGCAACAACAGCTGCTGACAATGCAATCATATAAGTCAGGATCTCCATCCCCCACATCCATCTTCACCACTGGCATACACAATAAATGAATACAGACATAGAAATAAGGAAAAACTTCATTAATACTGCATTACAACATCCACAAGTACAAGCCATGAATGAAAACAACATTAATATATCGATAAGAAAAGTTTTACAACAATACACAAGGACGACAGAAAATGGTTTATCTTCACATAAACAAACATTTAAGTGCACCTGTAAAATCATGACAAGTAACATCAATTAACTCATGACCATAAACAAAAGTGTCCTACAACAAAAAACTTCATCAGTTTGTGGCATGTTCACAAAATTGTGAAACGCAACTATAAGCTTCATCATGTTTATCTCTTCATCTGTCCGTCCACATGGAACAACTCAGCTCCCAATGGATGGATTTTCATTAAATTTTATATTTGAGTATTTCTCAAAAACTGTCAAGAAAATTTAAGTTTCATTAAAATACGACACGAGCTTCTTAGAATTAAAAAATGTTTCAAACAAAAGTTACAGAGAAAATCAAAACACACATTTAATATTCAATAACTATTTTCCTGAAAATCATGCCGTTCATGAGATAATGTGGAAAAACAATGTACAGCTGGACAGGCCACAGATGACAATATGAAGTATGCATATTGCTAGCTGGATGCCTACAGCTACAAACACACACTCAGAATATGTATTACTTATTGCTTTTCCTCTACTACATTGGCTGCACAAACGCACCTCGATGTTAAGTTACACAAACACTGCCTGCCTTGTGCCTTTTTATAAACACTTATTTAACTGCTAGCACTGCAATACTGACATGTGTAAACGCTATGCCTGATGATGGTACTAAGCACCAAATCATGCAGCAAGATTAAGTGTATAGTTTAATGGCAGCACACATAATTCAAGACAGAACTTTGCAGAAAAACCTGATGTTAGAAGTATCATAAATACTCAGACAAGGGAGGTGGAAATACCACCAAACATCTAGGCACAATAGCCAAAAGGATGAAGCAAGGATAAGAGGGTGGAAAGGAGAATGGTGTCAATTCACTGTTATTTCAAGTCCCTTAAACTGAACCTGGAGCAAGCCACCATAATTGAACAGCTTTCTTCACTTACTCTCAAAGTATCATTCCAATAGCCTAAAATTGTCCACTTACATTATTTCACCAGTCTTAATAATCCTCAGACCCTTTCCTCTCAACCAATTTCAAAAAAATCCCGCAAACATTACAAGCAACAACATGAAATTCTGACACAGTGCCAAGGTCAGAGGAGACTAGCACAAATTTTCTTCAATATATACAAAAAAATTATGCCACACTTAATAGCAATTGGCTCAAAAATACACACAAGTTTGGATACCATATGGTGATGCCAACAAACTGATATAAGTAAATGAGACTCTTGAGTGTGACACAATAATCAGCCATGATCCCATCTATTTCAATTGGCAATATCTGCAAGAGATTCAACAAAAGTCTGCGGCTCCACAAAGCAGAAAATTGTAACCCAGAAAAGAAAACACACATGACAAGATATTAATGAAGTGACTTACATAAGCCTGTTCATAAACATTAGCTAAATCCTTAAAACACACATGTATATAAAATAACATCACATAATATATCAGTGGGTTAAAAATGAATCAGGAGACATGCAGCTAAAAGAAAAATCACATTCCTTTAAAACGTCAGGAACCACTCACCCAGTTACTTAGTGTCATGCCCCAGCAGGCCTATATCTTCACATACCACAGTAAAAAACTTTTGCACAGGGCCTAAGTCAATAATTAAATAATAAATAAACAAGAGACATTTCTACACTGTAACACATGCTGGCCAGACTACCTTAATGGCTTGCCGACTTGCATAATTCTCTATTAAACTGCATTTAACTTCACTGAATTACAAGAATATGGTTTTTAATACATGGTGGCCATCCTACAACAAATGCTCACCTTACAGAAGAGTGGCAACATGTTATAGAGCTTGTCATCTCGTTCTCTCTCAGTGAGAGTGTGTGACGGGTGAGTATATTCGGAAAATAGCTTCTTGAGGTGCATAAGTCCTAAAGCAGTGTGCTGAGGATTTGAGTTGGCTTCGTCCTGTGAAACAGAGGGGGCAGACGCCCCTCCTGGTCGGAATTTGCGCATGATGTTCATTATGACAGCTGAATCTATACTTTCATTACACGAAACAAGTACTATGAATAAATGTTCTCTTTCCTTTTAAAAAGTAACTTCCATGAGTCACACAGGGTTTCACACAGAACCAGTTTGAATGATAGTGACTACTTGGGGATGCTAACGTATTTCGACTCAACGCCATTATATAATTCTGTACTTAACACCAAATATCGTGGTAACATTCGAACACATTTTTCAGTCTAATTTTATACCGACCGCACATGATTGACATAGCAACACTTAACAGAGTATTTCATTCAACTGAATTCATGTCTTTTAATTACATGCGTATTTACATTGAACGTCTTTACTTAGAATATTCTACAACGTGCTAGAACATTCTACAACGTGCTTTCGTGTACATTTTTTACTCTACACGCCCACTTTCCCCAAGCCGACAGCTGATTTTGTCCATCTTGGTGAACACCATCGACTGCGTTTGACAAGCGGAGGAATTCCATTAGCGACGTGTGAGCGATTCAGCAAACACAGCGTGACAAATTAGCTTGTAGGACATTCAGTGATTTAAGTAAATTATTGTCATATGAACAAAATAGTACCCCACAGCAATTATCTATTTATCGTCAAGCAAGAAAAATGTTCACTGTGGCCCTACCCAGGGCAGAGATCTGCAAACCCCCATTTCAGCCGACAATCATATGTATATACTGACGTTTGAAGTATTCAGTGCTTCACGACCCTTACCACGGATAACAGTGTGTCCTAGCCGCGTACGACACAGTTTATAATAGTTGAGATTGAAACCAAAAGGTGGCAACACAGCTACATTTTGACCATCGAACACTCCTAGAACCAATCGCGGCGGTATCTTCAAAAAACGGAAAAGGAAATTGCCGCTAACACTTTCCTTTCCGTTGTTACAGAAAATACACAATTTTTACGTTTCAATTATGTAAAATTTACATTACATACAGGCATAATAAAACCGCAATTCACTTCACCAATACCAAAATTACAAATTTTCCGCTATAAGCTTCGTGTTTTCAAGCGTGTAAGAAATTTCACTGTTTGTTTCTACAGACCTACAAACAGCTACCAAAAATTTAGAGACACAGCCCATCTCCAAAAAGACTTCGATGCTATATACTGTTTGTCGTTTCAAAAGAGCCGTTAAGAAACTAAAAAAACCATCCTTTTCCCCATATGTCTTCGCACAAGTGGCAATGAAAGACCCCCCTCAGATCGCTTTGGTCAGGGGCTCCCCAAAATGAAGAATGCTACAATTTGTTGTGGGTTTTTTCAGACTGAATTTCGTTTTTCTGACAGAAGGCATTATTTTGGATCCCTGTTGTAACATCTGGTAGTAACTTCACTAAAAATTAGGGGCGAGGTAGATTATGGAGTCGCGGGACGGATCCCGCATTTTATTTCTACTACTGTTTTGTGTGGAATGTCGCAAAAGGCCTGATCCTACAAATCCCAAGATAGCTTGGTCATCGCAAGTTTTGTCTTCCCCTCTTTCAGTAAAGAAATGTCAATTATGGCATTTAATTCTTTCTAAAAAATTTTCATGTTTTTTCTTTGTATCCTTTTAAGTCTTCAACTAAATTTTTAACGCACAAAAAATATTTCTTTAATGTTATGATAACTCTAGATCTTTAATCCTGTGGAACCACCTAGGATTCCTTTTGATTTGAAATATAAATTTGACTGCCCTAATTGGGCATAAGTATTGATCTCTACACGATGTTATGTTAGCATAATTTTGTAACAACTTTCAATTGTGGGGTAAACGTTACATTAGTTAGTGCTATGAAAAACAATTAACTTTTATGTATAGCAAAATTGCCCATGCACACATTGTTTCTAGTAATTTAATGGCTTTTCGAATTGCTACATTGCAAGCTGCACTTTTCTGTATTGGGACATGCGTTGGCGCAGTTGGTTGAGGCACTGCGCTACAAGCCGGAAGGTCGCGGGTTCGATTCCTGATGGTGCCGTTGGAATTATTCATTGACATAATCCTTCCGGCCGCACTATGGCCATGGGGCTGGCTCAGCTTCCAACAGAAATGAGTACCAGGAATATTTCCTGGGGGTAAAGGCGGCCGGTGCATAGGACTCAAAACCTTACCACCTTTATGTGCCGATTGTCATGAAATCTGGGAGCCTCATCCCTCTGGAACCCTCAGGGTCTGTCCAGGCCTGTATAGGGATTGCTTTACGTTTCTGTATTACAATACAGTATTTTGACCGTGAATTCATTTAAACATAAAAACATTTCATTGTTCATAAATAAAACTAATTTTTCTGCATAGTGGTTAGTAACATTTGCCTTGACCACAGAGAATTTTATTATTTCTTCGATGCCATTTTTGTAATTTTTATGTCATTTCTGCAACTAGTGTCCTACGTTGTCAAAATTCTATTGCGGAAGAAATTAAGAGCAGATTGAGGTCAGGAAATGCTTGCTATCATTCGGTGCAGAACCTTTTGTCTTCCAGGTTGCTATCCAAAAATTTAAAGATCAAGATATATAG
>Ga0131853_10012934_pt1 | contig 15287 bp, 9 predicted proteins | sample TergutLab28metaG_FD_92764 | JGI IMG/M metagenome (GOLD analysis project Ga0131853, IMG submission 92764) | Labiotermes labralis P1 segment gut microbial communities from Petit-Saut dam, French Guiana - Lab288 P1 (version 2) (version 2) | ecosystem: Host-associated > Arthropoda: Insects >...
CAGCTAAGAAGTCACTCACTCAGCCTGTGCAAACTTCACGGCCTCTACCCATATCAAGCCTAACAGCTGGCTGATTGCTGTATGCCGAAAGGGGTATAGAATGTCCCGTTCCCAGAGAGGCAAGCGGCAGTATCGTTGAAACCCTAGCTAAAAGCTAGCCGCATCCCTTCGCGTGACAGTAATAAACTTAATTCCATTAACCTTGAAGCCGGCACCTTACAACGTACCAGTGTATGGCACACAAAATAAATCCTTTTACTCTAAGTCCAAAATTTTTTCTTTATTCTGTCACGTACTTTTGCCAGTTTCTCCGCCAAGCAAACTTTTGATCTGGATTCGAACTAGGATCAACGGTAACAATAGAGTTTACTTTCATACACTGTACAGCGTTTTGTGTTTTCACAAATGTGCCATTTCGAAAGGTTGATCTGTTTCCCTCGCCTTTTTTGGGGGCGGTTGGGGGGTGGGTTGGGTAGAGGTTGCGGCTCGGCTGAGCCCATAACAAGAAGCTGTAAACAGTCTTGGTCCGTGGAACCTCTGGGTAATGCATATAACTGCGGGGTTCCTAGCAAGTAATGTGTAAGTACAGGTAGAATATTTTGCTGGTAACACTGGCGAAAGAAATTCACAATCTTCAGAATTATAAAGTGACAAAATAATTAGTTTGCTTTGAAACTTAACGAATTCTGCGTCACAAGAATTATTTTCATAGTAAATGAACAAAAGCTCAAGTTACTTGCCGAATGTGCATATGCAGACCACAGCTGCTGTCTCTAGCAGCAGAACAATAATGCTCCTGCGCACCGTTGACCCAGATGTAGTGACCCTGTGAAGCAATCCCACATTTTGAAATCGGACTTTTTTTTATCTCGCAACAGCACTACTCGGGTGTAGGACGCCTGGATAAGGCGTCGATGTCGAACATGACGCACTACACTCGGTAGGAATCCTCTGGACGAGACATCAGGGTGTGTGAGGGACTTCCACCTGACAGTACACAAAACTCACAAGAGACATGTGCCCCGTCGGAATTCGAACCCACAAACCCAACAATCGAGCGGCCGCAGACACACGCCTTAGACCGCGCGGCCATTGGGATAGGCATTTTGTGATCACGTCTAGATAGTGGATGATAGTGACAGGATGGAAGGTCGGGGAGAGAGGCGATGACACTTCCAGTGAGAAAAGTACACACTGGCAGTGCGAGTACAGTTGTCTGGGTCAGGAGCGCGCTGTGCACAGGCGGGATGTTAACGTTTGATTTGGTGCCTTGTACCAACGTATCGGGAAACCAGCGGCTCCGTATATTCCGAAGATTAAGACGCAGCCTGTTCCTCCAGAACGTTGGTGGCCATGTACCAAACTACACGGCTTCACATCACAAAAGACTGATATGACCACTAATCTTACAATTGTAAAGTTTTTCCATAGTTTTCGGGATAAACCATGCTTTGTAGAAGTCGCGTAAGGTAAAACTCTCCTTGTTTAGGTAAAGAGGTGTAACTATACTCTTTCTTTAACCTCGCCGCTAGAGGGGGAAGGTGGTCAACGCCACGCCCCAGCTGCTCCACCCCCTCCCGGCCCCTTCCAGGAAAGAGACTGCGTACCCAAAGTACAGAATGGGTCTCTAGGCCGGTCTGAACGGGTACGGAAAATCTAGCCCAAACCGGTACTCGAGGGTGAGCCTCTGAACCGATATGAATTTCTTACAACAAAAGGAAAACCGTTTACTCGCGGCAGGCACGAACCGTTTCCCAGTAAGCCGGCTTGTGGTTGTGTCCTGTGATCGGTACGAATGTACTTTTACAGTAGCAACTCCATGACCTGCAAGATGTACGGGATATTTGCGGTGTCAAACTTCCGTGGCCTGCCCTTGTCCTTCAGGGTACGGACATAGCCTGCCATCTCCTGGCATTTGGTACGAACTGCTTCCGTGGTGTTGCCGGTGTTTCGATAGGGAGATCAGGGTGGGAAACTCCTCACTACACAATTTATTGACAAAAAAATGCTAGTTTCATATGATCATGTTTTGCTTACTGGCAACAGCGGTAGCAGCTGTAATCTAGCCTTGGCAAGTAGGACGGCCGGGGAGTAAACTTGGCAGCTTTGAGCGACATCTTTTGAATCGAGTAAATTGGCACTTCGCATTTTTCACAACAGATGGCAAGAGTGCATCACCCAATCATGGATCAGACTTCATCCAATCACAGACTTGTATTAATTTGTATGTATTTGGCGCACAACGTATTTAGCACTGACATATTGTGTGAGGAAGGTGTATGTATTGCGTGTTAAGACTAAGGGTTTCGTGTTTTGTTCCATGTTCAGCGGTTAACGTCGACAAGGTACGAGAATATAATCATATCATTTATATAATGATTGTGTTAATTAATAATTGTCGTTCTTAAAGCATATGATTTTTTCGATGGTGGTGTTTGATTAATTGGAAATATTTTGATGACGGTGATTAATGAATAATGAAGTTGTGAAGGTCCGTAATGAACCGAAACCAATACTGCTGCATGCCTGGATCCAGTGGAAGCAGCAGCAATACAAAATTGAAATTCTTCAGATTTCCAAACAATCTCTCGTACTTTATGCAGTTGCTTTCGTAGAATTGACTAAGGAATGTGTGTAATTGACTACATACACTGTAGTCAACTTGGCTCACTACTTGTAATTTGAGTTACAAATCATCTAGCGTGTTAAATGCTATGAAGGACATTAGCCAATGAATGACACTGTAAATTATATTCTGTACTTTTTCTTTTATGTGCAGGGCTCATCTGTGGGCAGACCGTCTGGGTGTGTCATACTAGTTGATGTCACTTGCTATTTTATTTCACTTCTTATATGCTGTATCGGACGTTCATATATCCATCATCAGGAGCTTGGGACTATTCTGACGAATTACCACATTGGTCGTGTTGTTCTTGGCTCGATGTGTGTTGGTGTTTCGGTGTGGTTGGGTTGGGGTTGTGTCTGTTTTGCAGACTGAAGCCTGCAGCACGGACAACACGGGCACCATTCCAACCCAACCACACCGAAAATCCAACACACATCAAACCAAGAACAACATGACCAACACAGACTCCAACCCAACCACACCGAAACAACAACACACATCGAACCAAGAACAACATGACCAACACGGACACCACTCCAACCCAACCACACCGAAACTCCAACACACATCGAACCAAGAACAACACGACCAATATGGACAACACAGACACCACTCCAACCCAACCACACTGAAACTCCAACACACATCGAACCAAGAACAACACGACCAATGTGGTAATTCGACAGAATAGTCGCAAGCTCCTGATGATGGATATATTAATGTCCGAAACATGTTCAGCACATAAGAAGTGAAATAAAATAGCAAGTGACATCAAGTTGGTCTTTTATTCTTCAACTAACAAACATAATATGGTCTAGTTTAAAATAACATGTGGTCTGGGGAGCAGTGTTTCAGAGAAATGAACTGCTTATGTCTTCAGGATGCAGTCTGAAGATGGAGGTAGTATGTTTTTTTAGAACAGTATCCATACCAGATGGTTTAGTGTATGTGTACTTAATTTTAGCGCTTTTCGGATTGAAATGATATCATGAAATGGAAGGGGGATGGGGTTTGGTATGGAATAGTAGTTTTGGAAGTATGATATCCCACACCACATTCTACAGAAATAAAGCATTGTTTTAGTCTTCAACACAACCCCAGTTCTGACAACATGGTTGGCCACCTATGGGCCAATAAGTTATTAATAACATGTAGAGTAATTAAAGTTATGTGAGTAATTAAAGTTATACCATTATACATCTGCTTTCATGTTAGCTATCTGTCTGTGATCTCCTTCCATTTACAACTATTTTCTATACATATTAAGTTCGTATGTATGGCATGTGAATTTTTGTTATGGAATGTCGCATTGTTTATGTAGTGGAGTTGTGGAATTAATTGTAATTGTACAAGCCCAGCATATAAACAATAGGAAATATAATAATTCCTATACAATAAATGATAAATTTACACAGACAATTGTTTGTATAGGTTTTGCAATGTAAAGGAAATGAGATCTCAATTTCTCATGTAAATTGATATGCAAATTTTTTAAAATCATTTAATTTAAATTTCTCTACGCGTTTCAAAGTCTGCAGTATAGGGGGATTTGAAGTTGTGTTAACGACTAGAAGAAATCACTTTTTTCCACCCTCCCTGTGGAAGTACAGTAGTAATTGATAGTGTTATTATTGAGTTTGATACATATAGTGCTCAGAAGTACCAGTAGAGGCGCTGTTTGACAATGATCCAACTTACTTGAGTTAATGGATGGCAGCACAAGTTACTGCGTTGCCACATATCATTGTCTTACTTAACTCTGATCCATGGCTGTAGTGAGACGGTTAACAGGTGTACTGGGCATGCTGCTTTGTATGTGAGGTTTGAACCCTCAAAAGCAATAAGAATGAAGGTCAATGTCTTGTGGGAGATGATGGCATGTAAACTGGTACATGTGTACTGACATTTCTGAGGACAATGCTGCAATGCTACCTTGAAGATGGAGACAGCATCTTAGTGTGGACTGCACCCCCTGATGAATAAGTACATCTAACAGACCAGAAAGAGTGACATCCCAGCAGGCAGTTATCTTCAGGCAGGTTTGTAGTAAGTACACAGAGTGCACACATTTATTTGTTGGGTAATTCTGATTCTTCCTACTAGTCATTTTATATCACTAAATACATTTCATATATAACAGGAGCTGGAGAAAAATGTATAGATGCTGCATTCTCACCATACATTAGGGTGATCAGATAGATGGAACCATGTGATATGTATGGAGAGAAGAGATATGTGTGCAGGGTTTGGTGAGGAAACACGACAGAAGGAGAGCACTTTGAAGACCTTGTCATAAATGGAGTGATAGTACTGAAATAGATGTCGCAGAAATCGAGTGGGCAATACACTGACTGGGTTCATCTGGCTTAAATGAGTAAGCTTTGTTGAACACAGAGATGAACTTCCATGTGTCATTAAATGCGGAGAATTTATTGATTAGGTGATGAATTGGTAGCTTCTCAAAAGACTCTGCTTCATGGAGTTTGTTAAATAAATTTGTTACTGTCATTTTAATAAATAAACAATTTTGTGTTCTTAAGGTAAAAAGAGGTGCTATAGCAGCTACTTCAGATGGAACCACAAGAGAAGGGCATCATGAAAACAATGGACATGAGTTCTAAGTGGATTTGGTCTCTGCATGCAGAATAGTTAATTATGCTGTGGGGGTTTCACAGGCAAAGCTATTTGGCACTCCAGTGCATGCACAAAATGTCATTCATCTTCACGACAAATGTTTACAGTTTATGGATCATCATATATAGTCCATCGATGAACTGGAAAGTGATGTGGAAGTGTGAGCAATACAGTCAAGTAAGTTTATATTTTAAATTTTCAGTATCACATTATTTCAGCTCTTCTCAACAGGTAATGGACTTTGAGATTTCACAAAAGGTAGTCAGACAGATATACTAAGTGAGTCAGCACTTGAGAAGGTCACAGTTAATAACTTGATTGAGAAATTCTTTGCTTTTATGTGAACTTCAAACCGCAGCATTTCTGTGTATGTTGTGTTCACTTGCAGCAGTAGCAAGAGAATATTAACATAACCTCACATGTGAGGGTGACACAGCAGTGCAGTGGCTGTGCTGTCACACACCACAGAGCTACCTGCAGTTCATATGTACTGGGTTTCAGACACCACCAACACTTGACTGTTCATGCATTTCTGTAATTAGTTTTTAATTAGTAGATGTCACTTTTTAAATGCCTGACATGGCAAATGATGACAGATGTCTCATCTTTTGGCGAATCAAATGCAGCAACCCAGCATTATTGACAGAGACATGGTGAGAATAATTAGATCGGTTGCTGCTGTAATCTGAACACATGAATATGTTAAATGCTCAGGAAGATTACTTGCTTGTAACTGATGCAGTGACCTTTGTTTAAAAACTTTTAAAGGACAGTTGGTAGTTAAAACATTTTGTTTGTAGATCGTATGTTTTGAGTGCATGGAGACTACATAAAGGGGAGCCGGTGCTCTGTACTACTCACCAGATGTTACTTGGGTGATCAAATCAAGACGAATGAGATGGGCAGGGCATAGGAGACAGGAGAGGTGCATACAGCGTTTTGGTGGGGAGACCTGATGGAAAGAGACCACTTGGAACACATAGGCATTGAAGGGACTATAATGCTAAAATGGATTTTCAAGAAGTGGGATGGGGAGGCCTGGACGGGATTGATCTGGCTGAGGACGGGCATGTGGCTGTTGCCTGTGAATGTGATAATGAGCCTTCAGGTTCCATAAAATGTGTGGAATTTCTTGACTGGGTGAGGAACTGTTAGCTTCTCAGGAAGGGCTCTGCTACATGGAGTCAGTTAGTTGGTTAGTTAGCTACTCACTCCATTCATTCTGTCGGCGTTTTAACAACTTGTCATTCACAATACACTTGAGATAGCAGTATATGTATATTTTTATTTAATAGAACAACACTCCAAGTTTTTGTTAAACATACCTTATAGGTGCTCTATATGTGCACCATTTGTGATTCTACAAACATCAACATGATAATCCAGTTCGTTCCAAACTGTTTGTAGCATGTCAGCAGTGATGGTTTCAGTGGTGGTTCTGATTTGTACCTTCAAAGGGTGCATATATAGAGCACCTATAAGGTATGTAATAAAAACTTGGAGTGTTGTTTTATTAAATAAAAAAATACATATACTGCTACCTCAAGTTTATTGTGTATGACAAGTTGTTAAAACGCCCACAATAATTTTGAATAACTCTGTATATTCAACAGACAGAAGCACCTTCTGGCCACGATAATGTGCTGCTAGGTCATTGGCTAGGCAGCTGAATGAGAAACAGTAATGTTGCAGGGAACACATGTCCAAAGGGGTGCAAGTAGGGCAATCCACGCACCAGTAATTTGCACAACATCAAAGACAAACATGCCAATCAGCCTGCCCAAAACATGAGACACCCTACCGCATCCATGTGTTGCCTCTGTTGAACTGCTGCGGCTGGAAACAACAAATTTTTTAAAAAATGTAGGTACATGCAAGATGTTTTGTGCAATGTTACAGAACGCATAAGGTAAATAAAATGTTGATTTTGTAGTCCTTAGAAAGGCACTTATTATACTTAGGCATGCACAGTATAACAGAACATTATGTACACAAAAATGTATGTACCTGCACTGGAAGCCATTGCATCTACTGTGTTTATGGCATGGTTATGGGCCTGCTTGCAGACACACAGGAGGATGGTTATAATGTCCTTGATATTAAATATAGATATATATATATACAGCGGCTTTGTTACAGCTGACGCCGTTTTCCGCATCCTGCCTGCCATGTTTTCCTTTTATCTCAGTCCCCGGGTCGTAGGTTCCTCCGTTCCATTTCTAGGTGTATGTTCTCTCTCCAGTCTCATCTGGGTCTTCCCCTTTTTCTTCTCCTGTTTGGTACCCAATCCAACATCCTTTTGGGCCACCGTTCTTCGGTTCGAATCCTGGCCAGGAGACACTACTCTTGCTGAGGATTCCCATGATTTTGCTCAGCCCCTCCAGATGAATGGCAAGCAGTATCTAGTAATCGTAAGAAAATGTTTAAATTCATCATCTATTCTCCCTAAAGTTACAATAAGGTATGTTTGTCTTTTAGGATTTTGTTATGTGTTCAGTACAGAGGTTGTGTTGTGTCCACAGATGGAGTTTCTTCAAGATGACGCCCAGTAGCAGTGTCACTCAACTGTCACTGGGATGTGACAGCACATGAGTTGCGAGGAAGATCCTTGTGACTGCATGTGCTTGTATCAATATGGAATGGTGTACATGGGGCTGACAATTCCTGCTGAAATGTAGGTTTGAAGTTGAGGCCTTCACTGTCCAGGGATGTTACGCAGCAGTGTTATGCACACTGTGCTGTGAGCCTGATGTTTCGTAATGATTTGGGCTTACGATTTTTGGTTGAGACACGGTCAATACGTGCATTGAATACCACTCAGTCATCTTTATGGATTGATTTCTGTGATCATATATCGACAAAATATACGTTACACACCTAAACTGCAATGGATGAATGCAATTTTGAAGATAAAAAAATAATTTCTGGAAGTCTGGTTACATTATTATGAAACATAATAAGTTGATGTACATTTAGTTTACCATACAGATGGTATGCGTGCTCTACTGTGTAACTGTAGGAGCTGACAGAATGATACTGGAAGGTGCATTTTCACTTGTTAATTTTCAGTCTTAACGAAGATGCACATTTTTTGTTCAAAAGAATGTGAATTCCTAGTTAAGTATGGTAATTCATCCTTAGCAGGAATGTTGCAGTTGTAACAGGATAAACGTCATGTCAAATATTCTTTGAAGAATGCAAATTTACAGATTTTTTAACTTCTTATGAGCTATTACGATGCTTCAGAAATAATTTAAGTCACAGTTTAATGTAATTGCCACAAATACACAAAGTTCTGTTGGTGAAAATTATGTGATACTGTTGTAAATTGAATATTTTTACCTACATTTGTTTTGTGCCTGACTTTTTCGTTACCTATCATTCATTAGTGGGTAATGAAGGTGCGGATAGGGACATACAGAACAACTTGTCTCAAGTGGCGACATGTCACACTTATATTCTTGATGTGTGCTGATCCAATTTTGACCTACAAACTGACTACCATAAGTTTTCTCCTACTTTTATATAGTTCCTTCAGTCAAATGCAAATAAAGCACCTCACACTGCACCATGACTGCCTCCTCCTACGTGGAGCTGGTTGCAGGTATTTCTCGGCAAAATACAAAAACAGATTTGGAGGCCCCACCCATGGAACGTCAAACACCGACACAGACGCGGCAATGTAAGAACTCGCACACAAAACGAGCTTGACACAAATCCTGAATTACAGGCACCATGCAGCCAGATAGACTGCGATACGCTTAAACCACCACTGCTTCAACAGCTCATCCAGTTGCAGTTTTACTAATTCTGTCCATTTGATACATTATAATCAGAGCTGCTGGTGGTATTGTGAAATAAACCACTAATAAATAAACAGGGAGATGACTGGCAAGCAGAAGAAAAATGTAGTTAACAAAAGAAGGCAAAAAAAGATGTGTTATTATAAGAAACATTAATATACAGTATATATATATATATATATTGAAATTTTGGGTCTACTCCAAGAGGTGGACTAACGTATAGAAAATCTGTGCACTACTTGGCATTTTGAGGCGGACACAACCAATGACATCCTGAAGTTTGATGTGTCAAAATAATATTAAAAAATCCAGCATACACCTAACAGAAAACACTATTATATTACAAATACAAACCCATCAATGTTGTAATAATCATGCAATACAATCAAACACAAGGTATGGGAAACATGTAGAGTTTCTACAAGTTACAACAAATGGTACACATCTTTACCACATTGCTGTAAAGGGATCATGTGGCAAGACAGAATCCCGTATCTTTTAAGTACACATACTTTTATGACACACGACAGCAGGCAGGCAGTAGGTATGTGCACTAGCTGGGAATATGGATGGAAGTTTGAAACTGTAACACTTAATGGAAGTTTTATTAACATTAACAATCTGGTAGGTAAAAAGCTACAGTGTAAATTGAGGCAGGCGTGCACACGGAATTTTTCATTGCGGCAGGAGGGGATGAGGGGCTGACCGTGAGGATATATATAATTTATGTTGGATTTTAAAACAGTGTTATAAGAATCGTGTTGTTAGTGTAACTGTAACATAGCACTGTTTGCAACTGCACCCATACACACACAAATCTAACTACATGTTCCATGACTCACTGTACTTACAATCACACGATCTAACGTTGTTTTTCAGTTCCACCTAAGACAACCAAAGTTTTTATTTCATTTTCCAAAATTCCCATGTACTAGTCAACAGCAGTGTCTGGTTCTGGCTGAAGGATAAAATCACATAAAACTACTGATATCAAGTCTAAAGTAACTGTTGTGTATTTTTTAAATTCCCATTGCTGGGTGCAGCAGCAGCTGAAGGACGCTGTTTTTAACACTTGAAGATGAGACCAGACAGTTTGTCCTGAATCACGGTTAACTACCTACCAGTTTGCACTGCTTAACATCCCAGAAGAGTGAATATCCCACCACAAGCTGTTGGATTGTACATAATATCCGAAGTGCACACGACATGAATCAATGGAAATCTACTATAATTAACCCAAACACATTAATGAACAGCCTAGCAATATGGCCTGCATTAATGGTAATGGCAGTGAAACCTTTGTGTTCCAGTTAAAGCAGAAACAACTGCAGGAAGTCTGCTTTTGGAACATCACGAGACATCAGTTCCAGCACATTGTTTTCACGTCACAATTCTTCCAGCTTCTGAACACTAGTGTACAGGTTCTCACATGAACAACACAGAATACGAGCGAACCGCCCGAAGTTGTCTCTGCTGCTGCCGCCTCCCTATGCGTAACAACACATGTCGGTCTACAAAGAAATGATAGCGCATCACTGGCGACGATATGACGTTCCCTCCCTCCCCCCCTCAAACGACTCTGTACTGATCAGTGACGTAACACTCATTTCGGGAGCAGTGGTACTTCGGTCGGTGCAGCTAATAAGCTACGGGCCGGAGGGTCCGGGGTTCGAGTCCTGCTAGGAGCAAGAGGTCGGTTCTGGGGCCCACGCAGCCTTGTATCGTTTCCCGAGGGTACATCGGCCGGGGCGTGAAATTAATCACTTACCTTTATCTGGTGCCGAGGTTAAGAATGTGTGGAGCCATACCTCTACTTCCATTTTAAACCCATATTTCGTAACAGGAATACTGCCTTCTGTCAGTCCGAAAAAACCCACTGCAAATGTTAGTAGGCTTTTGACACACGGTGGTTTTTATGCCGTCAGGTTGTGGGAGAGTCGTGTTAAAATCAGAAGACGGGGGGGCTTCGAATTCATTGAAGACCATAATATAAATTTTCATAAGATCGACAGGGAAATGGGGTCTTTCCTGTGGCACATCCAATTCGATTAGGTGTGTACGAAATGTCATGTTGGGTCTCGTGTTCTGTGGCACCGTTCCACACATAATTCATGTTGGGTCTCGTGTTCTGTGGCACCGTGTCCCACAAACGTAATCCGGAAATTAATAAAAGTTTCAGTAACATACATTACATCAAGCGACCTCGCTGAACCGGAACTCTGGAGGATCAACAAATAAAAGAATTCACAACCGATAACTGTCCCTTCTTTCTATGCATGAAAACCATATACCTTATTACGTCGAATTTAAGACGCACCAATTTTTCACACTTTTCCGAACTGAAAATTAGGGTGCGCCTTAAATTCGAGGTATTATGTTTCTTTCTCCGAAACCCCCAACAACTTCATTTCGCCCGAAGAACAAGTGGCCTCGCTGAAACAGTAATAAATTTGATGGACAGTAAAATGTGTGTGCTTGAAAATTCCCCCCCCCCCCTTAATATCCCTTTTTGAAAGTGGGGCGCATCTTCAATTAGCGTGCGTCTTAAATTCGAGGGCATACTAAATTTGAAGTAACACGGCAATAAGGTTTACAAAGCGCTGAGGTTAAACATCCTGCTCTTATATGATGTTACATTGTGTAGCGGGCAATTGAACATATCCCGACCTTTCCAAAAAAAAACCTAGCGCCTTCATCTTCAAGGGCTGGTAGATACCTTCAAGGACCTCGGAGGCGCTACGTTCTTTAGAAACCTCGGGTTTTTTTGTTACGGGCTACACAGCTTGACATGACAGAACTCCAAGACCACAATTCATAATCATAACCATACCCATAAGCATAATCCCCAAGCAGTAACATACTGCAGACATTGTGCGCACGAGATTTAGAAGCAAGTGTATTTCTGTTTCGAAGAAATAACCGACAAAATGGCCAGCAATCACACAGTCACGTGGTTACCGATACAGAACATAGCAAACAAGCCGAATCAGCGGTCTGATGCTAACAGGACAGTTCGTAACATGCTGTGAAGCGGGAGTGGCGCCATGTTCGATGTGGTGTTCGCGTGTGTGCTTGCGTTCGTGACCGCGCAACAGTCTGCAGTGGGCGACACAGTATGTCCAAGTGTGTGCCTGTGTGATCCGGGGGCGCCACCCGTCTGCACACACCAGCTGATTGAAGGAACAGGTACGGGGAGAGAGAGGTTCGCCAAGGGCTTGAAGGAATTTGACGGCCATGGACAGGCCGTACGAGTGTTAGGGGACGACACTTTCTCCAGATGGAACAGCTCATCGCTGCTCTACGTTAACATGTCTAGTTTGAATATTGTGAACATCTCCGAAGGTGCCTTAGTGAGTCTTGTGCACACCTGGTATTTAAACCTGTCCGCTAACAAGATATCTACAGTTCATGCAGATACATTTCGTCACAACAGCGCTCTGTGGTGGCTGGTACTGAACAGCAATATTATTACTAATATCTCTCGCTCAACTTTCCAACACCAGACCAAAATGTGTTACTTAGACCTGTCTGAAAATAACATTACTTTTCTAAACCCAGACACGTTTAATGACAACAGGAATCTACTGTGGCTATCGTTGGCCAATAACATGATTGACAGCATTGATCCATCCACTTTTCAACAAAACGACAGACTCACTTATTTAGACGTATCAGGAAACAGACTCCATTCAATAAAACCAGACACATTTAATTTCAACAGACGTCTAATATGGCTGTCATTAGCCAAAAACTATATTATTGATATCAATAAGTCAACTCTTCAGAATCAAAGGGCGCTCCATAACTTAGACATATCAGAAAACAATCTAACAACAATACATCCAGATACATTTCAGTACAACTGGTATCTTCAATGGCTGTCAGTGGCCAATAACAGAATTGGAGACATCGACCAGCGTACATTTCAAAACCAGACTGAACTAAGACATTTAGACATGACACAAAACCATATTACTTCAGGCACGTTGTACTATAACGTGAACCTAACATGGTTGTCGTTGGCTAAGAACAACATAAATAAAATTCAGCCTCTACCATTTGCAAACCAGAGTAGGCTGCATCATTTAGATTTATCAGGAAACGGAATAAGTGGAGTTGATAATTCAACATTTAGCATGCACCATCAGTTGCAAACACTCATACTTTCTGACAACGAATTAGGGCATATCGATTCGAAATATTTCAGCGCATGTAGAAACCTTCAGAACCTATTTCTGGCAGGGAACAACATTTCTGATGTTAACAGCAAGACTTTCCACGAACTGAAACAATTACATCAACTGGATCTCTCGAGTAACAACATCACGGAGCTGAAGCTATTTGTATGTTATAACTGCTCAGCCAACACACCTGAACATCAATACAGTGTGTTATCTCCAAAGTACGTAAACCTGTCCAGAAATACTGTCCAGTCTTTCCAACTGGTCCAGTACGTACCGTCAAACCACAAGAACGACCCGTCAGGCTTACGGTCTGAACTCGAGTTTCTGGACTTAAGTTCAAATAATTTGGATTCGTTTAACACCATGACTGCCAAATGGTTAAAACAGCCAAAAGTGATTGCAAATCTTACAGGAAATCCGTGGGTATGTGAGTGTTCTGCTTTGGGCGAAGCCTGGTGGGAATTGAGATACAAACAGAAGCTGATTTGTGCGTCTCCAAAAAACAGGACGGGATGTACTTGGGACATGCTAAAAGACTTGTGCCATGGTAATATTGTTGATACCAAGAGCACAACAGTCACAGCCAACAACGGCGGGCGCCCTTCCCTAATCATCTTAATTATAATTGGTGTACTGTCGGGTTGTATTTTTATTGTTGGATGTATCATTTTGGTGGCGCTCGTAAAGAAACTGAGAGACAACTCGAATGCTCCAGAAAAGAACAACGTATACACTCCAGAGACATCATATGTGCAAGTTCCGTCTGAATCACTGACAGGTTTGAGCTCAAATAAGGGCCATGATAAAGAAAATATTTATGAAACACTTATGTAGGCTGTTTGTGATTCCAAAGTAGCATACACGTACCGCATGTGAACTGAGCAACTTTATCTACGTTTATCTGTACAGATTAAAGTAACTGACTTATCTCCCAGGTAAAGGACGAAAACACTATATTACACTAAAGACCGCATCTGTGTCAGAAATTACACGGAACTATCGTAGAACTATTCGTTTCAGACAAAATGAAACTGGAACTAGAAACAGCATAAATAATATCTTGTTGCAACTAAACTACTCAAATTTCATGCACTAAGAGATAAACACAATCGATACACATTTTTCTTTACATGTTTCGATACATCAGGGAATCCCTATGTTAGCACATGCAGTGCTTCCGAATTGGCCAAATGTATAAAGCACAGATGCACACCAGAATTTCAATTAGAACATATTCCGAAAGTCAAATAACCTTCCGTGAAGATTCTGGACCCCCTAACGTTGCATAAATTGAGCTCAAAGATCTCTCAATTCATTGTTTTTAACATTTTAACAATTTTGGAGGTGATGGTTTGTGTTTTAATCAAAATTCTAATGTTCATTTGTGCCTTACATGTTGGGCAAATTCGGAAGCATTGCTTGTCTTAACAAAAGGGCTCCCTGATGATGGTACCCCTCGAGTGCCGAAGCACGTCATAAAGGAACCTGCGTATCACTTGTGTTTGTTTCTTCGTGCAAGAAAAGTTTGTTAGGTTTGCATCACACACGGGACATAAAATATCAAGTTTCTTGTCATTCGTAAGAACATGGTGTGTTGCAGGGAACCACACAGCACTAATGCTGTGTTACCTCCAGCTGCTTAAGAATGCCTAATGCTTCTTTAAGTTGAAGCTGCGTAAATTGTAAAAAAACATAAGCACAGAAGTGTGACTTAAATTCGACTGTGTTAATGTTTAAAAAAATAACCAACACGATGTCACTTGTGGACTATCCTTTTATTTTCTTGGGTAGTCGTCATTCATTCTCTACATGTTTCGAGCTTTCGGGAAGCTCATCATCAGGAGATCATTTTTCCTGTACAGTCAGCCTCTGGTATAGTGTATACTGTAACATGTAATGTTATACTTTGGTTATTTCTAAAACATTACATGTTACAGTATACACTATACCAGAGGCTGACTGTACAGGAAAAATGATCTCCTGATGATGAGCTTCCCGAAAGCTCGAAACATGTAGAGAATGAATGACGACTACCCATGA
>Ga0131853_10012937_pt1 | contig 15286 bp, 11 predicted proteins | sample TergutLab28metaG_FD_92764 | JGI IMG/M metagenome (GOLD analysis project Ga0131853, IMG submission 92764) | Labiotermes labralis P1 segment gut microbial communities from Petit-Saut dam, French Guiana - Lab288 P1 (version 2) (version 2) | ecosystem: Host-associated > Arthropoda: Insects >...
CGGCTGACCCGCCCGCGGATGTCCGGCCAGTCCGAATGCATCTCGGCTTTCCCTTGCACCTCGACGTCAGCCCTGGCCATTATGCTCCGGTCGCTGGCGTGGCCGCGTATGGGAGTCTCGCACGCACGACAGGATCGGGGATTTGAACCCCGGAGAGGCGTGAACCGCAACCGCATTATTAGTCCCGTAAAGCACCTGTTTTCTGACATACCGGCAGTGTCAGGCCGTGCCACTGGAGACAGCTCCTGCTGGTCAGCAGCAATTTCGGTTCTTTCCCGAATGCCGCCCCACACCGCCCTGTGCCGCCCGATGACGTCCAGTGCGGGAGCCCATGCGCCCACCACAGAATCGAGCACGGCGAGGAGTTATCCGCACTCTAACGGCTTACTCTGCAGCCTATGAACGGGAAGTCACCAACTCCTGGGGAACGAGGCAGCGCATCCGCCTGCTGCCCGTCTGCCCGCCGGGAGCAGCGTCGATGACGCGGCCTCGCGATTTACGCCACCCCTGATTGTCCGAAATCAACGGAGCCTGAGGTGAGCCAGTCCTGGAGCTGCCGATGGCGGAACTGATATGAAATTCCGGCCTCTCTCAGCAGACCCGCCCGCACAGCCCATCCGAGGAAATTCCCGAACCGAAGCGGCCCCCGTCCCCGCAAAGCATTCCAGATTACAGAAATATGGTACCGGATCCATATCTGGGCACTAAGCGAGAGCCAAGCCGTGACCCCGACTACTATCCCCTGCGCAGGCCCGGAAATGATTCCATAGACGAGCCCGAATGCGAGACCGAACGCAATTCCCGCAAGACCATTATCTCGAATTACTCTCCGAGGGCTAGGCGCCCCGCGCGAGAAGATCGAAACTTTCCTTGCGAGCCCGCGCTTAAGCAAATCCACGATCTTCCCCACTAGAATACGCGAGAGCGCACCGCCAAGCCCGAGAGCGAGCCCATTCACGACCCCAAACATAATTTCCGACTCAAATCCGCTCCAAAATTCCTGTCCGGAATAATGCATGAACACCAGCAGGCGCACGGAAACAAGTGAATACGAAATCGATGACGCGAGCGAGCCCGCAATGGCGTATGTAATTCCATACGCAAAGCCAAGAGAAATATCCCGGACAAGACCATCCTTAACCCTGCCCTGAAGCATATCTGAAATCAAATCCGTGAATGCATTCGCGCATCCGTACATAATCGCATACATAAGCCCGTAGATAAGACCATACCAGCGTCCATGGATAATAGCATATCCAACCCCTACGACCAGTCCAATCGCAATCCCATTCGCCAGTCCGACCCCAAGCAGGGGCGTAAATTTTTTCTGATTGGAAGTCTTCCGCGAAACAGGCTCGCCGGGGAAAAACACCCCGTTCTTTCCCAGAATGAAAACCGAGGTCCACGCGGATTGAATGATCAGCTCGCCATGCTTCATACTCGCACCGACCACTGAGGCCACGAGAAAGGGAAGTAGCAGGAGAACAGCGAAAGGAATTTGCGCCACAAATCTCTCACGAGGGCGCCGTTTCCACTCTTCCAGATTGATATCAGTCGCCGACCAGCCATAACTAGACTGCCGCGCGAGATCATCGGCAAGGCTGGTCAGCCAGCGCCGTACCTTCGGATAGGTATACGGTGTTCCTTCTCGGTTAAGAAGAACAGCGGAAGGAACGTATCCGTTGAACAGCAGATTTTCTACGTACGCGGAGTAGTCGCTTCCCGTCACGCCTTCCAGGGGGAGCAACTGTGCGGGATGATGCCCCCCGCCCCGGAATGTGGTAAGGGCCTGGGTGAGTTTCCAGGGCGTTGCGAGTTCAGCGGCCAGGGGGCCGTTCGGATCCCGTTCCAGCATGTTCAACACTGGTTTCCAGCGGTCACGTTCGCCCGGCGTGCGGAATTGCTTGCGGAGGTAGGCTGACATTTCCATACCGGTCAGGCCGGACAGCTCAACATGCCGGGCCTTGTCAATCCCCTCGGCGAGCCTGCCGTACTCGTCGGGACGGCAGGTCAGTACGACCGGTGCGCGTTCGAGTCCTCGCATCGACGCGTTCAGGGCCCGTACGAGTGCCTGCGCCCGTTCCGATATACGACCCTTGGCCGGGTCCATCTCATCGAGGCCATCGACCAGTGGCAGGATCCGGCCCTCGGAGACGAGGGCCATCGCGCTTTGTTTCCCAAGCTGGAACTCTAGGGAGATTTGATCGGCGAGCCAGTCTTTCCACTTCTTCGCGGTGTCGAAGCAAGAAGCACTGACGAACACTGGAATCGGCGCCTTCGGATGCCTGAGCCGTTCTTCCAGGAGCCGGATCTGGAGTTCTAGCAGAAGAACGGTCTTGCCCGTTCCAGGGGCACCGAGTATTACCAGTCTCCGCGGAGACAGCGACTGGTAATACTCCAGAATCGATCGAAGGTTGCCCACATCGCGGCCGTCGGCCTCGCGGAGGCGACCGGAGCCCTGCACGTATTCGATATTCGCCGTGTCATCTCCGGGGACGTCGGTCCCGATCAGCCGCGACCGCTTTTCCTGGGCCTGCCCGAATACCAGCGCGGCAAGTCTTTCCTCGTCCTCACGGATTTTAGTGACCGGGCGATTGATGATATTGATATCGCGACCCGCATCATATACATCCCGGTACGCGTACGCTTTTCCCCGACGAGCGTCATCATCGCCCCAACTTGCGTTCACAACTCATCATCATATTCGCTCATCGGGCCGCTCGGCGCACCTTAGGCCGAGATGGTGTCGATATCTCGTCAGCACGTAAATCGATGAATCCAAATAAAGCAAATGAGCTGCATTAGCTCTCATCTAGATGTGATCTAGATCACATCTAGATTGGCACGCGGGGTCTAGACGCAATGAGTTCGGCTTCCCCATGGTTAACTTACGTTTCATATGTGATCAACGGGTGGACGACCGTCGCCAGGGGCGCGCCGTAGGGCTTCTCCTACTTCAGGCAGACATACATGGTCCCGCTGGCTAACGTGCTCCGACGGGACGGCAGTTCGATTCGCGGTTTACTAGGTAATCGCGCGAGCGCGGTCAAGCACCTCGGCTGTGACGCCGACCTACACGTCCCACATGGTCCGCGTGCTGGCATGGCCCGGCGGCCGGAAAGAAGAGCCCGCCAGCGGTCCCGTCGGGAATAAGAAGGGCGTCAAGCGCGGCCCCGGGGCCCGGTCGGGCCGACGGGACTATTCGCACCTGCCCCCGTTCCTGGTGTCCAGCGTTCCGGTGGTCAGATCAGTCTGGTCGACCTCCCGGGATAGGTGACGCTGCCGTCATAGCAGACGACCGTGGTACCGGTCAGCAGCCTGCCGACCAGGAGTTCCACATCATCTACCCGGTCGTCGTGTACCAGGTGAACCGCCGTGAGAGTACATGGCGGGTTCCGACCATCAGGTAATAGGTGAGCTCGGCTGAGGTCGTAACCGTCTTTCATCGGGAGCGGCGCGTCTTCGCGTCGCTCCCGATGAAGACGGCGCGAAAGCCCTGGCGATCCGCTGTCAGCCGCGGGCCCAGGAGCGGTAGGCGGCGATCCACTCGGCGCCGCGCGGGGCCGGGTCGGGCAGCGGCAGGTGGGTGACGCTGATGGGCTGGTGATGGCCGTCGCGGACGCAGTCGGCGACGATGCCGTCCGGGGAGTGAGTGAGTTTCTCCACCTTCACCGTGACGCCCAGGACCGTCGTCTCGAACGGCAGCTCAAGATGCTCGTCCATCATCACGACGAAGCCGGCTTGCTGCTCGTCCTGGTCCTGGGCATCGATCGTGGCCTCGTCGGTCAGCTCGCGCAGTTCTTCCTTGGTCAGTTCACGCACGGCCGACAGGGTAGGGGCACCGGCACCCGTTTCGGGGGCTTATGAGGCAGTTTTCACACGGCTGACTGGCCGAGTCCGCTTTCCAGACGCAAGAGGAGCCCCCGGGCTTCCTCGGCCTGGCGAGTGAGCATCCGGAACTCCACGATGTCGCCCAGCACGGCCACCCGGAGCGCGGTGCGGCCGAAGCCCAGGCCCCGCGCCGTCACCCCGTGGATCAGGCGGAACGGGATCATGCTGGCGCCCAGGCGGAGCGACGGCGGGATGCTGACGCCCGCGCCGACCCACTCGATCCGGTCCCGGTAGATGGTGACGATCGCTTCCTCTCCCGCGACCCGGGAGATGAAATCCATCATGAAGTTATCCACGGTGTCCCCTTATCTGCTCGATAGGTAGACGCGCGAGCCGATGCGGAGGATGACAAGGCTCGTTCGGTTTCAGGAGTTCTGGGTTGGCTGCTGGAGAGCGGCCCGGACGTGGCGGATGACGTGCCGGGCGACCCAGAGCAGGATGGCGGCGGCGTCGCGGTCGGCGGCCCAGACCAGCCCGGCCGGGGGCAGGGTCACCTCGTAGGACGGGCCGTCGTCACGGTGGTGCCAGGCGCCGAGCACGTCGATGTCGGGCGCCTCGCCTTCCGGCAGGGCCCCGCCGCCGGGGACGGTCGCCGCGATCATCAGGGACGACGCCCCGTACAGCCGGTCGGATTCGAGGTACCGGACCGTCAGCGTCCCCCGGGCCCCGCCGACCTCGAAGAAGCCGCTGGTCTCGTTCTCGGGCCAGTCGATCACGCCGTCGGCGTTGAGCCGCCCGATGACGTCGTTGACCTGCTGCCAGCTGAAGCTCCAGTCCTCCAGTTCGCCCGGGACCAGGTCGTAGGCGTGCCGGGTGTGGACCCGGGTCTCGGACGCCCCGAGGAACCGCGCGTACAGCAGGCCAAGCTCGGAGCGGTCGCAGGTCGCGGGGATCTGGAGAACGGTGCCGCCCGCGGTGGCCACGACGCCGGCTTCCCGGGTCTCGACCGTCCACTGGTGCCCGGCCGGGTAGTCCAGGATCGCGGCGAACGTGCCGAGAGTCTGCCGCAGGCCCTCGGCCAGGTCCGCCGGGTGCAGCGGCTCCTCGGCGACGGGCGCGCCGGGCAGGGAGCCGTCGGCCAGGGAGGCGAGGACCGCGGCCTGGTGGTCGCGGTAGGCGTCCGTCAGGAACCGGATGCGGCTGGTCTGCTCGGTGAGCAGGAACGGGGGCAGCCACGTCGTCAGGCAGCACTCGCCGCCGGGGGACAGTCCCCAGCCGCCGGTGACGTAGAGGGCGGGCGTGTCCAGGAGGGCGTCGTTCTGGGCGGCGCACCACCGGGCCTTCGCCTCGGGAGTGCCGGCCACGGGGACGTGGCTGCGCACGATCCAGCCGGGCCCGGCCCCGGTGTCGCCGGGCCGGACGGAAACCCGCACCGCGGGGTCGACGGGCAGGCTGACGTCGGCCTGGGAGGGGTGCCAGGTGAAGTCGAGGCCGCCGTCGTCCCGGGCGGCGATCCGGTACGGCAGGATGACCTGCCCGGCCGTGGCGAGCAGCGGGGCGACCGGGGTGAGCCCGCGGAGGGCGCCGCGGGCGAGCGGGACGTAGAGGGCGTCGCGCAGGCCGAGCAGTTCCCCGTCATCCGGCCGCGGGCCCGCGAAGGGATGGACGGAGACCGCGGGCGTGCCGGTGCCGTCCAGGCGGCCCAGCAGGTCCCGGGCGGTGGAGTACTGGTCGACGGCCAGGTATTCGGCCCACCGGCGGAACCACCCGCTCTCGTCGTCGAGGGTCAGGTGGCATTCGAGGATGAGGCGGCCGCCGGGGGCCAGGCGGAGGACGGACCGGCCGAGTTCGGCGTTGAGGCGGGCGATCAGGTCCAGGGTCCCGGGGGTGCGGGAGACGCCCGCGCGGACCTCGGTGGCGATGCGGAGGACCGGGCTGGCGTCCGGTCCGGTGCCGCCGGCGGGGGTCACGGTGATGGTCTGGGACTGCTCGTACGGCCACCAGGTGAAGCCGCCGGGAGAGGTGTCGGCCCATTCGGGGTCGTCGCCGGTGAACCGCTCGTACAGGCGGTTGAGCATCTCGGCCGCGGGGTCCCGGCCCTCGCCGGTCTCCCCCCAGGCCAGGCCGTGCCGGCACGTGGCCGCCAGGCCCACGCTGGAGTTCTCGTCCTCGGCGTCCCGGAGGTCCGGGTGGAGCAGGCGGCGGAAGAGCAGCGCCTGGCGGGCCACGGTCAGCAGTACTTCCCGCATGACGAGCGGCAGGTCGAGGCCGAGGGACGGGTCGGCCAGGGCCGCGGGCAGGTAGACGGTGTAGAGGTACTCCTGCCCGTCCGGGTCCTCCTCGGTCGGGCACGGCCCGAGGTGCCAGCCCCCGATGCCGTGGGTGGAGCCGGCGACTTGCAGGTCGAGATGGTTCATCTCCGCCAGCGCGGACCGCGCCTCCTTCACCGGGCCCCACGGAATCCGCACCGACAGCCGCAGGCCGTTGCCGGCGCACGGGTGATCATCGAGCGTGGCGACCACGAGAGCGGTCTGCGTGTCGTCCGCCTCTTTCCGGGCGATACTCCCGCCGGGGTAGGGCCCCCAGGCCATGGGGGTCTCGAAGGTCAGGACCGGGGCGGTCTTCCAGTTCCCCCACTCCCCCAGTCCCTCGGCCCGCATCTCGCGGCGCAGTTCGCAGAACGCCTCGGTGAGGGCGTCGGCCAGCGGGTCGCTGAAGGCGTCACGGGCGGGAGCGACGTGACGCTCGCAGTAGCGGGTGACCTCGTGCGCGCTCCCGTCCGGCCGCAGTTCCATGCCGGGATAGGGACCCCAGCCGTAGAGTTCGGTGTTGGCCTCGGGAGCCGGGCCGGGCCCGCCGTCGATCCAGGCGGTCAGGATCCCGTCGGCCCGGGCGGTCGCGACGGAGATCTGCTCGCGGACGCACCAGAGCGCGAAATCCTCGAGGGTGTCCGCGTTGTGCGGGCCGACGACGAAGACGCAGCCGATCGCGAGGGCCCGCGTGCCCATGCCGTCGTCCTCGACGGTCCAGCGGCTGAGGGTCGCCGCCTGGTTCAGCCGGTCGCAGGTCTCCAGCGCCGCGTCGAGGTCGTCGATCACGGTGACCGGGGTGACGACCCGGAGGACGCCCAGGTCCGGGGTATGCGCGGCTCCTTCGCCGACGCGGAAGAAGGTGGCGACCGGGCCGGACATCCAGGCGACGAGCTCAAGGTTCTCGGTCTCCCGGGTCCACTCGGCTTCGGCGTCGGTCTTGGCGCCGAGGCATCCGAGGATCCGTTCCCGAAGCATGATCGCGGCCGACAGGCCGTTCCCGAACGGGCTCATCTCCGCTCTCCCCCCAAAGCGTCACAACGCACATCGTGCGAACTGATCGCACATAGATGACGCGCAACCCGCACAAAGGGTTGCCAGGGCCGGGCCCGTTCCGGTGGGCGGGCGCCGTTAGCCGAGGTCCTCCCAGGTCCAGGGGTCGGCGGGGCTGCCGTCAGGGTTGCGGCCGAAGCGGTAGCGGGCCGCGTGGTCGTCCTGGACGAGGAAGAGGGCGAAGTGGCCTTCGGCCGGGAGGCGGCCGGTCAGGGTCCTCCCGTACTCTTCGGCGCCGAGGGCGCGCAGAAGCTGCAGCAGGCCGGAGAGGGCTTCGGCGTCCCGGAGCTCAACGCGATCGGCGGGGCAGCGTTCGAGCACGGCGGCGATCTCGGCGCCGGCGCCGTCCTCCGCCAGCATCTTCAGGATCAGGGCCAGGCTCCGCGGGTCATCGGGGCCGACCCGCTTGGCGAGGTCCTGCGGGTTCTGGCTCCGCACGCCGGCCTGCCGCATGGCGTCCAGAAGCTGGACGGCGCCGGACACGTCGCCGGGGGCGAGGTACGCGGCGGGGTCCCGGGCCAGGAGAACGCGGATCTGTTCGTCGGCGCCCAGCGCCTGGAGGGTGGCCAGCAGCCGGCCGACTCCCGCCCCGTCCTCGAGCGGCATCGTCCCGACCGGGTCGAGCGCGAGGAAACGCCGGAGCTTGTCCGTCCAGCCCGAGCTGGCCAGGACGTTGAACATGAAGGCCGCTTCGTCGGGCTTGTAGGAACCGTGAATGAACCGGAACGCGAAGGCCTCTTCGTGGTCGTTCAGGTCGACGCTCAGCGCGGCCCGGGCCCGCGGGATCCCGGCCCGCTCGGCGCGGGCGGCGAGGACCCGCGCCTGGTCCTCGGCGCCGGCCATGCGCAGTTCCAGGATCAGCGCCACGACCAGTTCCGGGTCGTCCAGGGCCGCGTGCCCGGCGGGGTCGCGGGCGATGAGGGCGGCGATCTGCGCGTAGGCGCCGGCGCCGCGGAGCCCGGCGATCAGGCGGATGACCCGCGCCGGGTCGCCGAGGGCGGCGCTCGCGGCCAGGCGGCCGGCCAGGACGGACGCCTGCGCCTCGCCCCCGGCCTTCCGGAGTTCTTCCACCAGGGTGATCGCCCCGTCGGGGTCCGCGCACTCGGCGCTGGCTCCCGGCTCGCGGCCGAGCAGGACGGACAGCTGCCGGGCGGCGCCGATCTGCTTGAATTCGTCGATCAGGTTGGCGACGCCCAGGGGGTCGGTGAGAGCGACCTGGTCGGCGACGGGCCACGGGAGTTCGCGGAAGTCGGGGAACGTGCTCCGAAGCTGGTTGATGAGCTCCGCCGCCGCCATGGCGTCTCCGCTGGCGGCGGCCTGCCCGCGCAGCCGGGCGGCGTCCCGGAGCAGGCCCCGACTCTCGGCCACGTGCGCGAGGGCGCTCAGGTCGGAGACCTCGACCGCCGCGCCGACCCGGCGGTCGACCTCGGCCCGGTAGGCCGCGCGCCAGTAATCCGGGTCCAGGAGATCCTCGGGGACGGCGACTCCGTTCGCGGTGGCGCTGGCCGCGATCACGCGCACGACCGTGATCAGCTTGTCCACGTTGGACGGGAAACGCTCGCCTCGGAGCCACTGGCCGATCGTGGTGGGGCTCATCCCTGTCCGGTCCGCCAGCGCTCGGTTGGAGAGCTGTTTGCCCAGCTGCTTGGTCTTGAGCGTGCCCAGCTCGGCCAGCCGGGCGTAGAACTCGCCGTCGTGCATAGTCCGCCATGTATCCAGGCGCGTCCGGTCCGTCACCGGACACTTTGAAAGAGGGTACGACTCCAGGCGCGCGACGGCTAGTGGTATGAGGGTGGGAAAGGGGCGCTCCCGGGGGGCATTTGAGCGCCCCTTTCCCACGTCTGTGGCGGCCGGCCGCTTCACGTCCGTGGACGGCCGGGCCTGGCTAGTGGCGGAGAGCGAGGGAGAAGTACACGGCCTTGCCTCCGGGCGTCGGGTAGAAGCCCCACTCGTCGGCGAGCGTGTCGACGAGCAGCAGGCCCCGGCCGCTCTCCGCGTCCACCGGAGTGTCAAGTTCCGGGTCGGGCATCTCCGAGGACGTGTCGTGGACGTCCACCCGGAACCGGCCCCGCGCGACGCGGATGGCCATCGTCACGGCTCCGACGCCGTCGTGGGTGACCGCGTTCGTGACCAGTTCGCTGACGAGCAGCGACGCGGTCTCCGTGTCCACCGGGACGTCCCAGACGGCGATGGTCACGCACGCCTGCTTGCGGGCCTCGGCCACCGCGCGGGGGTCGGAGGCGAGCCGGATGCGGCGGTGGTGCAGTTCGGTTTGACGGAGGGGCGCCGTTGCTTGCATGAGCACGTCCTTCGGTGGAGCCGGTCGTTCCGGGGTTCGGCTTCCGAACTCGGCCTACGTCCTTCGCAAGCGCGCTTACGCGCTTGCGTTGGCTGCTTGCCGGTTGCTCTACAAATGTTCGTGCAACTTGCACTGCAAGACATCAGGAAGGTGACGTAGATGCGTCAGCGGCCTCTCAAGCCAGGTGACGTAGACGGCTGCCTGCCCCACCGGGCTACTGTTTCGGGCGTGAGCGCGGACGGATGGCTGGAAGACACCCGGGTTTCCTACGACACGGTCGCGGCCAGCTATGCCGACCAGATAGGCGACCGCCTGGACGGGGCGCCTTACCTGCGGTGGGCCCTGGCGCTGTTCGCCGACAGGGTCCGCGGCTGCGGCCCGGTGGCAGACGTGGGCTGCGGCCCCGGGCACATCACCGCTCTCCTGCACGAGATGGGCATCGACGCCTTCGGCATCGACCTGTCCCCCGCGATGATCGACCTGGCCCAGCACGCCCACCCCGGCCTGCGATTCGAGGTGGGTTCGATGACGGACCTGCGCCTCGCGGACGGCTCGCTCGCCGGCCTGCTCGCCGTCTGGTCCCTCATTCACGTCCCCGACGAGACGGTTCCTTCGGTCTTCGGCCACTTCCGGCGGGTGCTGCGGCCCGGAGGGCCGCTGCTGCTCGGCTTCTACGTCGGCAACGAATCGCGGCTGAAGACCCAGGGCTACGGCGGCCACCCGATGAAGGTCCACGTCCACCGCCGGCAGCCCGACCGGATGGCAGCCTGGCTGCGCGATGCCGGGTTCACCATCGAGGCGCAGCTGCTTCTCAACCCCGACGACAGCGTTCCGGGCGCGGTCATTTTCGCGCGCCGCCAGTCCTAGCACGCGAGCTACCCGGCGGCCGGAGGTCCGGGCATGCGGAGAGCCGCCGAACGGCTCGCACGTTCGGCGGCTCTCCACGGGGTGGTGAGGGAGGCGCGCCCCCGGGGGGCATTTTGGGCGCGCCGCCCTCACGTCTTGTCGCGGCCTCTCCGGCCGGCCTACTCGGAGTAGTGCAGTGCGAAGAACACTGCCTTCCCGATCTCGGTCCGGTAGAAGCCCCATTCGTCGGCGAGGGTCTCGACGATCAGCAGGCCGCGCCCGCTCTCGCCCTCGCCGGGGATGTCGTCGAACTCGTCCCGGTCCTCGGGCGACTCCCTCGCCTCGGGCACGCCGGCTCCCGCCGCCGCTTCGGGGCGACCCGAGGCCGAGTCATGCACGTCGACGCGGAGGACGCCGTGGCGGCGCTGGATCGCCAGGGTGATCCACTCTCCCGCGTCATGCCGGTACGCGTTCGTGACCAGTTCGCTGACCAGCAGTTCCGCGGTCTCGGTCTCGACCGGGACGCCCCAGACACTGATCACGGCGCGGACTTGCTGGCGGGCCTCCACCGGAGCGGTCGGGCTGGCGACCAGCTCGATGCGGCACTGCTTCATTCGGGTCGTACGCGCTTTGATCGGGCGCGCCTTGGTCGGGCGAGTCGGCGCTATAGCGTGCATGGGGTTCAATCCTCCGCGGAGCAGGCCGCGGCGAGGAGCCAGCGGGCCGGCCGGCAGTTTGCGAGTTCGCTTTTTGCTACTTGCAATGCAATTTTCACTGCTAGGTGCATTGCGGTACATCCGTCAGGTGACGTAGAACCAAGTTAGGCACTCAGTAGCGGGGACGTAACGGGCTGAAGTTGAAGTCGACGCATCCCGGTACCTGAGAGCTATAGGAGGAGGGGAGTGTGGAGGGTGGTGCCGCCCCCGGGGGGCATTAGAGCGGCACCATCCCCACATCCACAGGAGGTCATCCTGCGGAGCCATTGCTTCGGGCGGGGGTCGCCGCCGTCTGCATCTCTAATCTCGTGCAAGTTGCAACGCAAGAAATCGGCCGAGTGACGTAGATACGTTTCCGACCTCGCGTCCCGTTCTGGGCCACTTATGAGTAACCTGCCCGGCCTCAGTCACACCGTAGGCTTCTGACCTGGCATGCACCCCAACCTCAGGCAGGCACCGTGAGCGATGACATCCTGTCCGTCATCCCGGCCGACCCGTACTGGCAGCCGGACCAGAACCAGGCCGGAAGGGCCGTCTCCGCCGTCGCGGCCCTCCTCCCCGAGGGCCTGGACGGGATGGAACCGGAAATCGAGGTCGAGCGGCATCAGTCCGTCCATGTCGTGGACTGCGGCGGCAACCTCTCCACGATTACCTGCCCGCGCTGTGCGACGCAGATCGACACCAGCTGGTGGGGCGACCTCATCGAGGAACGAGGCGAGGGCGGCTTCGATGACCTGACGGCCGTCCTGCCCTGCTGCGGCCGTACGGAATCGCTGACCGGACTGGACTACGACTGGCCTTGCGGGTTCGCCCGCTTCGAGATCGCGATCTGGAACCCCGAGCGCGACTGGTTCGACGACGAGGAACTGGCCGAGATCGCCGAGGCGCTCGGGCACCCGGTCCGGCAGATCGTGACCCACATCTGATCACCCTCCGTCGCGGCCGCAGGCCTCAGGGTCCGCCGGGCGGCTGGAAGCCCGGGAGCTGGATGCCGCGCGCGGCAGCGCGTCCCAGGTAGGAGCGCGGGTCGGCCGCCACGGACGGCGCCGCCACGGGATCCGCTTCCCGCGCGATGACGACCTCAAGGGCGATCAGGTCGATGGCGGGCATGGCCTGCCCGGCCGAGGCCGGGGTGGCGGACAGCCGGTCGAAGTAGGTCAGGCCGATGTAGCCGAACGGCCATCCGATGCTGCGGTCGGCCCAGGCCGGCGCGCGCAGCAGGCGCCGGGCCAGTTCATGGCGGACGGTCCCGGGCGACGGAGACTCTTCGCCCGCGATCGCCGACCGCCAGGCCTCGAAGATCTCGGCCCTGGCATGAGACGAGAACGCGTGGGCTTCCAGCCGGGCCGCGGGGCCGCGGGCGGCCGGCGGGTCGGCGAGCAGCCAGGCGAGGACGCGTTCCTCCGCACGGGCCAGGCAGTCCGGGCCCGCGGCGTCCTGGGCCATCGGGAGGACAGGAGGCGGGAAACCGTCGGCTGACGGGCGGAGGCCGTGCTCGCGGTCGGCGAGCCACTCTGCCCGGTGCGGCCAGTCGCGGAACCCGGTGACGACCTCGATGATCCCCGCGTCGGTGACGGTGAGAAGGACCGGCGCCGGCCCGCCCGGGCCGTGTTCCCGGCGGGCCAGGGCGTAGATCGTGCCGTCGATTCCGGCCGCCCCGAGCAGGGACTCGTCCGGGACGAGCAGGTCATCGAGCATCAGGCCGGCCAGGCGGCGTTCCCGGGACGTGGCGGGCCGGGCGTCGTAGCGGTGCAGCCAGTCCAGCTCCGCGTTCTGCAGTTCCGTCTCCGTGCGGCCCCAGGAGTCCTGGCACTCCCATACCCCGCCCGGAGCGGGGCCGGGAATCTCGTCCGGGGTCAGTTCGTCCTCGCAGGCGATCTCGTACTCGGCGAGGCGGCGGGCCAGCATCCGCCGGTCGGAGGGGTCGGCGTCCTCGGCCAGCATGCGCATCGCCTCGCCGGAGAACTCCAGGAACTCGGACAGGACGTAGGCCAGCCAGTCGCCGGGCCCGGGCGCGTGGTCAGTCACAGGGCCCGCCTCTCGCTGGCCGGCCAGCCGGGCCGGCTGAGCTCCTGGTGAGCATCCTGAACGTTCTCCCTCGCGCCGGTCCCGCCTACATCGCGCGCAGCACCGGACGCCCCGCGCGCCGAGCGGGAGTGAACGGCGCGCAAGGACGGCAACTCCCGGAGAGAACCGCGCGCACGCACTCGGCACGCGGACAACTCGCGAAATCCCTACCGGGCGCACTCCTGATACTGCCATCCTTCAGTTATCACTAAGAGTAACTTTACGAATTCTTAAAGTAGTTATGCGTTTGCTCTGCCGCGCCAGGGCCGCGTATGCCCCCGTATGCCCGGACATGCGGTCGCGAGCCTCCGCGAGGCGCTCGGCGAACTAGATTAGAAGCACCTGTCAAGGAGCGGTATGAGAGTCCTGATCGTGGCCGTTGGATCGCGCGGGGACGTCGCGCCGTACACCGGGCTGGGAGCGGGGCTCACCGCGGCGGGTCACAGCGTCGCGATCGCTACGTACAAGATGTTCGCCGGGCTGGTGACCTCCAGCGGGCTGGAGTTCCGGGCACTGCCGGGAGACCCGGGCAGGCAAGGCTTCTCCGAGGACGGGGAGCCGTGGGAACAGGGAGCCGCTCCCGGGCCGCTGGGCGTGGCCCGGTTCATGCGCGTGGTCGCCGACCACATGCGGGATGTCCAGAGCGGGATCCTGGAAGCGGCACGGCAGGGAACCGACGTGATGCTGGTGTCCGGGATGGGTCTGCTCGGCGGCTACCGGGTGGCCGAAGGGCTGGGCATTCCCAGCGCGGGGCTCGCGGTCCAGCCGATCCATCCGACCGGCGAGTTCCCTCCGCCTACGGTCATGACACGCTCCCTGGGCCCGTGGGGCAACCGGACCCTGGCCCAGGCCGTACTGACCCTCGGCGGCGCCTTCCTGGAACGCTCCTCCAGGCAGCTCTGGAAGGACGAGGGGCTGCCGGCGTCCGGGACGCGCGGGATCTACCGCCGGCAGGACAACGCGGCCTGGCCGGTGTTCTACGGATTCAGCCCCGCGGTCGTCCCGCGGCCCAGGGACTGGCGGGCCGGCCTGGAGATCGCCGGTTACTGGTGGCCAGCGCGACCCGCGGGCTGGACACCGCCGCCGGACCTGGAGAACTTCCTCGCCGCGGGGCCGCCGCCGGTGTTCGTCGGCTTCGGCAGCAGGAATCCCTCCGACGCCGGCCGGCTCAACGAGGTGATCGGAGCCGCCCAGCGGCACGCGAGGGTGCGGATGGTCATCCAGGCCGGGTGGGCGGGCCTCGGCACGGCCAGCCAGGCGGCCGACGACACCATGGTGATCGGCGAGGTGCCGCACGACTGGCTGTTCCCGCGCATGGCCGCCGTGGTGCATCCGGCGAGCGCGGGCACGACGGGCGCCGGGCTGCGGGCGGGAGTCCCGTCGGTGACCATCCCGCTGAGCACGGACCAGCCGTTCTGGGCCAGCAGGCTGGCCGCCTGCGGCGTGGGACCGGCACCGGTCGCGTATAAGCACCTGACCGGCCCGGCGCTCGGAGCCGCGATCACGGACGCGGTCACCCGTGAGTCTTACCGCGACCGCGCGCAGGCGCTGGCGAGCTGGATAGCGGAAGAAGATGGCATTGCCCCCGTCGCCAGGTCGCTAGCGGCGCTTTAGCTTCACAAGATCCGGGCCCGTCACGCGAGTACCACTTCAACCCATAACACCGAACGGATCATGCCATCTCCTCCGCCCCACCGCCGCCGGGAAGCCACAGGCGGGTGCGCCCGGAGCGAAGCGGCGTGGACACCACCGCGAGCGGGCTGAACGATTGGGTCGTGACGGAGTTCCGCCTCGACGAGGCTCAGCGGGATGAGATCCGGGCGGCGGCCCGCCGTGCCGCCGGAGTGCCTCTGGCGCACGTGACGCCGGAATCGTTTCCGCTGCCGACGGCGGAATCCCTGCTCAGACGGCTGGCGCGAGAGGTGGCGGACGGCGCCGGGTTCGCGCTGCTGCACGGTCTGCCGGTGGATGATGACCCGGACCTCATCAGCGCCGGCGTCGGCAGCTACGTCGGGAAAATCGTGCCGCAGGGAGCGGAACGGGCGCCCGTTCAGCACGTCAGGGACCAGGGCGCGGACCCGAAGGCAGCGACGACGCGCAGCTACCAGCACAGTGGCGCGCTCGGCTACCACGCCGATCCCGCCGACATGGTCGCGCTGCTGTGC
>Ga0131853_10012938_pt1 | contig 15286 bp, 10 predicted proteins | sample TergutLab28metaG_FD_92764 | JGI IMG/M metagenome (GOLD analysis project Ga0131853, IMG submission 92764) | Labiotermes labralis P1 segment gut microbial communities from Petit-Saut dam, French Guiana - Lab288 P1 (version 2) (version 2) | ecosystem: Host-associated > Arthropoda: Insects >...
ATTTTGTTTTTGTACTAGATATGGTCATTTTATATTTTCTTGCTATAAGGTTCAAGTAGTGTGCCATTGTTTGTAAATCATCTTCTGATGTAGCCATTAAAATCTGGTCGTCTGCATAAAGTAACGTATTCACTAATTTCCTGTTGTTTAGTTGTATACACTTCTTTATCACTGTTTTGAATTCCTGTATTATTTTATTAATGTATATGTTAAATAATACCGGTAAGAGGCCGAATCCCTCTCTTCCTCCTTTGTTTATGTGTATTGGTTCAGATATAGCAGTATAGAACATTATGAAAACAAATTTGTTTTCCTCCTTTTAATGAGTAAATAATTAAGCATTAAAATGCGTCAGCTGTACGTACATGGGTATGCGCGTGTGTTTGTGCTTGTGTGTTTATATATATGTGTGTATATGTATTCGTTTATTTATTTAATATGCTTTGTGGACGGTCCGTGATCGAATCCCTGTGGGGACGAGATTTTCCGCCCGTCCAGACCGGCCCTGGGGCCCACCCAGCCTCCTGTAAAATGGGTACCGGATCTTTCCCGGGGGTAAAGTGCGGCCGGGACGTGCTTCTGACCACTCACCCCCTTCTAGTGCCGCGGTCATGGAAGAGTAGAGCTATACCTCTACCCACCCTCTGGGCCACACCGGGCCTGTAACGGGATCACTTTACCTTATATAAAAACACACCACTCTGTAACAATAGAGAGGAATAAGGATTATAAATCCCATTTGGAGGTTAGTAATAAAGGAACAAATAGGGAATATGATAAGAACATACATCAGAAGAACAAGCAGTATTTACAGCAGGGCATTGTTTTCTTAGATACTAGGTAGGTAGGTGGGCAGGTGGGTAGGTAGTAGATGGATGGATGAATGGATGTATGTGCGGGCGTGTATATGCGTGTGTGGGCGCGTGCGTGCACGAGTCCTTTGATATTTTCCTGCATATTATATATATATATATATTTGTGTGTGTGTATGTGTGTGTGTGTGTTTTCATCAAATTGATAAAAAATCTAGGGTATGCCAAGTCACGCTCATGTCCTTTCCATAACATGTAGTTTTCATACACAATTACGTGGGCTGCAGCTCTCTGTGTGAAATTGTGTAATCTGAACAACAGAGACGAAATTTGTTTCACCTTTTCAACAGAGAATGAAGATGAAAATGCAAAATGAGTAAAGGAGAGTAAGATCACTGGCGAAGAATAAAGGTATGAAAGAGAAGATCTGCCTTCAATTTTAAAACGTTTTTTTTTTTCTACTAGTAAATGAAAGAGTTGTACTGGGATGGATGCAGACCGCGTGGGAGGGAACACTTCCGAGATTGGAAGGGATACAAATAAAAGGTGACATCACTTGAATTAATGACATTTTCAGTAAAGAGGAAGAAAAGTGTGGAGCAGCAACTCTGTCAGAATTCCGAAACGTAATAAATTCTGTAATGTGCAGAGAGTTTGTAGTCGCGCATACAAATGAACTGATCGTTTTAGATGCCAGATTTAAAGTTGTTTTCTAAGGATCAAATCGATGGGCATTACGCAGCTTCGAATTTAATCCATTGTTGCGACAGTATACATTATATTGCTATTTCCCATTTAGTAATTGCTATTTTCTGTTTATTGTCTAATGGCACAAAAACAACATACTGCAGAATCTTCGGCTTTTTCAGGCTCAAATAATATGCCACATTTTTTCCTATTGGAAAGTGCAATGTTTGTTCAGAATTCGAAACTTTTTATCATTTCAATGCACAACCGTTGTGTCTGACACTCCGTGAATATGGTGTCAAAATACAGTTTCCATGCCATGAAAGCATGTAGGGAGAGTAGAAATATAGCTCTACTGCATCTTAACCTCGGCGCTAGATGGTCTCCGACCGCTTTGGCCCCGGGAAAGGATCCCAGTACGCATCGAATAAGAGAGGGGTTGGGCCTCAGAGTCATTCTGGGTATTTTGATGATGAAACATTCTGATTTACCCAAAAATATATTCAAACTCTTTCCCGTGTTGTACTACAGACCTAACACAGGATATGAAGCCATTTACTCCATATTGTGTCAATATTTATGATATAGCTACTGTGTACAGTTACACAGTTATTTACCTTGCATTCTGGTATCCAGAACGCTGTGAAGACCGAGCATGTTAGGGAATGAATAGATTTAACATGAGCACCACGTAGTTTCAGGGTGAGTGTTTTGCTTGCCCCTGTCCTTCACACTACCTTCACAAGCTGAAAGCATTTACTCTGAGTGTTTCCCATGGGTTTCTGCGTGCTGTTCTGCTATATTTCTTGTATACACCCCTGTAAACGCCATCGAACATGATGTGTGCCAGCAGGAAAATTTGTCACTTCATATAAAAGAAAAAGCAGTTTTGAAAAATATGATGCTAACAGTCATAATAATCAACAGAATTTAAATGTAGAGGAAAGAATCTCTGTTAACAGGTTGGTAAGCCTTACTAAATAATCAGTTTGTAGTAAGGAACAAATAAGTTTCCCATCAGAGCAACAAATAAAGCCAGTCTGTAAAATTAAAGGAAAGTTCTTAAGTGAAGGAACAAAACACACAAAACAACTTAATGCCGCAAGAAATGTTTCAGAATTGTTCTACAGCCTCAAACTTCAGCTTCTGGTACCCTCATTTCTACAGCCCTCCTGTCTCCTCCAGATATTCCTGACCAAAGCTCCCCACATACAGACTTTACTTGGAAGGTAAAACTGTTTTATGTAATATTTAAATTTGTTTTAGTAGACATTCACTTTATTAATATTTATTTCCGTCAACACAACTATATAATATAGGCATGAGTTAAAGCTAACGCAACATGTTTCGACTTAAAAAGTCATCCTCAGGCTAAGCTAAGAACCATGAAGTTCTTTACAGTGTGGTTGAGCGCATTTGGGATTTTTTATTATATAGTTGTGTTGACGGAAATATGTATTAATAAGTGAATATATAGAATCAGTACACAACGGGATGACTTCGTTCAAATTGTTTTAGTAGATTTTAGGCATGTTGCTCCAAACGACAAGAAGACCCATTACCCAGAAGACTTCAAGTCCCAAGCATACCAATTAAAATATCCTACACCTCTAATGTAATAATGGCAAGAGAAGCAATAATAAATCAGGTCCTGCTGCTTGTGCACAGGGCTGACAGTTTTACCAACTTCATGTGCCACATGCCTAGAAATTCTGGGAGCCTGAACCTCTTGGGAACCTAAGGGCCTATCCAAAACTGTAATTGATAGCTTTACCTTGTAGCTACCGCTTCTTAGTGTGGGCCTGTAGTTGTATTTGTAATTGAAAGTGTGTTAGTCTTGTCTCAATAAATACCGAAAACCTGTAAGATCATTCTGTATTGTGCCATATGTATTTACATAAGAACTGAGCATGTAAGTTAAATATGTAACGCCCCACAGAAACTAGTTTAGTCTTTCCACTGTAATTCCAGGGTATGAGTTACTTGCATAGCAGTGACGTTCGGTCCCATGGCTCACTCAAGTCATCCAACTGTGTGGTAGACAGCCGATTTGTTCTCAAGATCACAGACTTTGGCCTGCACAGCGTACGCTCGTGTGCAGAAGGTGCTGATGACAAGGACTCCTATGCTTACTGGCACAGTAAGTAGGCCATACAGAAAGTGCACGCTTATTTGTTGCATGCAAACATTATGTGCACTGGAGAGATGAGAGAGGCATACAAAATTTTGGACAGAAAATGTGAAGGAAGAGATTACTTGGAAGATTTTTTGTTGGGAGGATGATATTAAAATGGAACTTTGTGAGCTATGGTGGGAGGGTGTGGAATGGACCAGTGGGGGAATCCAGTGACCACTGTAAAGCATCTGCATGTTTCATAAACAAGGGAGAATTTTTACATTATCTGAGCCAGTATCAACTTCTTAAGGCCTTTGGTATTAATTAATCATAGTGCCTTCATCATCGATTCATGTTTTCTTCCTGGTTTCTATAAATTATGTCTGAAGCTTTGTTTTATGAAGAGTGGCACAGAGCAGACAAGCACATTTCAGAAGGCACTTTTGTGCTACGACTAGAGGTTGGGGGGGACAAAGTCCGCACACTGTGAGAGTGGTGATGTCATGTAATTTAAAAACTTGTTCATTGGTAATTGATCGGTAGATTATGTAGTGTGGTAATGAGCACAAAAAGCATTTTTCTGTATTGGGTACCCCATAGCTGAAGTTCAAGGTTTTACAAACTTTTTAATCTTATAAAAGTTATTATTCTGTCCCTAATAGTCTTTAAGTGGCATGCTAAGTGGTTCTCTGTTCACAAACAGGCCTCTGCTGGGTTAATGTTTTCACTTAAAATACTGCCATTATATACAAAGTAAAATTCCTAATAGACATCCAATGAATATTACAGATATGATGTTCCATATGTGTAGTCATGTAGGTATCTGATATTTAGGGTCATCACAGTGACAAATAATAAGATTATGAGCTTGAAAGATGTACTGCCACATATTTCAATACCTCGATACTTGCTTGAAGATTCATGTCACCTGTGACATGTTGCTGTGTCTAGAAAAGACTCATCTGAGACATCAGGAACTACTCACAGAGTGACACACCATCACATCCCAGAAAACCTGAATCTCCAGCAACACAACAATGCGAATCTCGTATCTCGCATGTTTCCTGTTGGTTTGCTTATGGCCCAGAAGATCACAGTCTAAACATTCCAGTATTGTAAGAAAGTGAGATCCCCCAAGGTGACTGCACTACATGTGTGATGTAGCTAACAAAGTGGCTAGCGTACAGACTGGACAATCAAGGAATCATGGTTTGACTCCTGGCAGTGGTCTTTTCTCCAGAGCATCCAGCTTGGCTCCTGCACCCATCCAGCCTCCTATTCAGTGCGTACTGGGGATTTTTTCTTTGGGGGTAAATGGGCAGGAACATGAAGGTGGCAGTATACCACTAGCTAGCCCTAACATGCAGAGTGAGTGGAGCAATAACTCCACTCCCCCATGTGCCTTCATGGTGTGTACAAGGACAATATGATCATACCTTTCCTTTTCTTTACTCTATTTTTAAAGTCCTTTCTGTCACATTTTGTACATCACCTTAGCCTTGAGATTTAGATGTTTTGCAGATGAACGACTTGTATGGGACATTAAGTCTCGTATATCATCAAATGTGTAATTTGACTGCTGTCTTGGCATTGTTTGTAGTGTGTAATTAATAATTAGCCATAGAATTATATGCTGCAGTATGAAAACAATATTAATTTTCATAAAAATCTAACATTTATTTCAAAAACAAAATGAGGATGTACTCACACAATTATGTTGTTGTCCTGCAGCAGGGTCAACAAATTTTCCAAAAATGTTGGAGCCACCTCAAACTTTCAGGAACCAGAAAGGTTACATGAAGCAAGTTACATACTGAGGACCCACACATGTTAGGCGTCACCACATATAGTTTAGTTGCTGGGGAGACATGATACCCTGGATTTATGTAGCCCTGTACTAAAGCTTTCTGTAAAATAATACGATTGTCAGTTCCATCGCACATTCGTGGAAATGCTGAGTGAGGCATGGGAGATTCTTTTTTGCTGTAAAACTCTTTTATGGATGCACTGTTCTTATTCCATGCCTGCTCTAACTTTGTGAGGGGCATTTTTTACCTGAAACATGTAACAGTATACTTAATTTGTATGGCATTTCAAAATAATGAATGGTTTGGGATGATGTACACAATGCAAATTATTTGCTTGCCAAAAATTGGACTGTGTTGATTTGTGTTGGTATAGTGTGTAGTGAATGTGTTACTAGTATGGGCAGGACTGTCTGATGTTTCTGTATTGTTGTTGTATTTTTGTTCTTGTTTAGTGAAGTATTATTTTGAAAAAGGGGTCAAACTTGACTACGTGGCTTTCATCAAGGTGTTTTTTGTATTAAAAGTTAGATGTTGCTCCTCTTCATTGAACTTGTGTAGTCCCATCTTCACATATTGCAATATTTCTATTATGTTGTTACCACTTTCATGTCATCTATTTAGAATATGTGTCTTTATTATGCTGTATGGCTTGCAGTTGTTTGTTGAATTGAATTTGGAATGACTGCCTGGTTGTTGAACATATTACTGGGGGGCAGTGTATGCAATTTAGTTTGTAATTACAACAATTCTGAAATTCATTGCCCTTTTGGTTTTATTACTGTAAATTTTTGGATGGAATTATTTTTTCTAAATGCTATTTTTATGTCATTGTCCTTAAAAGTCTAGTTACTGGTTCTGTCTCTTTTGTAGTGTATGTAACAGTTGCTCACTTGTTTCCATATCATTTTTATTTTCTTACTTGTGTAAATTTGACAAGTTTTGTGCAAGAACACTGAATGGTTTCTTATTATCATATTTAAGTGAAAAAATGAAACATTAACATCTTCATGTTTTAGTCTTTACATTGTCAAATAGCAGAAGGGAAGACAAAAGATTCTGAAGCAAACATTGTCAGGATTTAATCTGATCCTAACTTCCTGTCTTTAGGTTTGTGTCTTATGTGTAGATGTTGGAAGTGTTATACCAACCAAATAAATATTGGCTTTTCTTTTCTCATCCATTTTTTAGCTACAGGGAATATTTAAGTTACATAGCATCACACTGTCCACTCTATTCTTATTGCCACTGTGAGTCCTCTACATCACTCTGTAATTAGACATTTACTCAGATGATGGTGGCTGCAGAATGCTTGGAAACATTATTACTGCTGCAACATAAAATTCCACTGAAGGTTGAATGCCACAGTTACATATCTTCTGTTACTGTCTGCAAGCTTTTGATTGTTTAGTGTTATCTGAAGTTATCTCAACTGTACCAAATTATCAGAAGGTGTCTGACTTGTTTAAGTATTTGGTTGCTGGAAATAATACTAAATTTGTATGTTTTCAGAACAGCTGTGGACAGCTCCTGAATTGCTACGCACGGAGTCACAGAGGCCTCCTGAAGGTACTCAGAAGGGAGATGTGTATTCGTTTGCAATCATAGTGCATGAGATCATTACACGGCAAGGTCCATTTTACTTGCACAACATGGATCTCTCACCACGAGGTGAGTTTTTTAGCATTTTGCACATAAAGGCTGGGTAATCAAGGGATTTGCTTTAATGGTTTCAATATTGATCCATTAGTCATAGCGCTCTTACTGATGTTCTTCTCAGTAGCTTTATTCATCTGCCTAGAAAGACATCCCTATCAGGGCATCTTCTTTGCATATTTGTAATAAAATATTAAAATTTGAAGATTTTGGAATATGGTGCATAGGTGTTGACTGGTAAATAGTTACCAAATATCAAGGGAGCTTGCTGTCATCCATGTAGCCCAAGACTCTTGGTAACTATGTATCAGTTGATATGGCAACAATATCCCAACACATTAGAATGCAATTCAACACCACTGTTAGAAACTCAGAACTCACATCTTAAAATTTGCTGTAACATGCTACCAAGTTTGGTCCAGGAAAGTTAATTATATCAGTTATACATTTATATGCATGTGCACATGCACATGCATGCATGCACACATACACAAACACACACAGACATAAAATTCATGATATTCAAAAATTATTTTAAAAAATATATTATCAATTAACAGAATCAAATTCTGTCTCATAGGGTTACAATGAATTAGTTGAACAAGCTCTCTGATGGAAACTATGGAACCTGAGTGTTTGTGTAATAGGCCTACCCTCAAATTTAACAACATAAGTCAAATATTGTGGTCTTATGAATTGTGCCTTCCAATAGTTTGGTGATAAGTATAGTTTTTAGGAATAAACTGCTGCCACCATCTTTAGGACAGCTGATATCCTCCAAAACTACCTACCAAAGTAGGTACATGAAATCACGTCCCAGAAGACTGTAATCTCAGTATGTTGTGCCATGACAAGCCCAAACCTGTCGTCACAGTGCAAATACAGCAATACTAATTGTCAAGAGTGTCTGCATTGTTTCATATTACCTGGTCTGTCCTTGTCATTTGTAAGCAGACCTGCTCATTGCTTAGTTGTTTACTTAAAGAGGACATCTATACATTTCCATCTACCAAGATTCCAGTTTGAGACATAGATATTTTGCAGATACAGTCTTGTCTATTTTAGGTAAATTGCTGGAACTCTGTTTTTGCAAACTGAATTTCTCTTTCCGAAGGTGAACCCACAGAGTGCTAAGAGCCAAAAAATATTTTTTTTTGTGCTGCCTGAGATACATATTTGTCCTACCAAAAAATGTAAACTTCTTTAAAACCTCTACTGTATGTTGTTGGTCTTGAAAATCTGATTTGTATTTAGTTTCTGTAAATTTCCAGGTGTATTGGAATAATATGGCCAGAAATTAAATTTGCTCAGCAGCTTTTAGTTGACATTCCCATGACCATATTTAATCAAAAACCATCATGTAGTTTTGTAGTGAAAGTGCAGAAGTGCAGATGAACACAGCATCCACATGCGGTATCAGTGTTGTGCATTTTGTGCAACACAACTGAAACAAAAACTCCAGCAGTGTCTCTAATGCAGGTATAACTTGTAACAGTCTTGCTTTGTCAACATGTAAAATGCAGTTAAAAAGATTTTATATAAATTATATTCACCTCAATATATTGAATGTTATCAACCATGTTAGTTCACGTTTATTCACCATTTACATATCAAAGGATTACTAAATCTCAGTAAATGTCCCTGGTCAACTTGCTAATTAGTGATCCTGTTCACTTAACTACAAGCAGCTTGCTACTTTGATGTGTGCTTATTTCTGCACTCTTTTCACACATGATGGTGGGATTTTTTGTACAGATGTTATGCATTTTTAAAGGTTTATGTACGGATGTATTACTTTTCTGTGAGTTAAAATCATCAATATTTGTTTGGTATTTTCAACCGGTGCATACTTTCCCTTGCATTTACAGAAAGTTTCATTATTCCATATATGACCAGTGTTCTTTCTTTCCATGAAGGGCTCATATCCTGTATCATACCAGTTCTGACTACATAACTTGAGCAATTCATGTGTATGTGTATTTTTATTACTCATTGCAACATATCTAACATTCATTTTTCAAGATGTTTAAAAATTATAAAATTTTTCCACTCGTTTAGGAGTGGAGAAATTGCTTTTGGTGAAACTTGCCATGAATGTGAAATTACATGGTTACATTCAAGTGACGTTTGATGAGTCACACGTTCAGATTCATCAAATCAGGTGTGAGAGTTTCCATGCTTAGAAACACTTAGTAAGTCTAGTTTACATGATTATATTGAGTATCAGGATTAGTAATGTGTTCAACAAAATTTAATTTTATAGTCCATGAACATGCTTATTTAAATCCTAAAAATTAATTCACTATAATATTATATTTCAAAATCTTATAGTAACAGATTTTGAAGAAGCTTGTTCCATTAATGTTGCAAATCGATACATAGATGTGGAGGAACATATTTATGCCATATTTTATGAAACAGTACTACTTCCAGTTAGAATTTTATACAAATTCCATTCATGCACTTAATTCGCTTAAATACTGAATAACTTTCAGTTATGCCCACATAATTCAATTAGGTGTGTCATACCTATGTAATAAGAACCAACAAAATGCACACTTTTTACATTAATGCATGCATGAAATAAATACCATAAAACTGCAGGTACAGGTCTTCCTGGGGACGAAAACTTGGATGTTCGAAACATGTCGAAGACAATGTAATTTAATTCAATCATTAATGTAAAAAGTGTGCTTTTTGTTGGTTCTTATTACATAGGTATATCACAATGTGCGGTTCAAGAAACGTAAAATAGGTGTTTTACAGTTTCATCTATGTAAAAGGGATATATTATATTTTATGTTAGTTAAGAATGGAAATTTTGGTGTGTTTTGAATTAAGTGTTCAGAAAGGGGACCAAAGAACTCATTACATTTGTCTGCCTGTCCACTCATATGCAGTTAACATCTCCAGACTGATGAACAGGCATTCATGTAATGTGATACTGGGGACATGGACTGCACTGTTGGTCCAGTCCAGTTAGGGTTAGAATAGCATGGTAATGACTCTTTACAAAAAACTCATACAGACGTGAATGTTCACAACTCAAGTGTAAATTGCTAAGTATTTAACGACATGAAAGTCCCATGAGAAAGTCATCACAATAGGGAAGCATGTATCTCACTCCCAGTACACCTTTTCCCATAATTCTTACAGTTTTGAATATAATTTAGTAAATGGAGTGAAAACTCCATATTTTTATACTATGTTAAATTTTCTGACTCATGAAGTATTATTTAGTTAAATGTCAGGCGTCACACTTTGTACAGTGCATAGGGCGACACATGCCTGTTATCATTGTGTTGGGATATTGTAGAGAACCATTGTGATAAAGCTGTGAGCATGAATAGAATCGTTGGTCCCTTCATTTAATGTGTTCAGAATCTAATTTCATGTTCATTATGAAAAAGATGCATTTTTTTGTGGGCACCTCCAATTTGTTGTGTCTTTGCGGTGAAAACTTATGATTTACACAGGAAATATCTGCATTGTGACCATGCAGGTTATGTGTTTGAAGATGGAAGAAGTATCTTAATTTCAAATGCTAGAACCCAGAATGCTGGAACATGAATCATCCTCACTATGAACATCATAAATATTCGTGAACTCTAGGAAATAATTCGATGATGCTTAGGAGCAATAAAATTATCATTGAAATAATATGGTAATTATTACAAATAAGTCCAGGGAAAAGAGTCCTTCTTGAGAAGCTGATTGTAGTTCAGCTGATCGAGAATTCTCTGCCTTGTATGTCACTTGGAATTTTATTACTGTGTTGCTGTCTTAATACTAGTGTTTCACTGGTTCCTGTCCTGAATCTGATGAATCCAGTCCTCAACCTCACATTCATCATCATCCATCACGAGTTAGTACTTACCCCTTTAAATTCCGAGTTAATTCCCATCTGCCTTTTGCTAGCACTATTCGGAGCTCACCATATTCTCCACGTTAACAGGCAAAGGGTTCATAGGCCTGTTTCGACCTAAAAGTTCATCTGCCATGAGTACTAATACCATCCTTTTACATGTTTGGCTTTCATCCATTTTAATATCATACTGCCATTTGTGCTTAGATCTCTCAAGAGGTCTAATTGCTTCAAATTTTCTGACCAAAACTTTGCACATGTATCATAGCCATGAGGGCACATACCGTACCTACCTTATCGTCTTTCATTTGGTCATGCTTATAACATTTAGTAAAGCGTTTGTAAATTATGATATCCATTATGCAGTTTTCTGTACTGTCCTGTTTTTTCGTCCATGTTAGGTCCAAATGTTACCTCCGCCACTATGGTAAAAAAAATCCTCTTAGTTTTCAGTTCATCTTAAAGCGAGGGACATCAATTTTCACGCCCATACAAAGGGACATATGTAGTACAGTTTGTATGTTTCCAAGTAGGAGAGACAACGTTCGTTGCAGTCAGAGCAATAACACTCCTTCGTGCCCGGGAGGTCTCGGGTTCAAATCTAGGTCCAGAGAATGGCTATCCAGACATTCATTTTGTAGTTTCCCTCAGTCCCTTCAGGCTAAGAACCCTATAATACTTCAGATTAAGTCATGACCGTTTCTTTCCAAATCCTTCCGAACGTCATTAATTATTGTGTGATTCGGTGTTACATAGTCTTAGCTACTGACAGTCATAAAACAAACCGTGCGTTAAAAAAAAGTCTGACAATGTAGCACGTAAGCACGTGTTACAAGCAGAGCTATTGATCTCGTCTGTCGTACAGGCCCTATTGTTTACGTCACAACCACTTGTTGTTCCTTTCACGCCCCTGGCGGGAGACGCCAGAACTACTACGCCAAACGCCTTAACTGCTTGTTGCAAATAGTTTAAAATTCTGCCGGTTTGTGTCTTGTGAAGCTGGTCAGCGTCGACGTGACCTCTCACATGATATCGATATATCGAAGCTGAGGGTAGGATGCGCAGGATTCTAGAGCAAGTTGTAACCGGGAGCGTTGATCGATTGGTCCAGCAGTAGCGCCGGTGTCTGAGCGACGGGAAGTCGCGTTCATAGCGACGAAGTTTTAGGTTAGTGGGGCAAACAGTGGAACATGTCTGGAGCATCAGCCGATTCCCTGAGGTTGCCTATAGTTGGGGGCGGTAGTGGGTCCCCTGGAGGCGGCGGAAGCAGTCCTGGGGATGTCCCGTCTCCACGCCACGCGCTTAGCCCTCTCCTTGAAGTTCGTCGCCCGCACTGCACACTCAACTGTGCTTCGTGTACTGCCGTACTCGAAGAAAGATTTAGGCACAGTAAGTACCAACGTTAGCCAGGCGCAGGAATACCACAGTTAAACAGGCACAGTTTTCGACTTTTCTCTTGGTTTTTTAATATTTCCATGTATTTCTGTCGATGTGGACACTTTCAATTATCTAATTCGATGTATTCCTGCCCACAGATAACTTTTCGTTATGATGGCCAGGCGCCTAAATTATTTGATAGCTTACTCGTGCCTGATAGCTTAATCCCTGTGGCTGTGCCAAATGTTAGGTTTCTTCTCTTGATGTGGTTTCAGCCCTGTAATCTCCGCTGGTGTAGACTGTGCCTTCTGAGTACTGACACCGTGCAGTCTTGCAGATAGTTACCAGCTCATTAGAAATACGCGCTGCCACCACCGTCAGGGTTGTCCTTCAGTACTGTAAATCGAAAGCGAAGCTCTCACACTTGAAAAATTTGTTCCGATAAATAATGGCCGTGAGTTACAACTGATGTTTTTCCTATAAAACGTACTGAATTATAACCTTCCAAGTCATGGCTGACGAATTCCTGTCGTAATTATTACGTAACACTTGACATCAAATTTATGAGACACAAATTTGTTATTACTTTATGTAGAAACATGTATTTAAATTTTGTGGCTTCATTTTTTTTTTAAATACCGAGCGGCTTTTCTTTTCTCTGACAATAGTCTAATCCATATAGTGTTCTGCATCTTTCTCACACAAAGTGTTTATGAGTTTTTTGTTATTCTCACAATAAATAGGGATTATTTCCCTGAACAACATTAACCGGTTGGTCTCCATTATGGAGACGCAATGTTTTTGCGGTGGGGTAGGAACAGACTTGTTCATGTAATTCCAATAAACTTCGGCCTTCACTTCCTTGAATGTTCGGTCTTCAAAGGGTGGTTTCTTTTGCCATTTCGTATTGGGACTTCAGGTGTCGGGTAGGCCATGTCTTACACTCTGGCAGTCGAATGAACGAAATATTTTCAGTTTATGTTTATTGCTTACCTTGCGCTGCAGTCTCCGAACTGATCTGATTTATCCATAACGAAATTTGCTTTTAATTAGTGTTGTTCTCTTCGGAGTAGTTTCCTTAGGGTTTCGTATAACGAGCCTGGTGACTCCACTCACTTTCGAAACATTTCCTGTAGTGTATTTTTCGAAATTCGCAGTGCGTCCCAAGATATTGCTTGAATCGTGGTGATACCATTCGATCTTTTTCCCTTTGACGCTACATTGAGTTTTGGGAAAAGCAAGAAGTAATTTTGTTTGTAGCGAGAAGTCCACGCAGAGACAAAGTAGAGTGAGACCTTGCGCTGTGACGTGCAGAACCTAATCCCCCGACTTTGAACAGACCAAAATCAAATTCCCAACATATTAGCAATTCCACGAATGGTGGCTCTTTTGTTCTAGAGGTCATGTTTCTTCACGCGATCCACATTTAATCTCTTTTGCTCGTCAAGGGACGCCCCGTTCTTTCGGCATCTTCAACAGAGGTCATTTTCTAGGTACGCCAAAATCGGCAATGGAACAACACACCCTTTTGCCTAACCAAACTTTACGCAACGATTATACATGCCACAGTCTTATTCCAAGCAGGAAATGACCCAATAGATCCAGCTGTATCTACGTGTGGCGGTAGAATCTTGTGCTAGAAACAGCAGTGTCACCTCGCGATCAGTCCAGAAAGTATTTGCTCTCACCAAGTATCAGTTAAAATTTCGCGCAAAATTTCAATGTCTTTCTTAAAGTTTGCTATCCAAATGCTGTCAGTTCTCCATTATTTGGACTGACGTTGCCTAAACTGCAGTAGAAGAAACGTTAAGTAATCATTTACATTGTTTGGTTTACTGAGCGGCGTTAGGGCGGACCGGGATAGCGTAGTCGGCATAGCGACTTGCTATACGCCTGACGGTCCGGAGATTGATTCCCGGTAGGGAGGAGATTTTTGCACCCTTTCAGACGGGCCCTAGGTCCATTCATCTTCTTATACGATACACACCGGGTCATGCCCGGGACTAAAGCGGCCGGTGCGTTGTGTTAACCACCTATCCCCATCTAGTGCCGAGGTTAGAGGAAGAGTAGAATTATACCTTCTCTCTGTGCCTTCATGGCAGGTTATAGGGTGACATCTACTTCTTTGCCTTTTACTTAAACACGTTGTCATTAGCGCAGATGGTAGTGAAGAATGATTACCAGGCGTATTTTGAGAATTCTTTCCAAATTTGTGTGGAGGGAATGAGGAAAGCCACGAAATCCCCAGTCAGAATAGGTCTCAGAGTCGATGTTTGAACCCTGGACTTCTTTAATATGAATCAGGAACGCTACCCACTGACCGTAACGTGACCATTCCGTCAGCCTACCTTTCTACTGGCTCCCTTTTTATCAAGACAAGTAATCTATTGTTAAGTGTTCTTGAAGGGAACCGTGAAATGTCATATGAACCGAATTTCAAATAACTAACCTAAAATGAAACACATAGATCCCGACTGATTTTCGGCAGGCGCTGACGATTCGAATCTTTAAAATTCCAGGATAAAAATGTCGATTAAGATGCATGGGCAGGACGACCGGGCTTCATTCCACAATACAAGTTACTTTCCCTCTTTTAAATTTCTGGGAAGCTCCCAGCCACTGCAAAGTGGATACCAGGGAGTGTTTCTCTGTATGTAAAGCATCTGGGGCCTAACTGTGCCTACACACCTCTATCTCCTCTTGCAGTTGAATATGTAGAGCTATATCAAGTGATAACGTCTTTTTGCAAGTTTCAGTCACGATTTTATGTACATTTATCATGTCCCCATACGTACTGTATGTTGTGTCTTAGTGCACTTAGTGTTCATATTATTACTGTTATGATAAATAATAATATTTATTAACACTGCAATTGGGTGGTTACCCGGTGGCAGTGGTGTATACCATTAAACTCAATACATCCGTTACAATAAAATTATTACAACCATTAACTTCTAAACTCCCCTTA
>Ga0131853_10012941_pt1 | contig 15286 bp, 13 predicted proteins | sample TergutLab28metaG_FD_92764 | JGI IMG/M metagenome (GOLD analysis project Ga0131853, IMG submission 92764) | Labiotermes labralis P1 segment gut microbial communities from Petit-Saut dam, French Guiana - Lab288 P1 (version 2) (version 2) | ecosystem: Host-associated > Arthropoda: Insects >...
TCCCGTGCACCCCATCAACTCCGTTGTTGGGGGCTTTACGGCGCAGCCTGACCACATGACCTTGCAGGTCTTTGCAGCGCGTCTGCGTGCTGCCATTAAGGATGCTGTTGCGACTGTCGACCTTTTTGCTCGCAGCGACATCTTTGACTTTCACCCCGGTCGCGAGAAGCTCGCACTGCAATCACCCAATGGCTATGCCGTCTTGTCAGACAGCGTGGAGGTCAAGACTCATGCCACGAGGTCTGGTCAGACTCTGCCGGTTGAAAATTATCATGATTTCATTCGGGAGTTGCCCACACCAGAAGCAGGAAATGCAAAGTTCTCATTTTTGCAAGACGGTGAGCCCTTCATGGTGGGTGCTTTAGCCCGCGTGAACAGCAATTGGGATACTTTGATGCCGGCAGCAGCTGGTGCAGCAGAGGCTGCCGCAAAGGCCAGTGGCATCGAAAAGGGAGCAGATAACCCCTATCTGAACAATGTCTGCCAAGCCGTCGAAATAGTTGATGCCCTGCAGCGCTGTGCGGCATTGTGCGAGAAGCTTGCTGCAAGCTATGATGTTGGCGCAGGAGACGTGGCGCCTCCTGTTAAGATTGAGCTTAAAGAGGCCATAGGTTACGCTGCCAGCGAAGCGCCGCGTGGGACCTTGTACTACTCGATTGGTCTTGATGAGGCGGGCTTTGTCACTTCAGGTGACGTCATTACGCCAACGGCGCAAAACCTTGCCTGCATCGAGGCTGACCTGCGCACGCTTGCGCCGCTGCTTGATGATATGCCCCAAGAGGACATGATTACTTTCATTGAGAAGCTCATACGGGCTTATGATCCTTGCTTATCCTGCGCCGTCCATTAGCAGGCCGCACCAGACAGGCCCACTCAGTGTCGAATTGAAAAAACCGTTTGCTCACGTAGCTTAGTACGCAGCGCAAACGGTTTTTCCTAATTCTCCTTGATTGGTCCAGTCTGGAGCACCCTGTAAAAAGGGGACTGTAAAGCCCCTTTTTCTAGGTAGTCCTTAATGACCGTCGTGGTCGTCGCAGTCGTTGCGCAGTTCCTGTAGTTGGAAGAGGTTCATGTTGCGCCCTTGGGACAAGGTCTCAAGCGTCTCGTCGAGATCCAGCAGCTCGAAACCTTCAATGGTTTCAGTTGTAGGTATCGACAGTGTCAAAGGCTCAACGGCTGCAATAGGCTCAGTAGCTGCAACTGGTAGGGGATTCGCGGTGATGCGAATGCTGTTGCCAAAGTTTACGACAGCGCCCGTTACCGTCGATGTCATGCGGATATTACCGCCGACCACCGTGAAAGTGTAGGGGCCATTAGCACCGTTAAAGGTCTGGCCATTGATGATCATAACAGCACCTGTAGTGCCATTTGCTGGTGCAATAGTCCAGCTGGCGCGATTATTCGAACCTCTATCGAGATTGATGCGCATATTTCCAGCCGGTGCTCTTGATGCAATGCTGATGTCGGTAAAGTAATGATGTAAAATCTGTGCAGCACTACGGCCTTCGCGTGCTTGCTGCATGGCGCCATTTTGCGACTTACCTAAGCCATGTCCCCAGCCTGTACCATTAAAGACAAACTGCGAACTTGCAAGGTTGCGCGTGCCTGGTGTTGCAATGCTAAAGTTTGAACTTCTGGTGCCCAGGCGAATCCGTACGTTATCAGCATTGCTGATGGTAGTGCTCGTCCCGTTATTCCAGGTCACGGTCATGGAACGGTTCCAGCCATTTGCTCGCACTGTTGTAATGCGCGTGGCAAAGGTGGCTCCAGCGGGAAGTGCGCCACCACGACGAATAGCATTGGCAACTTCAGTACCTGTCATAGTCACGCTCCAGGTGTGGCCTGCGTGCCCAGACCTACCACAGAAGGGGTCAGCGACGCTACGCAAGTGGCTTACTCTCGACACCCAGACGTCTTCCGAATTGGCCGTACGGTCACCATTACAGGCCGAATAGAAGGCGCGGGCAATGTTTCCGGCACTGTCCAGAATAATACTGTTTCCAGTCGAATTGACGGCAGTGTTTGAAACGGGGTTTTCGAGATTGGTAACTACGCTGCCTGCTCTCCAGTTTGCCTCATTGGCAAAGCGTGAGTGACCGCCGTAAACCTGGAAAGACACCGTCGATGACACACCATTAGTTACCGGCCGTCCTGGTCCTATCGTGCTGTTAAGCGCGAAGGAGCGTGCAGCAATAGCCTGCGCCTCCACGGCAGTTCGAACGCCAGCAGAGGTAGGAATCTCTCGAGGAACAACACCAAACAGGTAGTGCTGCATGGGAAGCTCATTGACCAGTCTCAACTGGTTGCCGACGGCAGTCAGCTCTAAAGTACCCCGATAGCGCACAAATCTAAAGGGATTAGTCGGTAGGGGGGGGCCACTTTGATCCATGACGGTCAGCAGACCATCGGGATTCCCAACGGCCGGCGGACGAGCACGATTCACGGTAACCGTATAAATGCGATCATGCGTGGGTGAGGGTGCAGCTGCACTAAAGGCACCTCTTACTCTGAACTGAACCGTTGCTGACCCACCCTGAGCAACACTGACTGTCCGCGAGTGTGTTCCTTGATTACCCGCAGGCCAGGCTGCCGTGGTGCCAGTGCGCGAAGATACAAGGGCGCGAGGTCTCTCTGCCCCCATAGTAAGGATTACGCTCGCGCGATCATGGGGAATGTTCAGCGTGTAGGCATCGACTGCGCGATTAAAACTGCGGTTAAAGGAGCCGGCGTTTGCACGTATACTATTGGCCCACGTATTGTTGCAGGCTCTGCCAATGCGCACGGTGTAAGTGCGAATATTCCTGTTGCGGTCACGAACCGCAATCTGCAGACGACGTTCTTGGGCGCGATTAACGTCAACATTGATGCGATTATTGGCGCGAGCTCCGGTGCGCCACCCTGACCAACGACCGTTATTCCAGGTGCCATTGGGTTGCATGGTGTCGATGCGGTGCCTGACGGCTTGGTTCCCATTGCGAGCAGGTTGCAAGGTGACGCGCCCGCGATCTTGGTGCAAATTAATTCGGTAGTTGTTGTTATTGGGCACAAAGCGTTGTGCAAGGTTGGTTCCTGCCGTCGGTACCGTCAAGTTGCGCAAACGATTAGCAGCGGTATTGCGCGCACGTGCTTCAGCCTCCACCGGCCCCAGCGACACTACTCCAGCAGGCGTCGGCACATATAAAGGCACAGCGCCCATCACCATGGGCACCATGAGAGCAGCCACAAACAAGGTGGCTGTGGAAATTTTTCTGAAATTCATGACACACCTTCCTCAATCCGAGTAAGGTCATTGTATACAGGACTTGTCTCACATATAAGTGTATCTCAATTGTGTCGATTAAGTGTAAAAGACTTGTAAACAAATCGCAATCTAGATTCAAAAATTGCGCAAATCTAATCCTAATTTCGCATAAAAAAGGGCGGAGAAGGACTTTCATCCATTCTCCGCCACAAAACTCTTCGCTGACAGCAACTAGGCTTCGCCGCAACGCTCTTTCAGGTAAGCATAGTAGGCATCAACATCTTCTTGCGCTTCAACCAGCAGGTGCTCGTTCCCGGGCTTGAAGAGGTGCTTGAAGCGTCCCTGCATCTCTAAAAACTCCGTCACCGGCTTGAGACCCTGACGAGTCTTTGCCGGCATGGTCATCTTCCAGTCACCATTTTCAACCTCAAACAGTGGCCAGAATCCGGTGTCAACCGCACTGCGGCCAACAATGGTTGTCTGGTCTAGTCCGTGACGCCAGCCGCGCGGACAGGGTGCCAATATATTCAGGAAAGCGAATCCTTCAGTAGCAAAGGCTTTTTCTGCCTTGCTGACAAGGTCCTTCCAATATCCAACGGATGCTTGAGCCACATAGGGTATGTGATGCGCCGCCATAATAGAGGTCAAGTCCTTGCGCGCCGTCGATTTACCAGGGCGAATCGCACCAACCTCAGAAGTAGTGGCCCATGAGCCCTTGGGGGTAGCGCTACTACGCTGGATACCGGTGTTCATGTAGGCGCCGTTGTCGTAGCACACATATACCATGTCGTGACCACGCTCTGCCGCACCTGACAGTGCTTGCAATCCAATGTCGTAGGTCCCGCCGTCACCACCAATAGCCAAAAACTTAATCTCACGGTCGGGGTCAATCTTTCCAGCTCGCTTCATACCCTTGTAGACCGCTTCAACGCCAGCGATGTTAGCTGCAACATTTTCAAAGGCGTTGTGCATGTAGCTACACTTCCAGCTGCTAAAGGGATAAATTGTCGTTGAAACCTGAAGGCAGCTTGTCGCGACGCCACAGACGACATCGGCATCCGGTCCTGCCCCCATCATGACCTGTCTGACAGCAATGGACGCTCCGCAGCCTCCGCACAGACGATGTCCGCCAATCAGGCGCTCGGGGACCAGAGCGAGTTCTTTAATAGGTGTTGCCATGTTATTCTCCTCTCAATTCTGGTCTAGAGCTCGTAGGAACAAGGCCCAATGCCGAGGTAACGCGGCGTCATGTTGACACTGGTCGCGATACCATCACCGTCTACTTTCGTCAGGTCATCAAAGACCTGGTACATTTGCTCGAGCTTTACATCGTTTCCACCCAGGCCGTAAATGTAGTTGCGTACGGGCACGGTGACACCAGCATTAAAGAGTGCTGCAATCGTGTCCTTTGCAAGAGGCCCTGCAAGCGTGCTAAAGGTTTCGGCACGATCGAGCACCGCCACAGCCTTGACATGAGCAAGCGCTGCCCCAACATCTGCCAGCGGGAAAGGACGATAGGTGCGAATCTTCACGACGCCGACCTTTTCGCCACCTTCGCGCAAGCTTCGGGCAACGGCGCGGGCATTACCCGCGGCAGAGCCCATAACCACAATGGCGCGCTCAGCGTCTTCCATGCCCCAGCATTCGACGTGGTCATAGCTGCGACCCGTGATCTCTGCCCACTGGTCACCGACGCGCTTGATGACTTCAAGACCGCGATCCATGGCATCGCGCTGCGCCTTTTTGACCTTCATATAGGTCGGACCCAGGTTCGCAAAGGGACCGACGGTACGTGGCTCGCCAAACATCAGGGAATCGCGCGGACTATACTCACCAACAAATTCCTTGACCGTGGCATCTGCTGCAACGTCGCCGCGCATAATCGAGTGGCTGGTGATAAAACCATCAAGACAGCTCATCACCGGCAGCAGTAAGTCTTCAGAAACCGGTGTCGAAATAATCGTATTGTCGTATGCCTCCTGGGGGCTTTCTGCCAAGATCATGACCCAACCCGTGTCACGCGCACCCATGATGTCACTGTGATCGCCATGAATATTAATGGGCGCCGATAGGGCGCGGTTAACGTTAGCCATAACAATGGGCAGGCGCAGACCGCTTGCAATGTAGAGTTCTTCCCACATGTGGGCAAGGCCCTGGGCAGAAGTCGCCGTATAAGCGCGACCACCAGCGGCGGCTGCACCAATAGTTGCTGTCATGGCGCTGTGCTCAGATTCGGTGCAAACATACTCTGTTGCTACATCTCCGTCTGCAACCAGCTGGGCAAACTTCTCTACAATCGTCGTTTGTGGAGTAATAGGATAGGCACATAGTGCATCAGGTTCTACCTGGCGAAAGGCCTCGGTGACAAAGGTGTTTCCCGTAGCCGCAATAGTTGTCTGTTCGGTATATTTAATATGAGTCATAGCAGCTACGCCCCTTCCGTAATCTCAGGCTCAGCTTCAGCACTTTGCTCAGGCTCCAGATGATTGACATGTTCTGGAACCATCTTCAAGGCACCAAAGCGGCATTCATGTGGACACACTCCGCATCCTTTGCAATGGTTATAGTTGATACCGCATACTTTTTGATTTTCCATGATGACGGCCGTGTCAGCACAGTTGATCCAGCACATCATGCAGTTGGTGCAAATGGCAGGGTCCCACAGGGGCTTTTCATGTCTCCAGGCGCCCGTATAATAGGCGTCGGCATTTCCTGCTTCACCAACCATGCCAATGGGGTACTGATCAACGGTCCAGTTCTCGAAATCTTCAAGCGTCAAATCCGGGTCGATGCTGGTCGGACCAGACTTCACCCACTTTTGTGGGTCAGTGTTGGGATTATATTTGATGGGGCTCACTCTACCACCACCTCCTCATAGGCGCGGCGGACACTGTCTAGGTTTGCGTCAATCAGTGCCTGTGAAAACTTGCGCCCAAAGCTCAGCTCGAGCTGGCTCAGCACACTGTCAAGAGCTACAACGCCCGTAACCTTTGCCAAAGCTCCCACGATGGGCGTGTTGGGAATGTTGCGCTTAATAGTCTCAAGCGCAATCTCTGTCGCGGGAATAGTTGCTACACGCACGCTGTCTGCAACCTGTAGCACCTCACGAATCTCTGCAGAAGACTTCGTCGTGTTGACGATAACGGTGCCGTCTTCGCACAGTCCTTCGCACACGTCGACAACACCTATCAGCGTGTCATCTAGAACCACAATAATGTGCGGGAACTCGACATTGTTCGAAACTTCAATGGGGTCGTCAGAAAGCCGCGTAAAAGCCTTCAGCGGCGCTCCCATCCTCTCAGGTCCAAATTCGGGCATTGCCTGAAAGTACCTGCCTTCGGCTAGCGCGGACTCGGCCACGAGGTTAGCTGCCGTAACAGCCCCCTGTCCGGCTCGAGCATGCCAGCGAATCTCTGTCATCCGACCTTTGGTGTCATGTGACATAAACCCTCCTAACATTTCCTCATCATCTACGGACCGCCTGAAAACTCTTCCGCACTACCTGTTTCACAGATCCGCCCCTACGAAGAAACTATTTTATCTACACGCTTTCTGCATAAACACCCTTCCCATCGTAGCAAACCGTCAAGCGGTCACCAATTCTGGCGAAGTGTTGTAATCTGCCAGCTTGTGAGGTGTGCCCATGTCACGGCTACGAAGCGACAAATTGGTCGAACGGTCAGCCCGTTTTACTCCTTTACCTGTCGCATTAATAATGCGGAGCGCGTCCAATCACGCTAAAATAAAGCTCCGTGAAATATGCACCCCCATCACTGTTAGGATATGCTCGTGACTGAAGATAAAAGAGCCCTTTTTACCCTTACCCCCGCTGAATCAAAGAGACTTATTGCCAAAGCTGTTGCCGTCACCCCCGAGGTCACCGCTGCTATGAAATCAGGCATGATTGTCATTGGCGCCGGGACCACCAACGCCTTTGTGCTTGAAGAACTCACGGGCAAAAAGGTCGATGCGGCGTGCTATACCGCTGGCATCATAACGGCTGGTCGCCAATGTGTGACAGCAGCTGATATGCGCACAGCCCCTGCGGTCCTCATCGACGGCAGGCACGTCGACATGAGCTGGGAAGACGCGGTCGAAAAGATGACGGCTGGCGACGTCTTCATTAAAGGCGGCAATGCCATCGATCCAGAGCGTATTGTCGGTGTCATGATGGCTCACCCTGAAGGGGGCACCATCGGCAAGGCGCTACCGATATTGGTGGCGCGAGGCGTAAACCTCTTGTTGCCCGTTGGCCTTGAAAAGCTCATCCCCGACGTAAACCTCGCAGCACAAATCGCAGGCATCAACACCTTTGACAAGCGCATCGGCTTTTCAGTCGGCGTCATGCCGGTAAGCTACGGCCTGCCCATCACTGAAGAAGATGCGATTTTCACCCTCTTTGACTCGATTGCGGCGTTCTGCATTGGTGCCGGGGGCATCGGAGGCTCTGAAGGTTCGGTCACCTTGGTTACAGAAGGCCCCGAGGCAGATATTGATGCTCTGTTCGAACTGATTAAATCCATCAAGGGGGAGAAACCCTTGTCAGCCCATAAACAAAGGTGTTCTGCCTGTGCAAACCCTTGTGACTATCCGGGAAATAACTAAGATGACTCAAGACACAGACTTTTCTTTAGTGCATGAAAAGGCCTTGTTGCACACGCCAACCCTGCCAAAGCTCGGAAAGAATGCAGGCAAGGTCTATGACAGTATCGTCAAGCAAACGCGACAGGCACTCAAAAAGACAGGCTTCAAAGAGTTCATGCTGGGACTTTCAGGCGGCCTTGATTCTGCCATGGTGGCCTGCATCCTCGTAGATGCTCTGGCAGAAGATGGCATCAAACCCGCAGACATTCACGGGGTCATGCTGCCCTCACAGTGGACCTCCCAGCGCAGTATCGATGACGCACTCGAACTTGCCGACCGCCTCGGCATTTCAACCATGACCGTCGATATTACTGCAAGCTATGACGCTCTGGCAGCATCATTGGCACCTGCCTTCGAGGGCACAACACCTGATATAACCGAAGAAAACATGCAGGTGCGAATACGTGCTGTCACGCTTATGGCGCTGTCAAACAAATTTGGCTGGCTCGTCATCAATACCAGCAATTACAGCGAGACATCAACGGGTTACAGCACCCTGTACGGTGACACGATTGGGGCATTTGCTCCGCTGGCTCCGCTCTACAAGACCTGGGTCTATGAACTGGCGCAGTACCGCAATAAGTCTGCGCGCCTGGTTGGGGCCATTGAGCCTATTCCTGAATCTATTCTTGAGCGCGCACCTTCAGCAGAACTCAAAGAGGCGCAGACTGACTGTGCGGCCTTGGGGCGCTATGAGCACCTCGATGCGATGCTCTATGCGCTTGAAAAACGGCGCGTGCCGGCAGCGCGGGGTACTGCCTACAGCCCATCAAGTGCCGTGGCCGCTTCAGAAGCGATGTATGATTTGGGCTTTGATAAGGACTATTCAGAGGCCATTGTCGAGCGCGTCAGCAAGGCTGCCTATAAACGTAAGCTCGCAGGGCCGGGGGCTACGCTACCCAAACGCTACATTAAAAAAGGAGGCAAGTAAATGCCGATAACCCTCGTTGATTGCTTCGATATAGAAGGCCGCGGCAGTGTCGAGCTGACGTTGGTGCCGGTATCTGAAGCGCCTGTAGAGATCAGAGAGCTCGTCTATGCCACCTTGTATGAAGCACTCAAAGTGCCTCATGAGCCGGTCGAGCGCTGGTATGAACCCCAGCAAGAAGGACGCTTCCTGGTGGCCCGCCTTAAAGGGACGGGGCAGCTTCTGGGCACTTGTCGAATTATGCCGCGTGACACGCAATCACCTGAAGCTCAACAGATTCGACAGGTTGTGGTGACTAAGCTCAGTCAAGGTATGGGTATTGGACGTACTCTCATGCTTCAGGCAGAAAAAATAGCGGCCGCAGAGGGCTGCACAGAGATGTTTTTGTGGTCTCGCTATCCCGCCTATCGCTTCTATGAAAACCTCGGCTATCACTATACTTCTGAACCGTGGATTAGTGAATTAACGAAAATAGAGCATCGCAACATGACCAAGCAATTGTGATACACTCAATTCTGTTTGAAATTCGCTTTTCCAATCCCTAAGGAGGAACCATGCCGCAGCTCAATCGAGCCGACGTAAAGGTGCCCGCAGGAGTCCCTGCAGAGGCCCGTGAAACCTACATTGATAACTACCTGAAGGCTACCCAGGGAACAGGCCGTTTGATGCTCTTTGCCTGTGATCAAAAAATCGAACACCTGAATGATGACTTCTATGATGGTGGCGACCAAATTGATCTGGCAGACGCCGTGCCAGAGCATCTTTTCGAGATTGGTGACCAGGGTGTTATTGGAGTATGGGCAGGTCAGCGCGGTCTGGTTGCAGCTTATGCAGCAGACTATCCCGACATTAACTACCTGATAAAAGTTAACTCAAAGACGCATCTGATCAAGAAGGATCAAGACGATCCCTATTCACCACAGCTACACTCATTTGAGGCGATTCTTGAGCTCATCAACAACGGTGTAAATGTCGTGGGCATCGGCTACACCATCTACCTGGGTTCAGAGTACGAATCACAGATGATGGCAGAAGCAGGCGAGCTCATCGCACAAGCACACGCTGCAGGAATCATCGTCGTACTGTGGGTTTACCCCCGCGGCAAGGCAGTTCCAAACGAAAAGGATCCGCATCTTTTGGCTGGTGCCGCAGGTACCGCCCTGTGTCTGGGTGCAGACTTCGTCAAGGTCAACCCACCTGCAGCTGCAGCAGACGCTACACCAGCTGAACTGCTCAAGCAGGCCTCAAATGCAAGCGGCCGCTGCGGTCTGGTATGTGCAGGTGGCTCGACGGTAGACGCTGAAAGCTTCCTGACTCAGCTCTGGGAACAAATCCACATCGGTGGCGCACGCGGTAACGCAACGGGTCGCAACATTCACCAGCGCAGCCTCGATGAGGCCGTCCGTCTGACAAAGGCTATTAGCTGCCTGACACTTGCTGACGGTAGTGTTGAAGAGTCACTAGCTATTTTCAATGGCGACAAGGACTTTTCGCTCTAAAGCTGCTGGACGCACCATCTAAGCACTTATTTTCGAAAGGGGGATTGCTCACGTAGGTTTTGCTACGCTGCGCATCCTCCTTTCTTAATAAGCAGTCATCTTGCACGTCGATCAGCTTTAGAATCGAAAAGCGGCACAATGATTTTCAGAAATATTTTCTATTTCTAACCTAGGAGGCTCGCATGACCTACCCAGCCGTACCACCAAAGACTTTTACTCAGATGCAAGAACTGGGGCATGACCTCTTTGTCTCAGGTCTCATCTCTTCGCATGGCGGCAATGTCAGCATGCTCGACGACAGCGGCAAAAACATCTTCATCACCCGCAGTGGCTCTGCGCTCGGTAGGCTTCGCGATGGCGACATCGTCACAGTAGGCTATGACTACCCTGATAGCAACGAGGCGGCCCTTGCTGCAGACGCCGAAGCCTCGATAGAGCTCGTCGTGCACCGCGCCCTTTACCACGCTGTTCCCGAAACCTACGCCGTCGTACACGCCCATTCGCTTTTCACCACGCTCCTGTCGCTCAAGCAAGACAGCATCGAGCCCCTCGACAGCGAATCAAAGCACTTCATCCCATCGGTTCCCGTCCTTGACGTGGCAGAAACCATTGCGTCAGCCGAAGTCGCACGCCTTCTGCCCCAGGTAATCCTCGACACAGGATGCCCCATTGCCGTCGTGCGCGGTCACGGCCCCTTTGCAGTTGGCAGAACACTCGAAGAGGCCTGGCGCTACGTGTCCATCCTCGAAATGTCTTCGCGCATGATTCACGAATACCGTAGATAAAGTCAACTGATATAGCATAAAGCCGGGGAGCGCGTCCAAACCTCCCACAGCGAAAGTGAGGTGTGCGATGAGCGGTGAAATGAAGTGGAGTAAGTTGTTGCAGGCCCAGCGCCTGTCAGCAGAAGAACCCATTAGTCATGCTGAAAAACTCGAGTCCCGTTCAAAATTCGAAATCGACTATGAGCGCATTATCAACAGTGTCGTCTTTCGCCGCATGCAAGATAAGACACAGGTATTCCCCCTTGACCGTAGCGACTTTGTCAGAACACGCATGACTCACAGCCTCGAGACGGCAGCGGTTGCAAAGACCCTGGGGTCTCTGACGGTGCGCAAGCTCAAAAAGCGTCATAATGAGGGCAAAATAGCACTGGACGCAGATGACCTCGAGGCTATCAAGGCGATACCAGATGTATTGTCCTGCGCGGGCCTCATTCACGACATCGGCAACCCACCCTTTGGGCACTTTGGCGAAGCAGCCATTGGCAAGTGGTACTCGACAGAAGTGGGCGCACTCTCGCTGTCCTTTACCCCCACGGCGGGCGAGGCTGAAAGCAACTTGTCACAGGTGCTGGGTAGCAGTCTTAAGGACCTTGAATACTTCGATGGAAACGGTCAGGCATTGAGGGTGCTAACCAAAATCCATGTCGAAACCCATGGCTACGGCCTGAATCTAACGGCACCCGTATTGGGCTCGATGATAAAGTATCCAACAAGCGCGCATGATGTCGTTTCCCAGCAGAGCAAAAAGCGGACCTCTACTAATAAAAAAATGGGCTACACGGCTGCTGATGCTGATAGGTTTGACGCCATAGTTCAGCTGACCGGCAGTAGAGACTACCGACACCCTCTGGCCTTTTTGCTCGAGGCGGCCGACGACATAGCTTACCGAACCGCAGATATTGAAGACGCTTTCGAAAAAGGACTCTTTTCAGTGGATGCTCTGATTGAATTTTTCAATGAAGGTATCGAGCGCTATCAAGGCAAAAGTGATGATGGCTGTGTTTACACGACTCACGTTTTGGAAACCCTCATGAGTCTGCGCAGCAGATTGAGCGGGCATGCCAGCAGCATTGATTTTGATACTGACCTGCATGTCATGCGAACCTGGATTAACTACCTGCGCAGCATTCTCATAAACTCGGTCAGCTATTGCTTCAATAATAACTACCGCAAAATTATGTGTGGCAGCTATCCTGGTGACCTCTTCGAGGGAACCTTTCATGAGTACACCATGAAAATATTGGGAGAATTCGCCCGCAAGAAAATCTATCCTAGTCGCGACCTCATCAAGCTCGAGCTTGCAGCAGCAACGATACTTTCAGGCCTGCTTGATCGCTTTGTTCCGGCGGTGCTTTACCGACAATTTGATGATGGGTCAGATGTGTACAGTGCAGGTTTCACTGATGTCGACTCCTACAGTAGACTCTATGCGCTCATTCCAAAGAGCTACAAGTCAGCTTATGAGCGTGACCTTGATGCCTTTAGGGCAGCGGGGCATGACGCCCGTCAGGTCAGGGAATATGACCTTTACTTGCGCCTTATCATGGTGGCAGACTTCATAAGCGGCATGACTGATTCCTATGCAAAGACCTTGTACCAGGAGATCTCTGGCATGCACGACTACGTCAGCAGCTACTAGGGATGTAAGGACTTTGGGATCTGAATGGTGACGTTCTTACCACGACCACCACACCCTTCCCGAGCGCAAGGACTCTGGGATTCGGAAGCCTTCTTGCGAGGGATCTTTTGCTTTCAAGCAGTCAAACAGTGCTTCCTCATAATTCCTGAATATGAACTTTAATACTATTTATATAACTCGGGGCTTATCGTAGATAAGCCCCGAGTTATATAAATATATTCTTTCTGTTTTTGGCAGCTTTCGCTTTAGTGAGATCAGCGTTACGGCTCATCATTCAACCTTCTTGAGGTATTCTTCGAGCGCTAGGCGAATGATCATGGATTTGGTCATGGATTCCTCTTCGGCTCTTTTTTCAAGAGCCGCAAGGGTTTTGTCAGGTATTGTGATCGCAATCCTGTTCAGCTTTGTCATTATGTCTCCCTTCACAGCGAATGTGTACATAAGTGTAACATATGAGTGCAGCGCTGAAGCCACTGTAGTCACACTGCGCACGCCAGTTGACGAAGCACCCACATGATTATTCATGTTGTGCCGCGCTGAAAAAACGTTAGCTGTTTTTGAGTTATAATCGCAATCTCGACGCACTGCTAGCGACCTTCCCACACTTCCCGAGTGCAAGGACTTTGGGAAACGGAAGTCTTCTCACGAGGGATCTTTTGGTTTCAAACAGGTAAATTGTGCTTCCTCACTTTGCCTATGATTTTAACGGTTTTCTCATGGATTATTATGTGCGACGTAACTGGTCTTGTATAATGCGCATATATGACTATCGGAGGGAACTAGTTATGACGCGAAGAAGAATCACAACAGCGGTACTGTTCGTGGTAATGCTCACGATACCCACCGTACTCGGGGCCATACCCTTCAAGATCTACACCCCCGTAGGTGTAGTCTCAACTCAGGTACCTGAAGCACAAGCCCGTGCTCGTAATACAGCACAAAACAGACTTCGTGCCTTAAGAGTACCTACTAATCATGCAAACTTCACGCAAAGCTTTGGTCCTAATCGCCACGCCTACACTATTAACGTGCGTGAAAACATTGCGACCGTCGGCATCCAGCCCACACGCGGCAATGCACAACAGCGCGTCCGCCACGTCATTGACACCAGACGCGACAACGGCACCTGGAACAACGGTAGATGGACAGCCTGGAGAACAGGTAATCGCGCCAACAATCGCATTAACGTCGGGGTGGCACAAGGTCAAGAAAGACGTCTGCGTATTGCTGTTCGTGATCGTAGTGGAAACGTCAGAACCTACTCAGTCAACCTAAGACGTGCAAGCAACAACACTTTTGCTTCGGGACTCTTTCACAACACCGGCTCACTTGCAGGTGCCTTTAACCGCAATGCAGGGGCACACACCCTTAATCTACCGGCAGGCACCGGTGCGGTAACGGTAGGTAAGAACCGCGCACAAGCAAACGCTATGATGCGCTTCCAGGTCGGCAATGGTGCCTGGTCGGGGTGGCAAAGAGCGAACCTAAGACCACAGGTATCAGTAGCGCAAGGCGCAACCGTACCCGTAAGATTCCAGATCAGAGGTGCCTGGTCAGATGTAGCAGCGTCCCCTTTGCGTACCCGTCAGTATACGGTAAACGTCACAAGAGCGCGTCCTGTGGTTGCACCACCGGCACAAACACCTACGCCTCAGCCCCCAACCCCACCAGCAAATAATATCGTTACTACCACGGGCGGCTGGCAACATTTACCTGCTAACCCTTGGATGGAGTTTAATCTGGCCAGATCTGAGTTTCGCATTACCGGTACTGAGAGATGGGACCAAGCAGCAGAGCTCTTCAGGCTCGTAAACGAGCACAGAGCAGCCCACGGCCTAGAACCATTCATTCATAGCCCTGCTTTAAGCGCAGGGGCTGTGCAGCGAGCAGGTGATAATGCGGTGCACTTTTCGCATACACGTCCTAATGGGCATGACTCGACTACTCTTGGAATCGGTGGAGAAAATTTAGTGGGGGGGCTTCAAGCAGCTACAATTCTTGAAAGATGGAAGAATTCTCCCGGGCACAACGCTCGATTACTTCAAAACAACGAAGTACTAACTGGTCGAGGTGCCAAAGCATACGTAGGTCTTGCTGTATTTCAAACATCTGCCGGTGGCGCCAATGCAGTGCTAACTACATTGTACAGCTTCGAGGACTTGAGTGGTGGCGCTGTAGAAATAGGGACCGGAAGCCGCAGTGCAGTGCTTACTGTTCCGTGGGACAGGAATTACTTTCTAAATAATGGTGCGGCTAATAATTTTATTGAGTGGACTCCAGCATCTCTCGATCTGCTATGGGCTGCTGGGGTACGCCCATAGCAGATCGTAATAAGAGCGTACCACATAAGTTACACCAATGGTATGTTTTTATTTTTTGTAGTTGACATGATGAACACATAGCATCCTGTTTGAAGGATAAGGCTCCTAGCGTGTTCACTTCTTTGGGGTCGAGGTCACCCCGACAGTTAAAATGACCTCCTAGAACAATCTCGAAAAAGATCTAGGAGGTCACGTATGAAGAGTAGCAGATTCGACGCAATGGTGGAAA
>Ga0131853_10012943_pt1 | contig 15286 bp, 4 predicted proteins | sample TergutLab28metaG_FD_92764 | JGI IMG/M metagenome (GOLD analysis project Ga0131853, IMG submission 92764) | Labiotermes labralis P1 segment gut microbial communities from Petit-Saut dam, French Guiana - Lab288 P1 (version 2) (version 2) | ecosystem: Host-associated > Arthropoda: Insects >...
GACGCTTGTGAGTGCGGTAATGAACTTTCGGGTTCCGTGAAATGCGGGGAATTTCTTGACTAGCTGCAAACCAGTTAGCTTCTCAAGAAGGACTCTGCATCATGGAGTAAGTAAGTAAGTAAATATACATTCCAACAACTAACTAACAATCACTGATTTCTTCAAATACTAAACAAACGACACCGGCGCTTCAGCACCGCCAATGAACCCCAGATATTTCTTACAAACCAATTTCAATGCTGAAGCAGCGCCGTGACATGTAATGAATGTACCCTGACGACAGCAGCAGCAGGTTCCTCCAGTACGCTGGTAACTAGCTATTAGACTATATCATCTCAGGTACCGGATGACAGTTACCTCTGTTACATCCGGTGAGAACACAAAATCTCAGATTAAAATTATGCTGCCCCAGTCCCGTCTTGGTCCTACACACATTCCACTTGCTTGGGATGCCGTCCGTGCTGTATGTTAGTTCCGCGGATTCCGTGCGTTTTGTATCTCATTTCTTCAGCTGCATGGTTGGCACACGTTGTCCAGGATCGCTTATACTACATGCTCGCACATACTCTATGTCTGGTTGCCTTTCTCTTCAACCGAAACTGGGGGGCGTGCAATGTTACAGTGATCACACACATTTCATTCTTTAGACACTAAGCATTGTATTTATTAGATGCAAACAAAATACACGTGTTCGGCAATACATCCACACCTTATTACTTTACACATTTTCTCCGACGCGTTGCTCCTCTGAGTCATCATCAGAGCCGAAACGTGTCGAAAAAGTTTAGCGTAAACTAATATAGTGTATATAATGTCTATATATTACTGCCTAACTCTACGAATCTTTAGATGGACCTGACAGAGTGGAATATATTAAGTTCGAGGGATTATAATGGACCGGTCACATAGCCAGAATGGATAATTCTAAAATACCGACAAAAAGTACTGGATGGAAGATCCCATGAATAATGGACCTGTGGGAAGACCGCGAATGAGGTGGGAAGAATCATGAGGGACTCTATATTGCTGCTGAATATGAGAGGACGGAAGAGATTAGCGGGGGACACGGATATATGGAGGCGAATTAATGAAGAGATCTGGGAAAGATGCCGGCAGTCGCGCCATGAAGAACAAGAAGAAAAATAAGACATTGCCTACCAAGTGTACTTTGTTCGAACATAATAAACAGTGAAATAACAGAAGGAAGATGCAAAGTATTATAAAATTAAGATACTAAATAACGTATGGCAAATCAGTCGTCTTTGATTTAAAACTATTCATCACCCGTACCTTTCTAATTCCGTATGTCGATGACAGCAACATTTATCACATTGCCAAGTGCAAACCAAGCATCAGTAGAATATTATGTGAAAAAAGATGCAACATTAAATTTTATATCTAAAACAAAACCGTTGAGTCTGTCGTTTCATTATGGCCACCGCCCGTCCTTTTAAGTAGCGTACTATGATCAGACAACACTATTCCTTGAGAGTCACCACGCGTTTAGCGCCTAGAAACACGAATTTCGTGGATCAACAACCTCTACAGAGGGCCCTCTATCTTTTCCGCGTGAGGATGGAGACAGATTCTCCGAAACGGCGTGGGTTTTTGGTCTCAGGCGACATAAAGTGACCAAGATATTAGTTACGTCTGTTACAATACACTATCACCAGAACCCTTTCAAACTAACTAAGCACACCTAGTCTGTAACAGGAATATACCATATTCACCACAGACCTAAGGAAAGAGTACCGATTCTTAACAACCTGAACGACTCATTGCAGTCAGTCGGGTCCATCAGATTCTGGTACTGCTTGCTTGGTTATGTGTTCCCAGACGTCTTGTGCGTCTCGAATAGGTGGAACGAATATCCTGTTGCCAAAAATAAGTCTCGTAGGGTAAGGCCAACTGTGTCCTTCCTCAGCCGTGCGGGTATAAGCTTGCTCCCGTACCACACCGCAGCCTCCTCAGCGCTAGTTTGCAGCACCATCCAATGAACTCGACGTTATGCGCACGTCAATACGCTCGCCTGTCAGGAGTGTCAAAGCCCTTAGCGGATTCCATTTCTTGTCCCCTTTATCTGCAACCTTGCCGGGTGGCGACGCCAAACTGCGTTTGTATAAATTTTAATCATGAAATGCAGTGCGCACGCTTATATTTTACATCACGTTGTCTGTGGTGTGATGCCGTGTCTTCGAGCGACTTGGTCCGAACATTTCAAAGGATCATTAATACCTTCGACTTCGTGGTCAAGCCGTCTTCTTGGAATGTTTCATGGTGAAGTGGATGGTACAAAGATCCTTCGAAACTCCAGAAACTACTCGCCCAGACACACACCTTCAACATCAACGTTGTGAGAGCTTCAATTCTCGCGCGGATTAATGATTGCCTACGCAGTCCTGAACCCCTCTGGAAGCAGGTGAATATCCGGGCTCATGGTCGCTGCTGTCGGTATATTAACAACACGGTTTAAATGACAACACAAGTGTTAAATGTTTCTTAAGGAAACCCAATTAAATTTGCGTAAAAATGAACGAAAACCATTTCCAGTATCCTAAACAATTTCTGAAAAACTGTATGAACAGAAATAATGCAGCGTCACGAAACAACGTATAAACTGGGTAGGAAGCGATTGTAATTCGAACTGACGTACAGACTGGTTAAAACGCGGTAGTCGCCCATCACCACAGCAGGTTCGGGATGCGAACTACCCGCTTTTCGAAAGCCTAGCGTGCCAAATACACAGCACTTCAGTAGGCTGAACCCAATCTTGACTGCTGGTGGCAAGTTATGCTTTACAACGTAACAAATGAAAACAAGAGAACAGAATGTGCAGTCTCAGGACAGCGGCTGGCATATCTACTTCCATCCTTGTATGTCGCTGGTCTGTTTTGGGTCCTACCTCCCTCTTAAGGCGCTACCGTTCTTCTACATCCCCAACTCGTCTCCTCCAGATTCGCATTCTTAGGATCTAAAATGCATCCCTCTGGACATCGTCCTCCCATCATGTTCTTGGTTTCCCTACTGACCTTGTATTGCAAAATTTCCCATTAGGAACCTCTTTTTGGTATCCTTTCTTCTTCTATTCCTACGATGTGACTCGTCCATCCTAGTCTTCTCAATGTTATGTCTTCCAAAATTTTTGATCACTGTAAATACTATATATTTCGCTATTCCAGCTAGGTTGCCAGCGTCCTTTCCCTTTTACTGGGCCATATACGAATATTATTCTGATTTTTTTTCTGTCAAAGCATGTCTACAGACTAAGATGTAATTCCGAATGAATCCCATCATCTGCCTCTACTTTCTTAGATATTCCTCAAATATGAGTTACAGGAGGAGGTACTCTACGATTACGTCAGTCCAACTACGTAACTTAGCTGAATGATTTCTGGGGCGGACATCAACAGATTTTCGGCAGGATTTCACTTCCGTTCAAAGAATCCTTGCCCTGCGCTCATAATGACCAGATAAATGCAATTAAATAGGACGAATATTAATTATTTTCCTGCCTAAAGTATGCATCATGGGAATAGCAAGATAAAAAGCCGATAATTGCACGGAACGAAACGTAGAAACACGAAGCCTACAAATCACTGGCTAACCTATTACGTCCCAGACCACACTAAATTTCAATTTGACGTACGTGGCGCCACAGTCTCTAGTTAGAGTACTAATTAGAGTACCGTACAAAACAGTAAGTACTACGTGTACGTATTTGCCTTAATTACCCGTCATGTATAATGTAACGGTCAATGCTGATGGGTTTGAGATACTTTTTATTTCGAAATGAAAGAAGTATAAAAAAGATGATAATTTTATATCACAAATGCCTCTCGTGTTCAGTGCTAAGTGGTAAGTATTTTTATGTAAGACAAACTAATAACCGTCATAGCAACAGCAGAACATACCCCCACGTTCGAATTAGAGGTTATGCAACAATGTTGCATGACGTGTTACGTTATCCCGCACTCCCGTATACAAGTATGTGCCTTCATATTTTAAGCAATGTCTACATCCGAAGGTTGACCTACGACGTTAAAGATAAGGATGCTCTGTGCTTAAATGAGCAACAAGCCAGGAGTGAAGGTATACCTCCTATATTTAACCTTCAGTATTGTATGGAGAAAGGTGGTTAGCAGCACGCTCCGACAGCTTTACCCATCGGGAAAAAGTCCCCTACCCAACGGGCAGGAAGAAAGGCTGGTGTTATGTTACCGATAAAACGGTGTCTAGAAGTCCTCTTACGTCGCTTAAACCAAATGGTGATATGCAGCTAACAACGGAGTTCAATTCAGTACATAGCACATATTCCGAATTAGAAGCGAAAAGATGGCGATTGTTGTGGTGTACTGAATGCATTTCGTGTAACAAAGTTTTTACACAACGGACTGAATAAGGAATCCGGCACGCTGTGAAGAATTCGGGCATAAGAAACAGCAAAGACCTATGCAACATATCAACTTGTGTATCAATGTGACATGCTTGCACTATTCACTCGTCTTTGCCGCACGATCCAAACCCACTCTCCTCTTTACTTATTGTTTCTATAAAAAAAAAAACTCTTCAGTCGGTATAGCGACTGACTACGGGCTGGACGGTCCAGTATCCAATCCCGGTGGGGACGAGATTTTCCGCCCGTCCAGACCGGCCCTTGGGCCCACCCAGCCTCCTCTCAAATGGGTACCGGTAAAGTGCAGCCGGAGCGTGCTGCTGACCACTCACCCCCTTCTAGTGCCGCGGTCATGGAAGAGTAGAGCTATACCTCTACCCACCCTCTGGGCCACACTGGGTCTGTAACGGGATCACTTTACCTTTTATAAAAAAAAACTCTACGCCCCCCAAACAGAACACACACAGTTAAAAGAGTATCTACTGTGGAAACCAATAAAGTGTACGGCATGTAAACACGGTTGCAAAACAGTCGGTACTACACAAATTCATGCAAGCCAATACATCATACTACCAAGAGATATCAATCCATTAGAAGAGTAAGCAGGACTCATCAATATTACACTCCATGTCGATTGCCAGCAAAACATGGAATTCTACAAGTGGTTACTTCACGTTAACAACTGTCCCGCCGGTAAACCGCCAGCGCTTATCAATAATCTGAAATTAAAAATTTAAAAAAATGTTACAAGCATGAAACGCAAACGACGCAACAAACAAATCAACGGATTCAAAAGCAGAAATTACGGTACAACAGCGACAATGACGCAACCCTTCACACAACCCCTACCGCTCATCGGTTCTCCAGCACGCTGGACAGCGCATATCCAACAGTCACTGTCAGCAGTCGACTAACACAGTTCCTTAACCTCCTTGACAGACTTAAAAATACTACCTTCCTCCATCCGAACCTCAAGACACAAGTCCAACACAGAACACAGGCGCTCCCAAGTGTTTCCCGTTTCATTACAATAATCCTACACTTCGTGTTACCAATGTTTAACAACCCTCATATCGAAACTGAACGAACTGGTATAGCAACAACGCGCACGGCGCATCTAGGGAGTACCCCGTTCGAAACCACCCCGCGGATAGACTGTTCGAGAGGCTTGTCCAAGCACCTTTGTTAATACGATCGTATAATAACCAAACAGCAATTAGCTCGTGGCTATGATAACGCTGGTGCCGTATCTGCAGCAAAATCGAAAATAGGAACAGCCCTAGGGGACAAACAGTTGTTCAATTAATACAACTGGCTAAACCTCGCCGCGTATAACTGGGCTAATGCTGAACGTACTTAGGGAAAGATGGAAATCTGCATCTTATTATACTCACGCACAAATCGTCGCACCCATAGTTTGACAGCTATTAAAGAACGGGTCCAAATTAAAAGTCACGCCAAATGCCATGCTATTAATTACGAATTTTACAGGCACATTTCCATAATTAGTACGATAAACGAAATGTACAATTTACACAGACGATTGGCATAACAACAGCAGGTGCGATAAAATGTGCAATGGAAGGATTCCAAGGTAGTAGCATAGCGTTTAAGGCACGTATACCGTTAGTACAACCCACGCAGTCGGGAGGCTGAGCAAATTACTTAACCAGGAAAGGATTCCCTAACGGACTTGCAAATGTCAGATAACGCCCGAATATTTTGAGCAGCGACCTCTAAATGGTCGGCTGAGACCGAAATAAATTTCGCATTCAGACAGCTACAGCAGGCCATCTGTACTGTTTTATACGGAGGTTAAAAACCGCCAGATAAGGCAAGAATTCCTGAATACCTTCCCCACATAATATGCCTTATTTAAGACGAATGAGACTTCGGTATGAATTGTACGTAGCCTACTGTTGAACGGAAAACCTGGACGTCCCTGGGCGTCAAGCTTTTAACCACTGTATAACTCCACTTATCCGGATTAACTGGGACGGCCAGCCACCCGGATATGCAGAAAATCCGGATAACTGAATTTCTCCTTGAAATTAGGGTACAATGGCAGTTTGAATTTCGACTGTTACTATTTACCATATGTACCTGCGTCTAAACCTTCCGACCATGCCTGATTTGAAGTTCTAGAAGCCATTAACTCTGTACTGTATTTGATCCGATAACCGATAATTTCAAGGCAACGGCCAAGCTCATCCGGATAACCAGCATTCGGATAAGTGGAGTTCTACTGTACACAAAAAAAAAAAGAAAAAAAAAAGAGTCAGCAAAGTAAGTTAAATATAAAACTGCGAAGTACAAATATTAATGCATAGTTAATTAAGAGACACAGAGGAGGAGGCTGGGTAAGGTGTTATACATATGCACTGGAAAATTATTAAGACGTCCGATACGTTTCACTATTCCATCAACCGGCAGCACCCTGCACAGATTCCAAGAGTTCGGCAACTAATCAGCGGTGTCTTCGCTGTTTACATTACACATATGTCTAAAGCATGTTACGAAAGCAGTGAGGAAATCGGTACAGAAAGGGCGGTAAGGAAAAGAGGCCAGGGTACCGAGTGACAAATCAGTCTCTCCATAAGGTTGCTACGTACACCGAGGTACACCCGAATATCTGGAAAACTGGGATATCCGGCAACCATTTCGTCCCGAATGTCGATAGTTTTATCGCATTCGTAATGCGTACTTCGTACCCCTACGTTTCGACTTGCATAATGGAATGTACAAAACACCGGAAGGAGGTACGCGCTACTTTCGCTGTATTCTTAAGCCACAATTAAGTTAAATACTTACATTTTTGTTCCTGCCGATTTTTATGAATGTCGCTTAATTATATATGGAAAACTTTCACGCATTTACTTCTGCATTTCCCGTACCCGTCCCGGAGGGTCCTGTGGCCCACCCAGTCTCCTATACAGTGGGTACTCATACCAGGCGTTTTTCTCGGGAATAAAGCAGACGGGACGTGACGCTGACCACCCAACCCCTCTAGCGCCAAAGTTAAAGAGAGGGCAGAAATGTACCTTTATTCCCTCTCTGGGCCTTCATGCATAGTTACAGGGATAGACTTTACCTTTTACCTCTTTTGTGAACAGCCTTGCTAGGTGTTCGCCTCGGATCCAAATGGCTAGAAGTGAACATACCATTGCATATTGACTATTGTTACGTTTTCTTTTGCATCTTACATGGTGCATCAGCGAACAGTGTTTGCTTTATATATATAAAGCAAACACTGTTCGCTGATGCACCATGTTATATATATAAAAAAACACAAACATTACGCTGCTCTGCTTTCTGCAGTACCTGACATCCTACTGCAACAACAAGCAATTCTGTGTTGCAATAGCGCAACAGACTTGAATTTGGGAGCCATCCAGTTCGCATCTCTGTTTTTAACCCTTGCGGTCTCTATCGTTTACCATGGGCATCCATTACCCACCAAATGCCAGCAGCAGACCATTGCCCACAACCACCTTCTTCCTCACCCCTGCCTATTCACAACAGATTATGCCTAACAGTTCTGACAATTCATTCGATATTGTCTAGGGACGGAAGAGTGTAGTTGAATAGTATAGTTAACATGACATTAATAGAAGACGAAATGACAGGCAGACGAAAAGAGTCTATCCATGTTTGCCTCCGTATATAATGATGGCGTATGTAGGTCACTGATGGATTGAATTACTAAGAAGCTGCTTACGCCACCTAGTCTCGGTGTCTCGTCAGACATTCAAGCAATTTCATATAAAAAATAATGCAGGAATAAATCTGTATTTCAGTTTGCAAATCTGAGTAATGTAACTGGTCTCGGGATTTAATCGCGCCAGAAACAGTACAATTTTAACGCTAACTGAAATCATTTCTCTTTAACGCTATTACATACATTCACTAACACGTAGTCCTACTGGACAGAAAACACCACATTACGATGACATCACCACGTCAACATGGATATAAGTGACACAGTTGACCTGTTTTAGCTTCCTGCCTCAATTACCAAACGAATGAACACAACCTCGACTAATTTCGTTACCTTGAACCCGGAGACCGCTCGATATTAACCAAGCGACCAACTCTGTCCACGGTGGGATGTGTACTGGAGAGGGGTTGAGGGAAGTTCTCACGGGGACAACGTCCGTGAAGCCGGGTGGCAGGACTGGGTACGCTGCCGCAAACCTGATGATTGCGAAGTATATTAAGTATATTCCAAACACTGTAGTCGTGATCACATCAACCTGTGTTAGGTCTCCGTACGGCAGAACATACCGTTTACCTATAAATAACGAGCCGTTTGGAAAACCCGAGAGTCTTTCGTTTTGGTGGCTACAGTGACAGGCCTCCCTCCGGGAGACGCGCTTAGGCCTACTCCTCCTCCGTGACGGAATTCGTTACGTCATGTCTCCTACCGCGGCGTCACCTTTATGACTAGCTTCCTCTACAATGGCGACGGTCATCGATCACAGAGACGCGTTACGCTACTTTTTTTTTGCATGCACTTACTGCAACACACTTGCACCAATCAATACACATGGCGTGCTCAAAGGGTCTTTAACCACTGGCAAATCAACTGATTTTGTTTGCTCACAATACCTAAAGGAACGGCCGGAAGTCGCGATCGGGTGGTTCACATCGTGAATGCAAAACACAGCAGATGGCATTTAAGTACGATGGCACGCATGCGGCATATGATTAATCTTGAAGCAGGGGCGACCGAGGGGTGTCACAGCTGGGTTGCCCAATCTTTCAAGAATCTGTCACTGTGGGCCTGGATTATAATAATTACTGCCAGCACTGCGTTTTTAGAACGTTCATACGTTGATAGTGACGGATACAAGCGCACTGCCGATCACGTTCACATGATAATTTACGTAAATAACGTAACACGTAACGTTACGTTTATACCTCCTCGGCTATCCCAACAGCCCGGTATCATTTCACTCCTAGACAGTGCGTTTTATTACTGACTTACTCCACGGAGTAGAGTCCTTCTTGAGAAGCTAACCGGTTTTCAGGCAGGCAAGAAATTCCCCGCATTTTATAGAACCCTAAGGTTCATTACCGCGTTTACAAGTTCCCGCCACCTGTCCCTGTTCTGAGCCAGATCAATCCAGTCCGTGTCCCCATCCCACTTCTTACAGATCCATTTTAATATTCACCTTCGATCTACGCCTGGGTCTTCCACGTGGTCTCTTTCCCTCTGGTTTCCCCACCAAAACCCTGTAAGCACCCCTCCTCTCCCCTATACGTGCTACATTCCCCACCCATCTCATTCTTTTTGGGTCTTCATGTGAAGTTCTCGATATTTTTGTACCGTTTTAATGAAGTGTATGTTGGCTTGACAGATTTTAATGACGGGCTCACAATACCGTATTTCACAAATATCCGTCCAGTGGGAGCCGAGATTATATATGCGGATATACAGGCGGAGAGACAAGCACGACGAAGCTAATAAACGTTTTCAACTTCAAGGAGCGTCATCCCCGTAAGGTATCCAACCTGATGATGATCACAGCAGCATTGACCGAAACATGTAGTTGATGTTGATAAGTTATATACATCTGACAATATAGTTGTGTTATGACTGCTATATCCCTATAGAATTATTACCTTAGGTTCTAATAAACGTTTTTCGCGACTACGCAAGTGAACCTACAATGGCCACATGAGTCCTCTATCATTATTTCACTTCCCCCATCTTCAGGTTGTAACCCGAGACAGCGATAATGGAAGGAAGTACTAAGAAAAGATCTCCAAATCAACACTAAAGTTTTACTGTGAACTAAAGTCAGATAACGTTCACAGGAGTAATAAAAATTACAATACGCCCCACGCATGTGCAGGGGGACATTAGAGGTGCTTTCCGCCTAAACTTCCCCCCAGATGTGAACCTTATATCGAAAAATGCCCTTTGCTTGTAATAACGCACGAAGGCTTCGAAATTCCCACAATTTCATGATAAAATACATACAGTCCACTTCATGTGAGTACTGTGTGCATGCCGAAACCACAGCGTGCTGACAAAAATAATGCGGCCTAGAATACACGCTACGCAGCATCACTGCAGCTACAGTTGTTTGCGTGCTGTAAAGAATTTTGGCACCCACTAAAATCGTAAAGCAAATAGCCGGGCACGATACAACAGAGAGGCGTGCTGAATAATGGACTCAGAACATAGCAACGGACTGTGTCAACCGCTGCGGCATTGCAGAAACAGATAAACTGGCATCAGCAAGTCTTGATCTCCCCTCTTGTTGCCAGACAGCTCCATTTGGTAGAACTGCAGCGTCTCCCTTACAATGTCCATATATATATATATATACACACACACACAACTACCAAAGAAACATCCTTATATCAGAACCTATTTATGTAACACTGCCCTTTCACTAAGCAGCTTCAAGAAGAGGTGCTGCGTTACAATCGGAACGTGCGCAGTTTAGATCACGTTCGAGGAAACTGGCTGTTTTCAATGTTTTTGTTAGCCATTTCATTAGATAAATCACAGGCGTTCCCTCTATTAGACTAGACACAAATTCGCTACTGAGAAGTCTCCGGGATTGTCAATTAACCCAAACAAAAACATTAATAAATATAACACCGTCCACAACACTGTATAAGCCATATTCTAAAGGAACTGCACGCTTACGCTGCAACAAACAATAAAACGAAATGAAAACACGCCGCCTTTACCCTCGTGGTCTCCCCATTTTACCAACATTTTAACACCCACACGAGGGCTTAGACAGACAAATTTTTATAGGTCCTTTGGTGACACAAGCATTTTTATATCTACATAAAAGTAAGGCTCTCCCTATAAATACCTAACAGGCCCTTAGGACTCCTGGAAGTTTAGGCTCCCAGAATTTCTAGATAGTCGGAACATAAATGTGTCACTGTTGTCTTCCCTACGCACCAGCCGCCTTCACCCCCAGGGACAGTGCGACCGGAATGATTACGTCAATGAAAAATCCCAATGATCCCAACGGGAATCAAACCCACGACCTTCCGCCTTGTAGCCAGTGCCTCAACCAACTGCGCCAACGACTACCTTATACAATTTTATTGTGCCAGTAGAACTATTATATATACATAACGAATAGGCCCAAACTTAACGCAGTCATTCCCCAACTAGATACCAGCACACAACCGTTAGCTTCCAACACGCCTACGTACGATTCCCTTCAAATAAACGCATCTCATAACAAGGCTGTTTTCGATGTCAAGCTGGACCAACCAATGCCTGTATCATACCAACAATTTTTACAGGTAACGGTAAAAGGTAAGTCTATATATCAAGCGTGGATTTCACCTGTATTGCATACGTAACAGTTTTACTCGTCTGATATAGGACCCACCTGAAAATGGCCATTGGATAGCAGACACATGCTAGTTTTAACGGTCTGAGCATTAGACTAATGGTCTAAAGGGTTAACGGCTGAGACTAAAGCTTTAACTATTATGCATACGATGTACACCCATGCCTTACAAACAAACTACGTAAAAGGAAATGGGGTAGATCCACCTCTAGGGCCTTCACCGGAATATAATTAGCCGGACGCTACTGTGACGACAGACTGAACCCCAAGATCAAGCAGGAGATACCGGCAGGACAGTAAAGGTATGAAATAAGGAACCAGACAAGCACAATGCAGGTAGTGAGTTGTCTTTAAGGAACAGGTAGAAACCACGTGACGTAGCTACTCTACAATCAGCTACTTATTCCAACTCAATACGACTCCCCTAAATTGTAACCACTGACGAATCTTACAGTGCTGTCACGTGCGCACCTTTCTAAGTAGACAGGCCTACATTTGGTAGTATTTTAATAATGCAAAACAATGGGATCCTGGTATCATAAAACACATTCAAATTAATGGCCAGCATAAGAGGACAGACCTCCCTTGTGTAAGGTAGGTAGGCAGGTAGGAATAGGTGGGTCGGTGTATGGATGAATAGATAGATAGATAGATAGATAGATAGATAGATAGGCAGGGAGGCAGATGAAATAAAAGTACGGAGTAATGGTGGAATTGTACTGACAGAAGAAAACCGAATAATTGAGAAAATCTCAGTGACATTTTGTGCGCCACATATCCCACAGGAATAGTTTGGAGTGACCGGCTGGCAACGAATAGCCTAGGCCACGGAACGGTCACAAGCTATACTAAACAGCCTAGTGCAGGAATTAATCACAATTAAAACCAACACAACTAACGAACAATAAAAACTTTTAATGAATCTCTACAGAACTACGACAGCGCTAAGGAATAGCCTAAAGGCACAATATGAACTTCGTAATGAGAAAAATGAACAAAGCGGGGCGGAGTGTTGACTTCGGGATAACGATACCTCTATCTGAAATATGAGATACGGAATAGACAGAAGACCATGATAATGTACCCTGTGAATTGTCTGCCAGTGTTAAGTTGTAAAAGTTTCAGTATATATATTCTAAAACACAGTACACAAAGACAATGACGAATCGGTAACAGCACACAGGCGTGTACAGAGACAAGGGACTACCAGTAAGCTAGTTCAAGCATGAGCATTTGCCTTGCATCTTTAAGGGGCCCGGTTCGAATCCGGGCAGGGACACCGTCTAACCTTAGGTTTTCGTAGTTTTCCTCAGTCTCCCTCACAAATTACAGAAGAGTGCCGTGAATCGGAGCACGATCACTTCCACATCACTAACTCATTACTTTAGTATTAAACAATCAAACTAGGACTCTATATCTACAGTCTCAGACACTCAAGCGACGTTAATTGCGTACTTGGTAACAACCATGTACGTGAGGTTACACTTCAACAACCCAACCATGACGATGTGAACGGGCTGTAGTCTATTACTAATGGTATGAAGATCAGTCTAATCTGCTTATAAAGCTGGACCACCGAATGTGACCCTGTAGATACTGAATATTGCTGCTAACGGGATGTGAAGCCCTTCAGTGTGGTAAAAGAACAACCAAAGTTTCGGCGGAACCAGCAACCTCCATCTTCAGGGCAGAAGACGGAAATGGTCTCCGTGCGAAAACTCAAGAAAACTGAATAAAACGCTAGGTAAAAACATCAAGTCGTATACAACTGTATATTTGCTTCCCGTTCATAGCAAAGGTTGGGTGGAAATGGTACTTACAATACTAACAGTCTGTTGTTCTATGCCGTTTGGTGTAACTGTTGGAGGCGAAAACGGAGGCACAGCTACCGGTGGGCCCTCCTTGCCGGGTTCAGTCTTCGGGGGACCAGCCTCCCCATTTTGGGGGTACTGCGTCGCATAAGGTGTCGCCATTCCCGTCTGAACCATGTGCTGGAAAGAATAAAGAACGACAACTTAGATATTCATCAGTGTAAGAGCAATTACAACTGTACAGGAAAAGACGCGCAACGACAGATGATACCAAAGATCAAGCAGTGAGCGAAAGTAAATTACCCGCCACACCGCCGCGGGAAGTTCGGAACGGTTTGTGTACATCTGTTTCCCACGTTTGACATTGCAGATTCCTTATTGGAAATTCTGAAACCTGGACACTCGCATGTAACAATTTTAACGTAACATACAATTTCACCACATTAGCTTATAGATTGTATTCTTTCTGAGCGCTAATAAATAAATTTTAAAAACTTATAATTAATATGCTCTTAACCCGTTTTATGAGACCCTCGTACAATACCAGTAAGTCCTGTACAAGAGCATAGCACCTGCCATCAACGATTGCTAGCTGAATACGATAAAATTATTCTAGGGCACACCATTACAGCATGCAGCGGAAGGGTTGAGGGCAGTGGAAGCACCGCTACACTAATTAATCTAGGCTCGAGATGCAGTTGTCAGATTCAGACCCTTGCCGCAGGATTCTGGGCAGGGCCCCAGGGCCGGTCTGGACGCGTCCGAGAAAAAAAAAATTTCTTTCCCCACCGGGAATCGAACGACGATTCCTCGATCATCTAGCTCGTTACCCTACTCAGTACACCGACTACGTTCGGTCCCTACAGGTTGGGGTACGTAAGACATGTAGCAATGAGCTGCTGTTGAATGAATCAGGGGCGCCTAGCCCATGACAAAATGCTGCAGAACAGGGCTGGCCAAATTCAACTCATAGGAAGGCCACGTAATTCGTAAGGACTTGCCCAAAGGTCTCACATATATCAAGAGGGGGGCTGAATTAATTAGAACGCCAATCGTTACAAACGAAGACGAATTGTTTTATTCCTAAAAAAAATCCGAGCAATATACCTGAACAAGTTGCGAAATTTGCGAACAATATTTTGGTAGCAGCAAATATTTATTTCATATCGAGAGTACTGTCAAATTGCTTTTAGCGTCCGTTCTACTGCATTACTGAAATAATTCTGGTGACCGGGAACCGCACGTTTGTCAGCCCTGCACACCACCTCACTAACGTGTATGACGAGCTAGTCTGTCCCACACCTCACTACTGATGACTTTAACACTCCCAGGCATCAGGGCACTTCGTGTAAGAAAGGTCTATGCAGTGTACAGAACTTGACATAATATGCCGTCTCAATGGGTATATGCCAGAAGAAGCAGCATACTGCACGTCTTTTATTTCAGACTGAAAGCTGACGCGCACCACGTGACGTAACTAGCGCACACAGAGCGTGGTCACAGTGCAGCCAAGTCATTTCCGATGTATGCAATTTAGCATGAATTTCCATTACCTCAATACACAGGAACAAGAGCATGTCAACTAATTTCCTGCTAACTTCAAACAAACGAGACTAAACATCAACCCCCCCCCCCCCAAAAAAAAAAAAAAAAAAAAACCACCACCCCCAACAACAAAAAAAAAACCACTTTCTCCCCCCCGTGAAAAAAGTCTCGAGCCTCCAAAAAACCAAAAAATACCTTTATAA
>Ga0131853_10012944_pt1 | contig 15285 bp, 16 predicted proteins | sample TergutLab28metaG_FD_92764 | JGI IMG/M metagenome (GOLD analysis project Ga0131853, IMG submission 92764) | Labiotermes labralis P1 segment gut microbial communities from Petit-Saut dam, French Guiana - Lab288 P1 (version 2) (version 2) | ecosystem: Host-associated > Arthropoda: Insects >...
GACAGCAGGAGATCCAGCTCGCTTGCTTTTTCTATGATCGCAGACATGATTCGTTATCCTACCTATCTATCAATCGCGGCACGCATGATTCATGCATCGGCATGGGGTGGCGCAGCGGTTGAATGGTCCTTCAGGCGGCGGCGTGAAATGTCGCCGTACTCAGCGCGTCATGCTTCGGCCGCGGCACGCAGACGATAGACGAGCTGGTTGTCCTTGCCCTGCACGAGCGGGGTCAAGGTCAGATTGAATTCGATCGACTTGTACGCGTGGGCCTTCAGGCCGAGCGCGGCGCCGCCGGTCTTGTCGACGACGTGCGGGATCAGTTCTTCGCGCGTTGCATAAGCGAAGTCATCCCAGATCAGCGGATCGCCTTCGACGTTGAACTGCGTCGTCAGCTTGCGGTGCGAATCGCTGGTGGCGAAGAAGTGCACGTGTGCAGGGCGATTGCCGTGGCGGCCAAGGCGGTCCAGCAGTTGCTGCGTGGCGCCGTTCGGCGGGCAGCCGTAGCCCACCGGCATGAGCGTGCGAAATTCGTATTTGCCGTCCGCGCCCGTCTTGACCGCGCCGCGCAGGTTGAAATCGCTTTGCGCGCCCGTCGGGTCAAAGTGCGAATAGAAGCCCTTCGAGTTGGCGTGCCAGCATTCGACCACCGCGTCAGCAAGCGGCTCGCCGTCGATACCCGTGACCGTGCCATGGATCACGAGCGGGCCCGCATCGGCGTCGGCGTTCAGGTCGATCTTCGAGACGCCAGCGCGCACCGGCGCACCCGCGACGTAAAGCGGGCCTTCGATCGTACGCGGCGTGCCGCCGTCGAGTCCGATCGCCTTGTCCGCCGCATCCATTCGGATGTCCAGGTATTTTTCCAGACCGACGCCTGCGGCAAGCAGCGCCGCCTCGCCATCCTGGCCGAGCTTGTTCAGATAGTTCACGCCGGCCCAGACTTCGTCGGGCGTGATGTCGAGATCGTCGATGGCCTTGAACAGGTCGCTCAGCAGGCGATGGACGATTTGCTGGAAGCGCGCATTGCCGTTCGCGCCTTCGAGATTGGCCGCGGCCTTCAGCAGATCCTGCACTTCATTGGTTTCGAATACTTTTACGCTCATGACTACTGTCTCCAGATATGGGGGAAATCAGGTTCGGGACGCGCTCCGGTGAAGCAACGCCGGTTTTCTTATCACGCGTCGTTGTCCCGGATGGACGACGGGTGACGGCACAACGGCACCACGGAAATTTCCATGTACGGGAACAGCGGCAAGCCCGTGAGGATGTCGTGCAGTTCCGCGTTGCTCTCGACATCGAAGACGCTGTAATTCGCGTACTCGCCGGCCAGGCGCCAGATATGGCGCCACTTGCCGCTGCGCTGCAGATCCTGCGAATAGGCCTTTTCGCGCGCCTTGATTTCATTGGCCACTTCGGCCGGCATCTCGATGGGAATGTTCACATCCATGCGTACGTGGAACAGCATCGTTCGCGTCCTCCAGACAGGTATTGACTTCGCGGTTTATCGGGTGACTTTCACCAGTCCGTCGCGCGTGAAACGCTTGACGGCGGCCTCGTTCAGTTCGATGCCGAGCCCCGGGCCGTGCGGCACGCCCAGTTCGAAATCGCTGTAATCGAGCGGCTGCGTGAGGATTTCTTCCGTGATCAGCAACGGCCCGAACAGTTCGGTGCCCCATTGCAGGTTCGCGAAGGTCGAGAAAAGTTGGGCCGACGCAATCGTGCTGAACGCGCCTTCCAGCATCGTGCCGCCGTAGAGTTCGATACCGGCGGCATCGGCGATGGCAGCCACGCGCTGCGCGGCGAACAAACCGCCGTTCTGTTCGATCTTGATCGCGAAGACGTCGGCGCCCTGCACCTTCGCAATCTCAAATGCGCTTTCCGGGCCCTGCAGGACTTCGTCGGCCATCAGCGCGACCGGGAAACGGCGCGTGAGCCGCGCCAGCGCGCCCGCCGATGCGACCGGCTGCTCGACCAGTTCGCAGCCCGCCTCGGCGAGCGCGGGAATCGCGCGCGCCGCCTGCGCTTCGCTCCAGGCCATGTTCACGTCGACGCGCACGGCGGCGCGCTCACCGAGCGCCTTCTTGATTTCGGCCACGTGGCGGATGTCGGCATGGAGTTCTTTCGCGCCGATCTTGAGCTTGAAGATGTTGTGGCGGCGGCGGTCGAGCATCGTCTCGGCTTCGGCGATGTCCTTCGACGTGTCGCCCGACGCGAGCGTCCACGCCACCGGCAGGCGCTCGCGCCGGCGACCGCCGAGCAGTTCGCTCACGGGCACGCCGAGGCGCTTGCCATGTGCATCGAGCAGCGCGGTTTCGAGCGCGCTCTTCGCAAAGTGGTTGACCTTCACGAGCTTGCCGAGATGCGCCATCAGCGCCTGAATACGCGTGGCGTCCTGGCCAATCATCGCGGGCGCGAAGTACGTGTCGATCGCGAGCTTCATGGCCTCGGGGCTTTCCGGACCGTAGGCCATGCCGGCGATCGTGGTGCCTTCGCCGATACCGGTCACGCCATCGCTGCACCAGACCTTCACGAGCATCAGCGTCTGGCCGTACATCGTGGCCACCGACAGTTTGTGAGGGCGAATCGTCGGCAAATCGACAAGACGGGTTTCGATACGTTCGATCGTCGCAGTGGTCATGGTGGCGCTTGCGGTAAGGGGCTTCGTTCAGTGGTTTTATACAAGCCCGTCCGCTCGGCAGTCCAATACTGTTTCCGTCCTCTTCCATACCTGTAAAATATGGAAGGCGCGAAATCCCCGGATTTCATCGGGTTACTGCGCCGCGCAATATTCTTGCAGTATTGAAATTTCGCTGTCTTCACGAGACCACGAACATGGACCTGCGCCAGCTCCGCTACTTCGTCGCCGTCGCCCGGGAACGCAATTTCACGCGTGCCGCCGAGCAACTGAACATCGCGCAACCGCCTTTGAGTCGACAGATTCAATTGCTCGAAGAGGACGTCGGCGTGCCCTTGTTGATTCGCAACACGCGTCCCGTGCGGATGACCGATGCCGGCCGGCTGTTTTACGAGCAGGCGGTTCAGGTGCTCGGGCGCGTCGATCAGATGAAGACGTCCACGCGGCAGGTGGGACTGGGTCAGCGCAGTGTGCTGTCGATCGGCTTCGTCGGCTCGGTGCTCTATTCGGGTCTGCCGCCGCTCTTGCGCAAGCTGCGCGAAAACGCGCCGGAACTCGATATCCGGATGGTCGAACTGATGTCGTTGCAGCAGATCGAGGCGCTCAAGGAAGGCCGCATCGACGTCGGCTTTGGCCGCGTGCATCACAGCGATCCGAACGTCGCGGGGCTGGTTCTGCGCGAGGAACGTCTTGCCGCGGTCGTGCCGGTCAGGTCCGCGCTCGCGCGGGAATCCACGCCGCTGCCCATCGAAGAACTCGCGGGGCAAAAGCTCATCGTTTATCCGAAAGAGCCGCGTCCCAGCTACGCGGATCAAGTCTTGAACGTGCTGCACGGCCATGGCGTGCAGGTGGGCGAGGTCCTGGAAGTGCGCGAGATTCAGACCGCACTCGGTCTCGTCGCGGCGGAGTTCGGCGTGTGCGTGGTGCCGTCGTCGGCGCGGCAGTTGCGCCAGGACGTGCAGTACCGGCTCATCGACAGCGAGCGCGCGACGTCACCGGTCATCTTCAATCACCGCGTCAACGACAACTCGTTCTATATCGAGCTCATCAAGCGGCTGCTCAAGGAAATGTATTCGGAGCACACGCCGTGGCTCGATACGCAGGATGCGCCGGCCTCGCATTCGAATCGCTGATGCGGATGCGGATGCAGCGCTCGAATTGAAGCCTCAGAACGCGGCTTTTCCACCGACAAAAACATATCGGCGAATGCCATACTCGCGCCGCAAACGCGCAATGGAACGCGGACCTCTCTCGCAAGATCACATCCAGGACAACAACGCTTGAGCTTCGACGAATACTACCGACGACTGAATCTGCCGCACACCGCGTCCCCGGCAGACATCAAACGCGCGTACCGACGACTGAGAGCGAAGTACCATCCCGATCGCAACAAGGGAAGCGAGGCCACCGTCGAACCGGTGTTCAAGCACATTCAGGAAGCGTTCGAAATCCTGACGGGCAAGCGCGTGGCGCCGGTGTCGCGATCGACAGCGGCGGCGGCATCGGCCGAACCGGCCGCCGGCCGCGGCGAAGCCGCCCCGACTCACACGCCGCGCCGCGGCCCGCCGATGCGCGGCGCCAACTGCCTGATCGAGTTGTTCGTGCCGGTCGAAGTGGCGATCGACGGCGGCGGCGTCGAGGCGAGCTATCCGGTGAAGAGCCCGTGCCATCCCTGCGAGAAGCGTGAAGGTGCCTTCCAGTGCGCGAAGTGCCAGGGCACGGGCGTGCGAACCTGGCGCAAATCCGAAACCGTGAACATTGCGTGCGGCACATGGGACGGCCAGCGTCTCGTCGTCGAGGGCGGCGGCCATCCCGGCCTGAACGAGGGGCCGTCCGGCGACGCGATTTTCACGGTCGCCATCGTCTGCGGCCCGGGAATTCGTCGAGACGGACTCGATCTCGCCTGCGAGATCGAGATCGACTTCGTGACGGCCACGCTCGGCGGCACTATCGAAGCCCGCGTCCTGGGTCGCATGCAGACGCTGACTATCGCTCCCATCGCGCCCATCGCTCCGCACGCGCGCCCGGCAGCCACGATCCGTTTGCCCGGACGCGGACTCTCGGACCGTCACGGCGCGCGCGGCGACCTGACGCTGCAACCGGTGCTCACGATCCCGCCAGCCGCCGCCCACCTGACCGATCCCGAGCGACAGCAGCTACGTGAAATGTTTGCAAACGCAGCGCAGCGACGGCCCTGATATAAATACCTAGGTATAAACCCTGACAATGCGGTAGAATCTCGCGATTAAGGGAATCTACCGTCATGCCGCACCGCTTCCAAGTTTTCGAAAAATTTGCGTTTTCTCTCGTGGTTATGTTTGCCGTCATGTGCAGCGGGTACATCACCTGGGAAAACTCGCCCAACTTCCGCGACAACGTCGAGCAAAGCGAAGTGCTGCTGAGCAAGACCAGCACGTATGAGTACACCTACTCGTACGCCTGCACGGCCGATCTCTCCTCCGGCCCCTGCGCGCAGTTCGTCCAGTAAGTCGTCCGGTCGCATCTCCAACCGCATGCAACGCTGCGTTCTGCGCGGCGCACCACACACCCTGGATTGCATCCGGCGCAGTTTGAACTAAGCTCGAATCAGGTCTCGCTACGGGGCTTGATCATGTTCATGCGCATCCGCCGGTCTCCCGGCTGCACTGCATCGCGCCGCGCCCCTCTGGGGCGCCTCTGGCCTTGCTGGCTCGTGTTGATCGTCTGTGGTTGCACGGTCACCGTGCCGCAGCAAACGGTCGAGATCACGCCGCTCGCAGCCATGAACAGCGAGTCGCTCGATCAGTATCGCGAAGCCGTCGCGCACCGCATCCTCGAGCGCAATCCCTCGTATGTCCTGCACGGCTCGCCACAGGCGATGCTGCGCTCGCTCGTCGTCGTCTCGTTCGTGGTCGATCGTGACGGACGGGTCGTGCGATCGTCGGTGTATCGCACCAATGGCGACGATGAAGCCGAGGCCACCGCGCTCTCGACGCTGCGCCGCGCGGCGCCGCTGCCTCCCCCGCCCGGCGAACTGCTGAATTCGATCGGCCAGCTAGAACTGTTCGAGGACTGGCTATTCAACGACAACGGCAAGTTCCAGCTACGCACGCTCGCCTCGCCGCAGGCCATGAACAGCAACTGAGCCGCGGCCTTTACGGGCCCTTCACGGGCGTCCGTCGCGACGCCGTTAGCGCTGCTACACATTGCTCTCCAACGCAACGGTGTTCCCGCTCGCGTGCGGCGTGACGGCACGACACATGGGTCGCGTTTTCCCCTGCTTTCGACCATCGCGGCGCGCGACTATACTCGGAAAAAACAGGCCAGTTTGTGGGAGGCGACAATGATGAACATCCAGCTAAACAATGCCGATATGGTCCTGATCATCGCGTTTGCCTTGGGCATTTCGCTCGTGATGGCCCTGCGCCTGCGCACCGTGAGCTGGCGCGCGGTCATTCTCGAAGCAATCGCCGCAAACATCGCAGCGATCGCCGCCGTCATCGCGATAGAAGTGCTGCTCGCGTGAGCAGCGCTCCGATTACGACTCAGGTCTGCCCGAACGGTCAGTAGTAGTGGTGATGGTAGCCGCCGCCGTAGTAGCCTCCGTCCGGCACCACGATGCACCCGCCCAGCGCTGCCGCGAGCAATGCACCTGCAATGAGGGTTAGCGTCAGTCGTTTCACTTCATTCTCCCGTCGAGTCAAGGTAGGTCGTCCGGCCGTTGCATAACTGGCCACTAGACAATTCCGATTGAACACGACCGCGCCTTCAGCAGGGATTGCAATTTGTAAGCGAGCGTGTGGTACGTGTTACAGCCAAATCTCCCGCGCCCCTGCCATGCTGATCTTCCGGCGCCCGCCCCAATGCGCGGCGACACTTTTAACAAGCCTGTAATCGAAGTTTTGGGTGTACACCGGCACACGCACGGCGAATGCCGGCCACGCATGGCTGCCGCTGATCCTGACACCGGCCGTCGGGGCCGCATCGGTCTAGCTCACGCGCAAGTTTTTTCGGAGTGCTGAAGGTGGGGGGAAGACAGGAGACGCCGCGCGCGGACATCAACATCCACGCGCGGGTGACATCGTCAGGCTTGGGGAATCTCGATCTTGACCTCGAGCACTTCGAGGTCGTCCTGACGTTCGAGACTGACACGAATATCTTCGTCGGAGATCTTCACGTACTTCGAGATGACCGCGACCAGTTCGCGTTGCAGCGCCGGCAGATAATCGGCGGGCGGATGACCGCCAGCCCGCTCGTGAGCGATGATGAGCTGCAGGCGTTCCTTCGCTACCGAGGCGGACTTCTTCTTTTCGCCGAGAAAAAACGAAAGAAACGACATGACATGCGCCTCCGTTACTTGGTGCCGAAGAGGCGCTGCAAGAGGCCCGGCTTCTGGTAGTCGGTGAAGCGAAGCGACTTGTCTTCGCCGAGAAAACGCGACACGACGTCCTTGTACGACTCCGCGACGTCGGTGCCGTCGAGGTGCACGGCAGGCAGGCCCTGGTTCGACGCGTGCAGCACGGCTTCCGATTCCGGAATCACGCCGATCAGATCGATACGCAGGATTTCCTGGATGTCGGTCAGCGACAGCATTTCGCCTTCGCTCACGCGCTTGGGGTTGTAGCGCGTGATGAGCAGATGCTCCTTGATCGGATCCTTGCCTTCGATCGCGCGCTTCGTCTTCGACGACAGGATGCCGAGGATACGGTCCGAGTCGCGCACCGACGAAACTTCCGGATTCGTCACGATCAGCGCTTCGTCGGCGAAGTGCATCGCCAGCAGCGCGCCCGATTCAATACCGGCGGGCGAATCGCAGATGATGTATTCGAAGTCCATCGCGATCAGGTCGTTGATGACCTTCTCGACGCCTTCCATCGTGAGCGCGTCTTTGTCGCGCGTCTGCGAGGCCGGCAGGATGAAGAGGTTCTCGCACTTCTTGTCCTTGATGAGCGCCTGGTTCAGGTTCGCTTCACCCTGGATCACGTTGATGAGGTCGTACACGACGCGGCGCTCGCAACCCATGATGAGGTCGAGATTGCGCAGACCTACGTCGAAGTCGATGACCGCGGTCTTGTGCCCGCGCAACGCGAGGCCCGATGCGAAACTCGCGCTCGTGGTCGTTTTACCCACGCCACCCTTGCCCGAAGTCACCACAATGATTTTTGCCATTCCGTTACCTTGCGTTCGTCAGATTCTTCAATTTGGTCCCATCGCGGGCTGCCCGACATCACCGCGCCGGTGCGCAGCGCATCAGGTGAGTCTCAATGGTTCGATCAGCAGCTTTTCTTCTTCGTCGAGTCGGATCTGCACCGGCTTGCCCGCGACGTCGGCTGACAACGGCACCTCCGTGGTTCGATAGATACCGGCAATCGAAATCAGTTCCGCTTCGAGACAGGTGCAGAAGATCCGCGCATCGTGATTGCCGTGCACGCCCGCAAGCGCGCGGCCGCGCAACGGCGCGTAGATGTGGATGTTGCCTTCGGCAATCACCTCGGCCCCGTTCGAGACGAGGCCAAGCACCACGAGGTCGCCCTTCGCGTAAATACGCTGGCCCGAGCGCAGCGGACGGTCGATCACGAGCGTCGGCTCGGCGCGCGTGGCGGCGGCCGGTGCGGCGTCGAATTCGGCGGGTTCGGCCTCGTTCTGCGCGGAGAACAGTTCAGGCTGCATGCCAGATGCGGATGCGGCGGCGCCCTGCCCGTCCGGAATGACGGCTACGTCTGCGGCTACCGATGCCGCAGCGGCGTCGGCCGTAGCCTCTTCCGGGACCGGCTTCGCGTTGGCAACGCGACGATCGCGGGCTTCGAGCAACGGCAAGCCCGCCGCGGTGGCCCAATCGTGCTGCGCAGGCTGCGCGACGACGCCGACCGGCCGCATGCTCACGCTTTGCAGCAGATTCACGATGTCGCTGAGGGCCACCTGCTCGCCGTCGCCGAGACGGCGCACGTCGATGGCGACCGTATCGTTGGCGAAGAATTCCGGCGTGGCTTCGAAGCGCCGCGTGAGCTCGGCACGCATGGCATCCAGCTCCGTGGTCTTGACCACGAACAGCAGCGTATCGACTGAACCGCTCTTCAGTTCGAAATAAGGCGATTTCCTGGGCGACATGGCGTTCAACGAAAAATTTTGCGTATTTTACAGGCGAGAACGCGCGCGGCCATTATTTTTAATTGGCGAAAATTGGCGAAATCGGGCTCCGACAAGCCGGATACCCCGAAACACGCGCGACGATGACAGGCGGCTCGCGCAAGCTGCCGCGAGCGACGCGAAGCACGCGTTGAGCCGACGGAAAAACGGTGAACGACCGGGCGCGGCTGCGCCGCGGTCAATGCGATGACGCGCTGCGCGCGCCGCTCACGATATCGCGCACGAGCAGGGTTTCCCACTGATCGGGCGAGTGCTTGCTGTGCACATGATCGCCGGTTGCAACGAAGCCGAGGCGTTCGTAATAACGCATGGCCGTGATGTTGTTGTCGGGGATCCACGCGTGCACCTGCGTGGCGCCCTCGGCCACGAGCCACTCGATCGCCGCGTTCAGGAGCAGTTCGCCGCCGCGCAGATGCCGCACCGCCGGTGCGACCCACAGCGACGAAACGAACGCGCGGCGCGCGGGTTCAGTTTCGAAATTCGCGCCGATGAGACCGGCCGGATGGCCTTCGGTGTACAGGATGAACGATGCGCTCGTGTGCGAGGTGGCGTGGCGGGCCGCGGCAGCGTCGAAGAAGGCGGCATCGGCGCCGAGCGTGTCTTCAAGCGTGGTATCACTGAATGCGTATGGCGCATCGCGCAACGACGCGGTTCGAAGCTCCCTGAGTACCGCACCCTGATCGGCGACGGTACGGCGAACGGTCAGTGACGGACTCATGCAGTCGTAAACCCCTATCAAGCATTACCACGTAGCTTTAACCGAACGCGCCGCGGAGTCAAATCCTAATTTAAAAAGTGACGCGGTTCGTCGCGACATTGGCGGCACCTTGCCCCCGGATGCCGCCGCCGCGCGCAACGCACTCAAGGCGCTTCGTAGCGCCCCGTGCCGTCGGGCCAGGGCGTGAGCAGTTCGTAGCCATCGTCGGTGACGGCGACCATGTGCTCCCACTGCGCCGACAGCGAGCGATCCTTGGTCACGACGGTCCAGCCGTCGCGCAGCACCATGGTGCCGGCGCGGCCCGCGTTGATCATCGGCTCGATCGTGAAGACCATGCCCGGCTTCAGGCGCAGGCCCTGCCCCGGCTGACCGTAGTGCAGCACCTGCGGCTCTTCGTGATAGACCTTGCCGATACCATGGCCGCAGTACTCGCGCACGATCGAAAAGCCGTCGGCCTGGGCACGCCGCTGGATCGCATGGCCGATGTCGCCGAGCGTCGCGCCGGGCTTCACCTGACGGATGCCGGCGACCATCGCCTCGTAAGTCGTATCGATGAGCTGACGGCCAACCGCGCTCGGCGTGCCGACCGTGTACATGCGGCTCGTGTCGCCGAAATAGCCGTCCTTGATGACCGCGACGTCGATGTTGACGATGTCGCCGTCCTTGAGAACCTCGTTGCGGTTCGGGATGCCGTGACAGACCACCTGGTTGACCGACGTGCAGACCGTCTTCGGAAAACCGAGATAGCCGACGTTCGCCGGGATGGCCTTCTGCGTGTTGACGATGTAATCGTTGCAGATCGCATCGAGTTCGTCCGTGGAGATACCGGGCCGGACGTGTTCGCCGATCATGACGAGCACGTCGGCCGCCAGACGGCCGGAAATACGCAAGCGCTCGATGTCGGCAGCGGACTTGTAGGTGATTGCCATCTGTGAGCCGGAATGGGCACGCGGGCAGCGACAGCGCCGCGCACGAATCTGAAAGAATTGATTGTACCGGGCAACGCGGCGCGTGGTGGACCGAATCCGCAGGCGGCCGGGGGCGCCTGGAGGCATGGGGGATGCCCGGCCAGAGGAGGTAGGGCCGCGAACGGCCGACCGGCTGGAAGCGGGTAACGGATTCAGTAGGGTGCTTCGGCCTCGTTAAGGCCGAAGGGATCGACCGGAAGCGTAGATACGGCTCAGTCCGATCGTTGGCGATACTCGGGCGACATCGGCTCGACGAAGAACGCTTCGAGGCCCAGCAGCCGGGCAAGCCAGAGCGACAGCCGCGACGGCGGCTCGTCCTGCAGCAGCGCCGGATGGACGGAAGCGCTGATCCGCGACTCGAAGTCGTCGTGATCGGCGAAGGAGTGGCCCGCGGCAGACGGGTCCGTGATCGATTTCTGCCATACCCCGTGGTCAAGTTCCATGACGTTCTCATTTGCGCCTGGTTGGTCTGTGCGCATAAATAAGCAATATGCGTGCCAATGAGAACAACACGGAATGCAGCGACGCCAAAGCCTTGAACTGCGGGCCTTTGGGGCTGATGGACGCGGCTCCGGCCGAAAAAAAGCGACCCCGGACAGGCTCAAAAATCGGCGTAACGTTTCGTAGCTGTTACGTGTTGTTACGGAACGTAACAGCGGGGATGGATTGACCGCTCGCTGCCCGAAAAGCAAAAAAGCCCGCGATTCGAAGAATCACGGGCTTTTTTAGTATCTGGCGGAGAGGGTGGGATTCGAACCCACGGTACGGGGAAACCGTACGCCTGATTTCGAGTCAGGTACATTCGACCACTCTGCCACCTCTCCGGGGTACTACCGGCGCGGCAGCCAACAGCTTTTTGCTACCGCTTCGTCAGTCGGGTCGATGACTGGCGAAGCGAAGATTATAGGACACCCTCCGCCATTTTCCAAGTCCCCTTTCAAAAAAACTTACGGGACCGGAAAACGACGCTTGGCATCCCTGCGATCAGATCAGCCGTTCACCGCGAGGCGCGCGACGCCGCCCATGTACGGACGCAGCACTTCCGGCACCGTCACCGAACCATCGGCTTCCTGATAGTTCTCGAGCACCGCGACGAGCGTGCGCCCCACGGCCAGACCCGAGCCATTGAGCGTATGCACGAGTTCCGGCTTGCCCTGGGCGTTGCGGTAACGCGCCTGCATGCGGCGCGCCTGGAATGCCTCGGTGTTCGAACAACTCGAAATCTCGCGATAGGTGTTCTGCGCGGGCAGCCACACTTCGAGGTCGTAGGTCTTCGTAGCCGAGAAGCCCATGTCGCCCGTGCACAGCGTGATCACGCGATACGGCAGGCCGAGCTTCTGCAGGATCGTCTCGGCGTGGCCGACCATCTGTTCGAGCGCGTCGTACGACGTCTCCGGCGCCACGATCTGCACCATCTCGACCTTGTCGAACTGGTGCTGGCGAATCATGCCGCGCGTGTCGCGGCCATACGAACCCGCCTCCGAGCGGAAGCACGGCGAATGCGCGGTCAGCTTGATCGGCAGCGCGCTGCCTTCGACGATGCTCTCGCGCACCGTATTCGTGAGCGAGATCTCCGAGGTCGAAATCAGGTATTGCGTGACCGTGTTCTCGGCGCCGCCCTTCTCCACGCGGAACATATCGTCGGCGAACTTGGGCAGTTGGCCCGTGCCGTACAGGATTTCCGGATTGACGATGTACGGCGTGTAGGTCTCCGCGTAGCCATGCTCTTCGGTATGCGTGTTGAGCATGAACTGCGCGAGCGCGCGATGCAGACGCGCGATCTGGCCGCGCAGCAGCGTGAAGCGCGCGCCCGAGAGCTTCGCGCCCGTTTCGAAGTCGAGGCCGAGCGGGCCGCCGACGTCGACGTGATCCTTCACCTCGAAGTCGAACGCACGCGGCGCGCCCCAGCGGCGCACTTCGACGTTGTCGTTCTCGTCGCGGCCTACCGGCACGCTCGCGTGCGGCAGGTTCGGCACGCCGAGCATCAGGTCGGACAGGCGCGTCTGGATCTCGTCGAGCTTGGCCGCCGACGTCTTCATCTCGTCGCCGATGCCGCCCACTTCGGCCATCACTGCCGAGGTGTCTTCGCCGCGGCCTTTCATGGCGCCGATCTGTTTGGACAGGCTGTTGCGGCGCGCCTGCAGTTCTTCGGTACGGGTCTGGATCGCGCGGCGTTCCGCTTCGAGCGCGGCGAAGGCCGCGACGTCGAGGGTATAGCCGCGGTCGGCGAGACGCTTCGCCACGCCGTCGAGGTCTTTACGCAGCAGTTGAATGTCGAGCATGGGATTTCCAGACGCAATTCGTTGTATGAAGCCGCGATTTTAACGCACCGGCAGGCCACGCCCACAGGCGCGAGCGCACCAAGGAACGCCCCGCCCCATTCACCCCTTGCGCTTCTTCTCGCGCAACTCGTCCTTGTGATCGTCGCGCCACTGCGCGTCGAGATCGGCCAGCCGCGCGAGCTTCTCGCCGATCTTGCCTTCGAGCCCGCGCGGCGTCGGCTGATACCAGCGCGGCTCGCGCATGCCGTCGGGCAGATAGGTTTCGCCCGCGGCGTAGGCGTCGGGTTCGTCGTGGGCGTAGCGGTATTCGTGGCCGTAGCCGAGTTCCTTCATCAGCTTCGTCGGTGCGTTGCGCAGGTGCACCGGCACCGCGCGCGACTGGTCTTTACCGACGAAGCGCCGCGCCTCGTTGTACGCCATGTAGCCCGCGTTCGATTTCGGCGCGACGGCCAGGTAGATCACGGCCTGCGCGAGCGCGAGTTCGCCCTCGGGCGAGCCGAGGCGCTCGTAGGTCTCGGACGCGTCGAGCGTGATGCGCGCCGCGCGCGGATCGGCCAGCCCGATGTCCTCCCACGCCATGCGCACGATGCGCCGCGCGAGGTAGCGCGGATCGGCGCCGCCGTCGAGCATGCGGCAGAACCAGTACAGCGCGCCGTCCGGGTTGCTGCCGCGCACCGACTTGTGCAGCGCGCTGATCTGGTCGTAGAACGCGTCGCCGCCCTTGTCGAAGCGGCGCAGATTCTCGGCGAGCGCGCTGCCGAGCAGCGCCCCGTCGATCTCGCTCGCCTTCTGCCGCGCCGCCGCCCGCGCGACGATCTCGAGGTTGTTCAGCAGCTTGCGCCCGTCGCCGTCGGCCGAACCGATCAGCGCCGCTTTCGCTTCGTCCGAGAACGTCAGGCCGCCGAGCTCCTCGCTCGCGCGCCCGAGCAACTCGCCAAGCTCCTCTTCGTCGAGACTCTTGAGCACGTACACGGCCGCGCGCGACAGCAGCGCGCTGTTCACCTCGAACGACGGATTCTCGGTCGTCGCACCGACGAACACGAACAGGCCCGACTCGACGTGCGGCAGAAAGGCGTCCTGCTGGCTCTTGTTGAAGCGGTGGACTTCGTCGACGAATACGAGCGTCTGCTTGCCGTGAGCGCGGTGCACCTGCGCGGTCTCGACGGCCTCGCGGATGTCCTTCACGCCCGACAGCACCGCCGAGAGCGCGATGAATTCGGCGTGAAACGCATCGGCCATGAGACGCGCGAGCGTGGTCTTGCCGACGCCGGGCGGGCCCCAGAGGATCATCGAATGCGCTTCGCCGGATTCGAACGCGACGCGCAGCGGCTTGTTGGGCCCGAGCAGATGCTTCTGGCCGATGACTTCGTCGATCGAGCGCGGGCGCAGCCGCTCGGCGAGGGGGACGTTGGCACGGGTTTCTTCAAACATGGCGTTTTCGCGATAATGTCGGCTTTCAGCGGCCCGGGGCTGCGACGAATGCGCCCCGGGGCGCCATTACCCGTCGCCGGCCGCAAAAACCCTACGGCCGCGGCGTTGCTCCGGATGCAACCGTGCATTATGACAGCGCGCGATGAGGCCGGCAGCGCACGGCCGCCGCCAGCCCGCCGCCGACTCAACCATCGCGACCGGTCACGATCGACCACGCCAGAGACCAGAGGACAGCCTCCCGATGACCGAGAACTCGCACACCGGCGATGCCGGTTCCACTTACGCCCCGCTCGTGCCGGTACCGGATGCGCGCCGCCAGTTCCGCACCGGCGACGCCTTCGCGCTGTGGTTTTCGCTCGGCATCGGCCTGCTCGTCGCGCAGGCGGGCGCGCTGCTCGTGCCGGGCCTCGCGTTGCCGGCCGCGCTCGCCGCGATCGCCATCGGCAGCGTGATCGGCGTCGTGCTGCTCGCGCTCGCGGGCGTGATCGGCACCGACACCGGTCTCGCGGCGATGTCGTCGCTGCGTCCGACGCTCGGCGTGCGCGGCGCGACGATCCCGGCGCTCATCAACATGGTGCAGCTCGTCGGCTGGGGTTCGTTCGAGATCATCGTGATGCGCGATTCCGCCGATGCGCTCGCACAACAGACCTTCCACTTCGCCCATCCGCTCGTGTGGACGCTGCTGTTCGGCCTCTTCGCGACGCTGCTCGCCGTAAGCGGCCCGCTCTCGTTCGTGCGCCGCTTTCTGCGCACCTACGGCATCTGGCTGTTGCTCGCAGGCGCCGCGTGGCTCACCTGGAATCTGCTGGCGCGCCAGGACCTCCATGCGCTGATGCACAAGCCCGGCACCGGCGAGATGCAGTTCGGCAGCGCGATCGATCTCGTCGTCGCGATGCCGCTGTCGTGGCTGCCGCTCATCGCCGATTACACGCGCTTTGGCCGCCGCGCGGGCGAGACGTTCCGCGGCACGCTGTTCGGCTATGGCATCGCCAACATGTGGTTCTATGCGCTCGGCGCGATCTACGGCCTCGCCGCGGGCGGCGGCGACGCGCTGCTCACGACCGCGCTCGCGCAGGCCGGCGGCGGTTTCGCGCTGATGCTCGTGCTGATCGACGAGATCGACAA
>Ga0131853_10012945_pt1 | contig 15285 bp, 6 predicted proteins | sample TergutLab28metaG_FD_92764 | JGI IMG/M metagenome (GOLD analysis project Ga0131853, IMG submission 92764) | Labiotermes labralis P1 segment gut microbial communities from Petit-Saut dam, French Guiana - Lab288 P1 (version 2) (version 2) | ecosystem: Host-associated > Arthropoda: Insects >...
GCGGACGCTTGTGAGTGCGGTAATGAACCTTCGGGTTCCGTGAAATGCGGGGAATGTCTTGACTAGCTGCAAACCAGTTAGCTTCTCAAGAAGGACTCTGCACCATGGAGTAAGTAAGTAAGTGAGTGATTACAAAATATGTATATAAGCGTTAAAACGTTAAAAACATCAAGTGACTGTGCAGTAATGTTGCGCTTGGTAAGTGATATCTTCCCTATGTTGATATTATATTATTGACGAAATTTTAGGCTCTTATCTGCAGTGTTGAGTGTTTGGATTTCTACAGTGATGTGTTCGATTGATACAGCATTGTATATTTATATATGTGTTTAACACTTCGGAATGGCAAACATTAAATAAATGTGAAAACACTAACCCATTAGACTGATTGTTGATGGAGTGAAATACAAGGATTTGTGAAAATTTACTGGGATATCAGGTTTTATCAAAGAAATTCCTTTTGCGAATTATTTTGATATTTAGGCGTGTACTAATTGAGTCGACCTTGATAATTCTCTAATAATAAATTTGCTGAATAGCTGCATGATTATTTTGTGTGTGTATATCCTTAAATAAAACAGAGACTTTATATCATGTGGTCGGTGCGTTTTCCTGCGATGTCTCTGCAGTTAATTAATTAACGATCATCAATGCCAAATAAAGGAAGGGTTCTTAATTGTTATTGAGGCTATAATATAATGCGTGATGGTGTTGTGTGTGTGTGTTAAGTTAGTAAGATTAAAGTTGTTTTAGGCACTTGTGTAAATTAATGAATACTTTGATTTTTGCCCGCTCTGGGGTTGGGCTTCTCTTTGTAACGGAGGCAGGATGCTTCGTTTCGTCACGACGTCCATACCGCTTCAGGAGTCCGCCAGTCTCCACACATAAAAGGAACTGGAGTTTCTTTTCCTGGCGATAATGTGACTAGATCGGGAAGCCAAATCCAAGACTCATTTAGAGTCTGGAGCTTCTATTAAACCCATATATATATATAAATGGTGTCATCATTTCACTGTGGAAATATTTACCTTTACATTTCCTTCTATAGGTTGCGTTCCTGTATTCATTTGAAATAACGAGTGACTATATTTTTACCTTAAGCAGTGACTGTAGGATACAGCGGCGAATATAAAAAATGTATTTTTCGATTTTAACCTTCCCGTTTGAAGGGCGTTACAGAAAATTTTCGATTGGTTTTGTATGAATAGGAAGAGTTCAGAAGTGCTTTGAAGAACATCGATAGGGCCAAGTGTGTCACTTTCTTTTTTAACTCGGCGTTATGTACATAGACTAATCCTATAAGATTCACGACTTTTATTCGGAACACTTTTTCGATATGATTTATTTGTAGGGAATTGCAAGATAAAATAGTGTATAGGACATTATGCGATGTGACATATCCAAAGAACTTTAATTCGCTGTACAAAAGTAGTGTCTACAATAACTAAAATGCATCTGGCTCAGGAGAGGGACAGGTGTGCGAGCTCTTTTTAAACGCTTTAATGAATCTTCGGGTTCCTCAAAATGCGGGAAAATTCATGATTATCTGAGAAGAGGTTAGCTTCTCAATCAGGACTCTGCTCCACGGAGCAAGTGAGTAATAACTAAAATACATAACAGTGTGTAACGTGTAACAGCATAAGAACGCTTTTGGCAAGCGAATGGCGATTTGTAGAATAGTTTTACGCTTTATCTTCGCTATTATTTTAAAATGTGCGGTATAATGCAAATTTTTAGAATAAGTAAACAAAATGATAAAATATTTCCTGATTTTGTGTTTGTTATTCTTGGCTGTGACATGGCTGCGTTGAGGTGATGATACCACGAACTTCGGCGCTGTTATCAACAATGAGGATCACAAGTATTTTTATCATCAGTAACCCTCAAGAGGATATGACGCAATTCCTGGTATTATTGTTTGATTTTTAGAATAGATTTTTTTATTGGTTTGTTTTTGGTGGAACTTTTCAGTCCCGAATTGTGAACTAAAATGAGATTTTATCTAGAAGATTATTTCACTCAAGTGCTGGCCATACACAGGAATGTCCGTTGTAGTAATGTTTGTTTTAATGGGATGGAGTTTGGCAGAACTGTGAGGGCGTTCTAATTCGTAAAATAACTTACCCTAATTTCATAAACTAGTTACACAATGCTTTTACATTTATTATACACAACTTCTACATGTTTCGGACATATATCACGGCCATCTTCAGGGTGTTACGAGTTTGGTTGACGTGAGCAGCGTAAATGCAACTTGTATAATAAATACGAAATGGTTGTGCAACTGGTTGGTGGTGAAATTTGTGTATATTAGACTGTTGCACAGAAGATATACATCAAATTGCAAAATAACTGTTGCAGGGTGGCGGAATATGTCATGATTATTATTTGATGTTAATGAGATTAAAAAGTGGACAGTAGTAATACTGGTGCAAAGCAATTGTTTTATCTATCCAATTTGAATACCACTGTTTGATCGGATTCGATATTTGGTATGCAGATGCAGCGTAAATGATTAACGAAACGTTTCTCGTCCCGTTCCTCTGTTCCTATAAAACAAAGCAGCAATCTATATTCTAATTACGTGAAAGACTTTCAGTCCGTTGAGTATAGGTGTTTACGCTTTTTGCGAGTGCATAGATCCAGTAGGTCAGGCAGGTTCTGATAAGAATGCCTGAATTCAATCCGACCGATGTGTGTAAGCTGGCACCCTACTTGAAACTCGAGGTGTCTACTAATTAATGCCGCATAGCCCATCATCGGGGTTCCCTCATGACGAAGATAGCATGTTCTTCTGAAACCTCTTTTCACACCTACCAGTTAGCATGGCTTCACATTTCATATGGCGGCAAGGTACATGAATTTCGATTGGATATAATTTGTTATACAGGGCGTTTCATAATATTCTCCGTGATTAAAAACATTTAACAGAAGAAAATCAAAGGACCTACTGTAATGGAATTGTTCACAACCACAAGAAAACTGAAAAAGTTTTTTTTTTGACAAGTAGAGATGTTCGATGTGTGCACCACGGGTGACACGGCACACATCGATACGATATTCAAGTTCATGTCACACACGCGTCAACATGGGTGCATACATATTCTTCACTGCTGCAATGATCCGTGCCTTTAGGTCAGCGAGATCACGTGGCAATGGTGAGACGAATACTTTGCACGAAGTGCACGTTACACAGTAACCACAGACTTACTCGTGTGATATTCCAACACACAAAACGACTTCTGCCCCGGAGCGACCATTTTCTCACTACATACATTCGCATCGCCTAGCGGCAGAAATATGTACTACGATAAAAAGCAAGTTACAGCGGAAACAAATGTTTGAGTTGTTCTTTCTATCTGTACAGGTTTCGTAAATACGTATCCTACGGTTTTCCTATAATAGATTTTTGTAATCCCGGAGTACAATATGAAACGCCCTGTAGATAAACACGTGTGTTAATGTTTCCAAAATGTGATATGCGTACCACGTTCGGTCCGCAGCCTAAATTGTACCGCTTATCTTTACTTTCGGTAGTTGATACTGTCCTTAGGCCTGTACAGCACCTGATGCTACGTTAGTCTTAGGACATTATACTACTTTGAGCTAATATTAGGCTATATAGCGTACTTTATACTATTTTTAAGCCTATACAGTAAAAAGGTAAAGCAGTCGCTGTAGAGGCTTGGATAGACCCTGACGGTTTTAGGAGGTCGAGGCTCCCAGGTTTCAAGACATTGGGCACACGAAATTAGTAAGTTTTCCAGCCCTACACATCGGCCGCTTTACCCTCCCGAGAGATATTCCTGGTACTCATTTCTCTTAAAGAGTGGATCGACCTGAAGGATTAATGTCAATGAAAAATTCCATTGACACCATCGGGAATCGTGTCCGCGGCCTTCCGGCTTGTAGCACAGTTCCTCAACCTACCGAGCCACCGTGTGCTCAGGCCAGTACAGTTCTTCAAGATACTCTTATACCTATACTCTTAAGAATTTTGTACAGCAGGAAAAATTAATACTTTTGAAGCAACGAATTCGCTAAAACCTCTTTTTCATTCAGCGATTAATAGTTGATGCCGAACATTCAGACTTGCCATGTGTTTTGCTCTGTGTTACCCCGATAAGGTAGCTATGGATATTTTCCTTGTCTCATACGTATTCAGTAAGACTATATTATTGAAAACGTCAGTTATTCCACATGCATTGTGCCTCATTCTTGACTGAGAATGTGCAATATAAGTTATTAATATAGTTTTTCAGTTGCTGTCTAATTCTAATTTTATGTCGCATATAAGAAGGTTAAGACTTAACGCTAATAACAATATTTACAGGTTGCTCTGAGTCCTGTAACATATTAAGTGAAACAGATGTGATTTTGCGAAACACGCGTTTTGCGTTTAATTGAATCTCCTTGAACCGCTTGAAAATTGAAGTTGCTACCGATAGGCTGTCCGAAGGTTCAGCAAACAAATGTCAACCTACGCCAAATAAAAACCTAGAAGGGTTACGATCTCAAATCAGAATTTATTCGCATCACCGCTTTAAAAAGTAGTAAACAACGCAAAACGTATTTTGAAATACTTCTGTTATGTGTAGGTTTTGATCATCTGGTATTCATTTGTCAACATCGCGATTCTTGGGGCAATAAAATATACCCTTACGCTCGTATGTCGCTTTGTATATTACACCCGCAAAAGGGTAGGGATTGAAAACATTGTAATCGACAATTTGTTGATTTTAATTGCCTAATGTTTGGAAATATATAGAAAAGATAATTGGCCGTGGCGTAGCAGCCTATAACGATGTTGTAATTTACCCCCTACGAAGAATGTAATATCAGTAATAACATACCACTTCCAAACTGGCCATACGCGGATGTCGGGAGGAATACAGGCCTAGTTAATTAGTTTTCATATGAATTCTTAATTAACTTCCTCATTGTTAAAGCCAAGGGCTGTTTCTATACAAGGCAATTTAAATTAGCCGCATGCTTAATTTTACACAGGAAGAATAGAATAATAGGCCAAAGAAAATTATTTAGAGAAGGCAAAAATAAAAAAAAAACAAAAGTTGAAGAATCTGTTACTCAATTATTATAACAACTACTGCACATATATAAAATTCATAAAATTTACACATTAAAACATTAAAACTCTCCGACATGTCTAAATTTTATAAATCTTATATATGTGCAGTAGTTGTTATAATAATTGAGTAACTCAACAACATGCACGGTGTAACAACGAAAATAAGTGAAGAATGTGCTTTTGTTTAGGACGCGTGTTTGAGTGGTTTCAAAATACTGTGCAAAATAAAAAGAGAAATTATAACTAGATTGGACCACGGCAATTTGGACATCTCTGCCTGTACGATGGCGACGTTACGGTGCGCCGTAACGTCGAAAACACACCACCCATTACCTCTGCGAAATATCTCAGCAGACCGTAGAACTTAACTGTGCGGCGGAGAAGGCCTATAATTTGCGCCCCTATCTGGAAAAGTTGCGACCATGTATTTATATGTTACTCATCTTCCGCAGTTTTGTCGCGTTGTTTTCCAATTTTATTTTGCATGATTTAGAAAATGACAGTACTAATGAATGGTAGACATAAATTAGGTCTTTATTTTATAATTATTTCATCTCCTAATTTCCTAATTTTTTGATTATTTGTTATTCTCAACTGTGTGTTTTGAAATACCGTCAGTCTGTGTTGTACTCACAGAGTGACAGGAACAAAGGTACAATTCTGAAAGTGTCTCAGTATACATATCCAGAGGATAGGCGAGTAGCGGTTTCAACAGGGACAAGCGATCAGGCAAGCCGTGTGTTGATCTGACACACGTGATCAATTATTTAAGGCCGGTTTAATGGTGACACCAAATCAGTGAGGGGGGATGTGACAAGAACGACAGATACCGGCGTAACACAGCCAGAGGCTTCATATTCCATTGTCGTGTACAAATGGAATAGGTATATTGTGGTGAAGGGCAGCTTGCGGGTGGTTTAGAGACCACACATCTTCAAAGATTCTATTTGTCGCAGAAATGGATGGGATTCTAATCGCAATACATAGACTTAAATAAAAGTATTTGGTATATAAGTGACTTGGCATAAATGTTTCCTTGGGATACTGATTTTTTTCCTGTGGTCAACAAAAGTTATGGCTTGGCTTCCTTTCCGAAGACACTTATGATCATGTTCATGTTGGTGCTTTGTCAGTTACGCTTCGCAGAAGTATTTAACAAAGAGAAAGTCCGTAGATTACTTCAGCAAGTGAAAAATCTTGGTTTTTGAAATAAGGCACTTCTTTACAACTGCTTTTGTAAACAAGCTACAGAACTTAATTGCAAGTAATTCACGGGCTCCCCACGGCCATAATGGAATATGCATTTTGAGAAATTATAAAAAATTTTGCAGTGGCACGTGGCTTATGAGGTAATATTTATTTGACGGCCAGCTTCTTAGTATAGGTGAACGCGTGCCGTTTCTAAACGCTACGCAAGCAGAAACTGAAACTGTGCTACTGTTGCTTTGTCTTCCTGTGCTGGACCGGAATCTGGTTGAAAGAAATATGCTGACATATATTTATACTGACATCATGACAGTGGCAAATGTAGGGCAATGCGAAGGGCATAATAAAATATATAAAATCGGAGCAGGAAAACAAACTAATAATTTGAGATGGGGAAAGAAGCGCAGAAAAATACAGATATCAAATGGCCAGCAGAGGTATAACGAAAAAAAAACCCCTTAGATACGTATAATACAAAAGAAAAGAAATAGACCGACAACTGGAAAGGAGAAGGATGGAATTAGAGAGAGAGAAAAAAGGAAAAAGAAATTCGAAATTTGTGCAAACACAGAAAGAAAATGAGGCAGAAAAATTGACAGATGGCAAACCAAAAACGGTAGGCGGATACAAAACAAGCATTAAGGAGTCTACAATACCTCTAATCTCGTTCTGGACCGAGGTTTTAACACTGTTTGAAGTGTCCTCCTCCGAGCATTAGAAAACGATAATGCTCCCCGGCTCACATCGCCTTCGAGTAACATCGGTTGAGAAATCGTTTACCAGAGTGCTGCCACCGCAGATTTAGGGCTGTAAGCAAGCAATGTGCCTGGCAGATCGACAAACAGATACCATTTACAAACCGACATTACGTGCAATAATTTGTGAGTGCACGTCTATTTATTCCGCGTGTGTGAACTGATGTTAACCTGAATGGTAATAGGATGATAATGTTGAGTGATGATAGAGATTATGTGCAAACCGACGTTGGTGATGATAATGTTGAAGCTGTTGGGATGGGAGGACTGAGTGGAACATGCATAACTGCAAATCAGTTCGGTGGTTGTGTTTAAAGTCGCAGTAGACTTTACTGTACGTGTATCGATTCTGATTCCTCCACCGATATAAAATCTGATAAATTAGATGAAAACGATACACGAGAAAACTGAAAGTTTGCGCTGTTTTGTTTTTTGATTTCCTGGACTTTTCTTCGGATGAAGTGTGCAAATAATCTGAATAACAGATTTAAATTCATAAGGGGTATATGGGCTTTGCACAAAGTGAAAGAATTACACAAACAATTGGCTTCTTTATTTGTCCCTCTATCGTCTCTATCTTATGCCGCAAGGCACTTACCGGATTTTTATGAAATTGTTATGGAAGATTAACAAAGAGTCTGACGAATTTGGTTTTCGTCTGTATGTGTCATACATAATTCCCATATTTTACAGAAGACACAACAGGTTTCGCCAAATTCCTCTACAACGGATTTTGTTACAAAGAAATGTAAGACAGGTTTATATATTGCATTTAGTGTCTCATTTATATGGTGTTACGTGTCTGGATTGTTAACATACTTGGTGGGATATGTACCTACCGAAGTACGAAAATGTTCCAAACGCGTTTTTGCACGCATTTTGGAAAAAGTAACATGTTCGTAAAAAGAGTTTGGTATCTTCCATGAGATAAGTTTAAGTATGTAAAGTTAATTTATATTAGGACGGCGAGATCGCAATTTAGCTCCTTTCCCATCGCGCTGATACCCTGCACGAATCCTCTAGCTTGTCGAGCACGGTTTATGAGTTATTGGAAATATGAATGACTCTTTTAGGTCCGGTACACTTTTGTCATACGTCTTACGGTTCATGGGCTGATCAAAAGAAGAATTACCATGCTGCATAACCTTATAATTTGAGGGAATACGGGAGAGCAAATACTCTAGCATATTTTTCCCAATGTTTGCCTCTATTAATTTCTTTGTATCAGTATAAATAATGTTCGCTTTTTGCTGCTGTTTGTATCCAAGGTGTCTCTATCGTTACTATCACCAGTAACATTTATTTTCTCATTGCCTTTGAACGACATTTAGGTGTAATTCAATTATTTTGATCAAAGTTAAAAGTAGAAGTAAAGTGTATTTGCCCTGAAGTTGTTAAATACCATGCTATCAAGATGTATGAAAACATGGAGGTATAGTTTATTCCTTTTTCAACATTTAGCAGTAGCTCGATGTGAGTGATTATCTGCACGTTGTGGTTGCTTTATACCACTGGTTAGGAGTATCTGGCACTTCTTGGATAGGACGGTTGGTGATTCACATTCTGGATGCGTTGACGAAAGACAAGCCTTTTAGAAAAGTTATTATACCGTGCTCCTTTCTCTAGTCTAAGTTTCTTCTTAAGTTTTTCGCGACATAATTTTTACTTTTTAAAAAATATCGTCACCCACCATCTGATTTTCACGTATTTACTTGCATTCATTTACCTCATAAAATCACAACACACAGTGCAAAATTTGTGTTTTTTTACAGTGTGCTGCCGGATGTAAACTCTTAGATCTAAAAGTTAATGAAGATGTTTGGAAAAAAGTTTGTATAAATAAACACTCTGACACTCGACGAACGTAGGCCTATGCAGACTTAATCAACCATGTGTAAAAGATGCAAGGAAGAATGGAAAACAAGAGAATAACAAAACGCGTTAAGAAGCTATCCATAAGGAAAGAGAAATTTAGAAATGCTACAGATGCAGTGGCATGAAAACAAAACAGGCCACAGGGCCTAATATTTTAGAGAAGAGGATGCTATCTATCACAAAGGATTGCAAGGATGTAGCGACAAGGGAAACAGATGGAAAAGGAACGTTGGAGCTTTCGCGATGACAGCTTTGATTGTATTCTGTTTAGATTCTAAATTAATTCACGTGAGACGAAATTTAAAAAAAAAAGAATGGAATTTGACTTTAACATCGATAAGGTAGCATGTTTTTAATTAAACGATGGTAGCCGCCCGTTTTCACTTATTTTGCTATACGTATCACGATTGCTCATTTTCTTCAAGCTGTACCTGTCGCGGGTCAGACAAATAGCGGGCGGCAGACCCTATGTAATAAAATGATGTACGCCTGCCTGAAGTATTGTACTAGCGACAAACGCCGTAGTAACTTAGTACATTGCGTACATCGCAAAATACTCCAACAAGAGGACACGGGGACATAAAATTATTTTTAACACCAAAATTCCCTTATCTGTTTAGGCTTGTATATTAGAATAGAAACACAGCTTAACCTTTTGGCGCCGGAATTATTTTTTTAATTTTAGCACACCTTGTATACAAAATGTGAATAATACAAGAACTAAATAAGTTAGAGTTATGAAACAAACTGGATTTTGAAGAGAAAAAAAACGGAAAGTATAGACCATGTTTAAAATATTCAGTACCTATATTTGTTGAATAAATATATAAAATGCAACTTAGAGGTTAGCGGTGCGGTACGACCACTATAGTTGACATTAGACTTCAAAAGGTTAAAGAACTGAAACACAAATAGGATATATAGTGTGAAATTAAAATGAGCATGTGGACAGGAAGGCGGCGTCCAGCGTCTGGAATGAAGAAAGGTGGCAGGTCGATATTTCAGTGTTCATATTGAAACGTGGGGGGGGGGGGGCGGCGGTTTGTTTTAAGTTAAGCATTTCCGCTCCTCACCCCTGCGCCCTGAAATCAGATACTTCCTGCCACAAATGTTACGAATCTTATTTTTTCTTACGAGATTTAGAAACGGTACTTCCCGTTACTTCCTGTTGAGTCGGCAAAATATCATTCAGCAACTGTCTTAAGTTGTGTTTCGAAACAGTTGCGAATATCCATGAAGCTATTTTTCCTAAAGAAGTGTAATTTTGGTAATAGATGAATGAATGATTATGAAACATGAGTGAAGTGACGCTGCCAGAGGAAATCCCAACTACTCGGAAAAAACCTCCCCAAGTGTCGTTTTGTCCACCACACACCCCACGTGGACTGGCCTCGGATAGAACCAAGGCTTTCGTGGTAAAAGGTAGCCACTGACCGCCTGAAACATGGCAAGGCGTATGTTCCTAAACAAAGCACATGTTTTGGCGCGAATGAACCTTCGTTGTTGAGGATTTGTCATTGCAAGTGCAAGGGGTTTACGCAAAATTTTATAATGATCAGTTATTCGTTTAAAAATGAATTGCGAAGGAAATTTTTGTGTTACAAATTTTCATTCTTTTTAAAGGGAAGAATCTGGGAAAAGAGACACATTTTGGTATTTTAAGCTCTCTGCCTTTCCCTGTATATTACTCGGTTTTTGTCCATTTGTAAGAGAGAAGACAGCAGCTCTCAGGATGATGTAAAATGCCATTCAGGGTTGTCGGCTGCGAGGTTAATGAAGCGGCCGACTAAGAGGATGGTCGATATTTATTGCTAGGAATTAAAGAGCCTAAATCACATGGAAGTGTTGCTACATCCGCTCTTTTTCTGGCCGTCATGTCTTGTTTATTACAATGGGGCTGATAACACCTGCTCATTCCGGAATCAGAGTGAAATATGCGTTTCTTCACACATTTTCCAAATGCGTTCTTTAATATTTTGAAAATCTATCTGGCAAGCCTTGAATTTCCCACATTTTTGTCAATAAAGATCAAGTCGTTTTGAACTGCAGGTACCCTGAAACTGGGAGCAATATATTTCTTTCTTTATATCACACCAACTGTATTTATTGCAATTATTAGAATACTGCTGCAAAAGTAATCTCACTTCATTTATGACACTCTAGAACTTATTGTTTGTTGCATGTGCTTGAAGTACTTTCCTTTGAGTGCTGTGTAAATTAAGGATTGTGTTTGGGCAATGAGACCTAAATTTAAACTTTCCCAACTGCTAGTGTAAACCGTAAATGATGAATTTTGTCGAAATCAGTTGAGTTGTACCAGAACTCAAATATGCGGTATTACGGAGACAGTATCCTACACAGGCTATTCATTGGCGTGCACAACAAATATTTTAAGGGAGAAGGCAGTAATACGCCATGGGAAGTAATAAATTTAAATGTGTTGAAAATGTGGGAAATTTTTTTTATTAGTTTTACGTCATTTTACTTCTCGCCTCAATTTCTGCGTAATTAACTGCAGAAGTTTTAAACGTCCGTGACAAGTAGCACGAATTCGGGAAACGAGAAATGTAGGGAAGACATACTGAGATCCCCAGGCTTAGATGGCAGGATAATATTAAGGAGAATTTGTACAAAGAAGATATTACGATGTTCCCTAGATTGTAAAGAATCGGCACAGGTTTCAATGAAGTGTTTGTGATCAGGCGTTTTACTTCCGGTTTCATCAAATAATAAAATTCCATAACTTATTCTGTGCCAGTAACTGCTGAAAGAACACCCTCTGACATATTCTTATGTAAGAGAGGAATAAGTGATTAGACCAAGAATATTAGTTTAGAAGAGAAACCCATGATATGCTTTACAGGAATACAATTCGATTCTTAGCCAGGGCACGTTATTTCGACATAAAGTCATTAAAATATGAAAGAAGCGTTTCCTTCCAAAAAAATCAGAAATATAGGGGGTGCTGGTAAGTCCTTAGACCGACCAGGAAGGAAACAAGATAATGTTTCTGTAAGAGTGGCGTGAATTTCCTTCGGCGCGCTGCCTTCCAGAAAAAGAAAAACTTGGTGACAGCTCGCGTCTCGATATTGTTCAAATCACGCGCGTCCCTGACATGCTTCGGAGCTTGTTTCCTTCCTGGCCGGACTAAGGACTTATCAGTTCCCCGACAGAACTTTGTAAGTGACCGTGCCTCCCTAATTCCTACTTCACTCAGTATCATCCTCTGATGTCATGTTGCTTGGAGTGTAATCGTGGGTAGATAGACGTACATAACGGTTAAGAACTATGAATCAAGGAGATAAGGGAGTAGTATCTTTGAAGAAGTCACGACCACTTTCTTAGAATCACTTGCCGTTGTCTAGTGACTGGCTGCCGTCATTCTTCAAAGCGTAACGACTAATTTTACCTGTCATTATAAGTTACATATCCACAACCACGTTGGAAGGGCACAGGGTAGCAGTTCGTATACATATATGTATTAAGGTTTAATTACTCCAGGCTTCAAAAATAAATATGTGGAAAGGTAGTATTGACATTGAGCGGCTGGTTCTCGGAAATTGTAGGTCGGTTGTTTAATAGGATACTGGAACAGACGCGGTCTTTCGCAGAAGTTAGAATAGCTTAGTAGAGTAAAAAACAAGAAGAGCCGCGGTTTGTGGATGGAGCTGGATTTGGAAGGAAGTGATACGGTGTAACTTGGAGAGACTAAAGGAAACTGCACAATCAGTACCAATTTCAAAGTTAACTATTAGTTGAATAAAGAGAGACCAACTTGATGTCACTTGCTTTTTTATTTAATTATTTAATGCTCAACATGTTTCGGATGTTAATACATTCATCCTCAGGAGCTTGCGACTTATTTGTTGACTTATTTCATGGGTTGTATTGCTCTGGTTCGATGTGTGTTGGTGTTACTTTGTGGTTTGGTTGGGGTGGTGTGGTATCCGGATGCAGCCTGCATCCGGATACCACACCACCCCAACCAAACCACAACGTAACACCAACACACATCGAACCAGAGCAATACAACCCATGAAATAAGTCAACAAATAAGTCGCAAGCTCCAGAGGATGGATGTATTAACATCCGAAACATGTTGAGCATTAAATAATGAAATAAAAAAGCAAGTGACATAAAGTTGGTCTCTCTTTATTCAACTATAAAGATGATGCACGATCCAATAAACATAAGATTAACTATTAATCTTTAAGTATAAAGCTAAGATAATGGTAGGAGTAAGAAGTTAGAAAAATGTTTTGCAATTAACCAAGTGACGTTAATTAATCGTCTGCCGTATTAGTTTTATCTTTCGAAGGATGGAACATATCAGTTCCCTTTGAACATTTTTTTTCTAATATAGGCTGCTCCGTCCTTCTGTCCTGTCTAATTGGTCGTTGCTAGGAAGCAGTAAGATAAGTGCCTGTGCAGTGCACAAAGCGATCTGTTTTTTTATCTGCAGAACTTACGAACACGCCATGTAACAGCGATGAAGAGCAGAAATATTGCTGTGTCATGGAATCTCTTTTCATAAAACGTTCTTACGCATTCCTGAGAATAATTCATTGTTTGTGTCTTGTAACGCGTATAGTTCGTTTTATTTTACAGGTTAAAGTACATTATTGTTCTTTCAGTCTTTATGAAGTTATTAAAATGAATGTGAATTATTAATTGCCTAGTCAAAATATTACAAGTTTATTAATGATGTATTGTGCAAGAAATCTGCAACTTCGTGTAGCCAGTGAAGTTGAGTTTAATAAAAAGGTAGGCGAAATAGGGGCGTTTATTTTAGCTAGTAGAACAGAAGATTACATGCCATTTAATTAATGTAAACTGAAATATTTGTGCAGATGCCAATCCTAATATAAAACCGTGTCTCTTGATCTCAGGTAGAGCACCGAAATTCAAAAGAGAGAGACAATATTTTCGTATAACCACTTCTCGCAGACATTAAGGAGACTTCAGGCGCACAACAAAGGCTTTTTTTTTCCAATTATTTTCACCACCACCACTAAGGTCAGATAAAAACATTCGCTCCACCAAACAGAGTTTGGATTAATCTCTATCTTTCCCCCGTCGTCCGTTTCCTTTGGCTTCGTCTCTCTTCATCCCACCGGGACTTACAGTTCGAGCCGATTACAGAACAGCGATTGTCAGATCCTAGGGGGAATAACGGGGGAAAAAGAAACAGCAGTTGCAGCTAGAAACCAGACAGCCAGGCAGGCAGGCAGGCAGGCAGGAAAGCAAGCCCGTATTCCCGATAGCGAGCCAGGTCGACGCCGAAAACAATGCTGAGCAGTTGACAAACTGTTCGGCCACAGATCACGCGCAAACAGCAAGACGAGACAGAAAGAAGGAAAAATGGGAGGACCTATGTCTTCCAAGCAGCAAACAAGCTGGGTCAGAAATAAAAACAGAAGACGCCAGTGAGATGAATGAAGGCAATACAGCATTCTCATGATGAAATATACGTTCAAACGTAACCCAAGAAAGCTATAGTGAAAACAGCGATGTGTACTATTTCATTACATTTTAAAAGAGCGTTCAAATGGAAGACACTGAGTGGATATCACTCTGCCCAGATTTGGTAACAGAATACGAGAATAACAGACACTGGGCACTACAATTTTTAACTGTTTCTGTGCTGAGGACGAGACTACTTGCTCGGAAAATCCACCTTCCTTTGTTGTGAGGCCTCTAGTGTGTGACAGTACACGAAAAGTAAGTTACCCTGCTATTTCGTGACAACACACTCCAGTATTTGTGGTATTCGTCATTTAATCTGTACAGTGCACTGAACACACAAACTGCGATCCAAATGTGTGATTATAGCAGTAGGGGGGAAAAATTATTCTGTGAATGGAATTATTAAAATTTTAGTTGAAAATAAGGGCAACCTTAACATCTGACTTCGTACAGTTATGTTATGTATGAAATACATTATTCGACAAAAAATACAAATTTAAACATTTGTGTATTAAACACGAGTCTTTAAAATATCTTCGATATATTTAAACTAAAATCCTCTTCTTTTTCAGGAGATTGACATACAGAATTCCTACATCATTCTTTCTTTAGTAGATGCAGATTAAACTGTCTACATTATTTTTCTAAAATTAATGCTGAAAAGTGTTACAAAATATTTGATAAATTCTCATTACATTCCAACCAGCACTTAAAAATGCTTAAGATATGGTTACTACCCACTCGCCATGTGGATTGTAAAGAAACACCGCAGAGCCTAAATCATTTCTACCCCATACTAAACCAGATCAAAACTGGAGAAACAAAAGAATTTTATGTGTGTAAACGCATACGCGCCCACGTGCACACATGCACACACACACACACACACACACA
>Ga0131853_10012946_pt1 | contig 15285 bp, 8 predicted proteins | sample TergutLab28metaG_FD_92764 | JGI IMG/M metagenome (GOLD analysis project Ga0131853, IMG submission 92764) | Labiotermes labralis P1 segment gut microbial communities from Petit-Saut dam, French Guiana - Lab288 P1 (version 2) (version 2) | ecosystem: Host-associated > Arthropoda: Insects >...
GTACCAGGGAGGGACAGTGTATAGTCTAAAAGTGAAACTGGCTATGAAATATACTGGACTAGCCTGTGATAAAACTTTATGCAGTACACATTTAATCAGGCAAATTCACATAAGTATGCTAATCCACCAACTAGTTTTCAGTTGGATATTCCCTGTTTCAATCCATGAAAATATACAGGTTCCTCCATTTAAACATTTATTCAGTTGCAGTGTATGTGAACTCTGATATACAGCCATAGGAAAAAAACCTGATAAGATATGTAAGGTATGAAAGTTTAATTACATGAGAAAAAACAAGTTAGGAAACAAAATGCAACAATTCTGACACATTTTGTTTAATTAACTTCAAACCTGTAAGACTGAGAGTAAAAATTTAACTTGATACAAAAAAATGTTCCACCTTTATCTACAGCTTCTGTTCTAAACATTTTTCATTATGACAATATTGAATTATGTATGTGCAAGTTAAGCTTAAGAGGTTTGCAGAAACATGTGTTCATCTTCATGTACTCTAACCAAAATTATAATGCATCAGCAACTTAGAGTTTACTCCTAGCAGGGGATTCCATTCAATTCAGCAGTTCATCAGTTGTTGGAAGTACACAACAATGAGCAGACATAGCAGTTTTAAAAGGAACTATGCAGGAATATGAATGCCCATACATGGGTGATGAACACATCTACTTTGTTTACATGGTCAGTTCTGTTATCTCCATATGCTATTTTCTTCTCAATCATGTATCTGAACATTCATTTTTTTAAATATCACAATTTATTAACAACACTAATGCACTTCACTGTGTATACCAAATCACATGTTAGGTACTGCTCTAACACATTTCAGTGTCTACAGACACCATCATCAGGGAGCCCTATCTAACTCTAAATTTCTTTGCAACACTTCCAATGATTATAAGTACTTAATTGACCATTCGTTATAAGATTGTAGTTTTTAACACAGATGCACAATTTGAATATTGTTAAAATCCTTCAGCGAAGCGTGTCTGGTGAAACAGTCAAAGTTAAAAGCACAAGTGCACCATCTTTTGAACACTGTCGAAGTTACTCAGCTGTAAAAATGTGAAGTAAAACAGTTAAAAGCTATAACACTTAAAAAAAAAAAAAAACTTTCAACACTGATGCTGAAAATCCAGTGTATGTGGAAGCGTGGGCATGATGGCATCTATTTTAACAACATCTTTAGTACCTTTGTGGGGAAACTGTACTGTCCCTAATTGGATGCCATCTCTAGAATTCAAAACAAATATAGGAGCAGTGTATAAATGACAATACACTACATTGTAAGTTCTTCACAAAGTGTTATGTACTTACAGCACTTTTTATGTGTTATGTGTATGTTAGGTATGCTGACCGAGGTCCCACACCACCTACCATTGGACCTGAGCCAGCATTCCCAACATACAACACAGTAACAGTGTATATAAACTACTGTCATTACATAACACATTGTGAAAAACCTACAATATATTGTCATTCATACACTACTCCCATGTTTTCTATTTTGAATTCTAGGGACGGCACCCAATTTGGGAAGGTACAGTTCCCTCACAAAGATATTAAAGATGTTATTAAAACAGATGCCTTCGCACCCACAATTCCACATACACCCAATTTTCATAATCAATGTTTAAAGTGTTTTTTAAAGTGTTTTAATTTTAACCTTTTACTACACATTATTATGACTGAGGAATTTCCAGTGTTCAAAAAATGATGCAATTGTGCTATTAAATTCACCAGACATACATTTGGCTGCAAGGATTTAACAGTATTCAAAGTTGTGCATCTGTATTACACTCTATGATCCTGTAACAAACGGTCAGTTCAGTGCTTATAATCATTTACTCAAGTGTTGTGAAGACAGCTGCAGTTAGACGGGGCTCCCTGCTTATGGTGTCTGAGATAATGAAACACATCAGAGCAGCAACTAATATGTGATTTGGTATATACAGTGTAGTACACAAGTGTTGGTTAAAAAATCATGATGTACAGGGTGTCCCAGGAGGAATGTGCCAGACTTCGGAAGGGTGTTCCTTATGTTAAAGTATACCGATATAACCCAAAACACCTGTATCCAAAGTTGAACGGTTATGGAGATAATGTTCTGAGAAAAGTGGGGGCTTCTTGTGGTTCCAAATACTGCAACCTGCACAGCTGATGCGTCGAGCAACAGCGTTGATGACCTTGAGAGTGGAATGCAGTGTTAATCATGCCTGCGTGACTGTTAGTTGCTTGTACGGGAGTTGGAAGCGCCATGTAAAGTGCCTGGAGCCCTAAGAATGACCACGGTGTTAATGCGAGTGTTTATGTAGTTCAATTTAATGGCTTTATGTCACTCATATGTTAATTACATGTTAAGTATCGATATTAACATTATAGAAACCACATATTCCTGCCAGTTTTAATATGTATTTGGTAATCAATAAGTGTGTAACAGCTGTCAAAGTTTCAAACTTCTCTGGCCATTATCTCTGTAACCATTCAACTTTGGATATAGGTGTTTTGGGTTGTATCGGTATACTTTAACATAAGGAACACTCTCCCAAAGTCTGGCACATTCCTCCTGGGACACCCTGTAGAACATGATGCATGGTACATACAACATTAAGATTCATTTGTTAAATTTAATTTAATGTATATTCATTAAAAAACTGCTATACATACTTGCAATAACTCTCTTGCTTTGCCACTTCAACCAGTGAAAACAAAATATCTAATATGGCAATATTTTTTACAGCTTTCTTATGTGCAAAGTAGTGGGCATTGAATTCTGCAACAAAGCTTAGCCACGCAGCATGACAGTCAAGTGCAAGTTGTTCCCTCAGTCGATTTAGCTCCCTGACATGGGAATCTACTTCAGATGATCGGTAACGTATGACCTGTTTTGTCCTGCAAAACGGTGGAAAAAAAAAATGCTGCAGATATATAACTGATATCATTTGTAATGCCCCACATTTAAGTGTTGCACTTACCAACACTGAAAAACATCACATTCTACCCATACAAAATATTTTACCTTTTTACAAAGCTAAATGTGTATTTATTTAAGACTACATGAAACACACTGTTCCAGACAGGATTATAACTCTACAAACTCAATTTTTAATATACAGCATGAAATAATATGCAATGGGTGTCCATAGTTACATTTTTATTGGGCAGGATATAAGGGATCAACAGAAGAACAGTAATCTCATTATAAAAGATGAGTCATTGGTAGAAATTCTAACTTGAATAAAGTACTGTTGTTACTGGTGATAATTAAAAGGAAGAGAAATAATCTAGTTGCTTAAGCAAGGCCTTGGTAGTCTTCTCAGCGGTTAAATTATCCCTGTTAGCAAGGGAGCAAAGAGGCAAACTGGTAAGGGGGGAGGCACACAAAATATGTCCTAAACCATTTTCATTCCATTTAAAAAACAATGTCCATAAGTAAAAGGTGCATACATTCTTAGTTTTCTGGGTGCAGTCTCCCTGTTTTATGAACTGTCCTAGTATGAAACATCACTACTACTTACCAGGACTTTTTCCATTATCACTTTGCAAAAACACACACAATATTTTGAGAGCAGTCTGCTTTCATATTCAGACGAAAACATTTGGTGATGATGGAAAAGTCCTGGTCTATATTAGTGGCGTTTCACTGTCGAAAGATTATATGGCACAGTTATACTGTCCTAGTGGTTTGATAACGTGACCTAGTATCACACCGTGACAGACAATGTACTCCAAAGAGAGCAAATGTTTTTGGAACAGGTATAATGCTGTCTGGTCATTCCAACATCAGCCAATCAGTGGCTGGACCATGCTGGCTATAGTTGCGTGCAGTGTTTGGGAACTCGTATATCAAGATATCTGAATACCAGTGTCATGGTCGTGCCACTAGCTATCACCAGTGCCAATACTTGATTATCTGTTGGTACTTCGTGGTGTCCAAAGACTGCACATACAACTTATGTGCATACAAAATACACATTAAACCATCACCACCAATATAACATTCAGATTGAATGTGTGGCTTTAATAAGGAAATATTCAAACAGCATGTCAAAAATGAAATACAGCATTTCTTTGTTTCTGGTGGAAATCACTCAGGATCTTAGGCACTAAAGTTACTATCTCTACAAATAATTATATAGTATTATGCAATGTTGCTGTACTGCCATTGGACCATCCAACCCAACATGAGTTGAAGTCAGATGGTACTTCATATAACGCAGCTGTATTTCAGAGGAGTCTTCAGTCTGCCGTATTTCCTTTACAGTTCATGTACTTCTAAATTTAAACTTCACTTTTAGGATTATCATCACAACACAAACTTATGTTCAGATTTTTAAGTATTTAAGTTAAAGGTCTCCGTTATACTTACTCACTGACTTTTCTCCACGAGCGTGGAACTGTTTGCTTTTGGTGTTGCTTTACCTCAATGAGAAATTCTTGACCTGACACTGTCACATAATCAAATTTAAGTAGTCCCAGTGTTCGAGCAATGCCAGGCTTCAAGTCCTGCAGTTGTTGAATAACTGCTGAGATTTGTTCTAACCTGCTTGTAACAGCTGGAAAGGCAGAGTAGTCATGAAGCAACTGTGTCTTGTCTCCAACCCTAAAAATTTGACAAATCACAGTAATATGAGTTTTGAAATGAAAAATTCAATTACACAACTCAAATTCTGACAAAGGTCTCCTATTACAAAATTCATAACATGAACTGTGGTTCCCAATAGGCTGTTTCCACAATATCCACAAGGACTTCTCTAATGACTAATACTAACTGTACAGAATCATTCAATAAGTAATATTATGTAAAGGACTCTGCTCTTCCAGGATAAGATGCCACATCACTGGGTAATGAATGAGTTCCTGACATTCCAAAGGATAAATTATGACAAACAGTTGCTTTAACTGTGAATTGTCACTACCGCTAGTAAAGTGTATTCAAGTAAAATTCTAAAGAGTAATGGTACAAAAAAGATATCCCTGAGTAAAGGTAAAACAGTCCTTGTGCAAGATACGAAGATTTATGGAAGAGTGCAGATACAGCTCCATTTATTCCTAACCATGGCACTACACAGAAGGTGAGTCGTCAGCTACAGTCCCAGCTGCTTTACTCCTGGGGAAAGCATTATGGTACCCATTGAATAGGAGGATGAGTAGGCCCCCAGAGCCAGTCAGGTCACTCTGGGGAAGAGAATATCTTTTTTCCTTATTGGGAATAGAACCATGATTTCTCAGCCGTCCAGCCTTCTACTGCAGCTCTAAACCCATACACATCAATAAAATTACAATCAGAAAGCGGGCAAGTCATAATAAATTTCACTCTAGCCCAGTCATTTTTCCAATTACACTATCCTACAAAGTATTCACTTAGCCTCTTCTATGAGTTCAGATTAACTGAAATGTGTTCAAACAGACCAGGGTTTCTGACAACATTTTAAAAGTCTGTGAATCCAGGTTTTTTTTCCGAAACAAAAGGCAATGTGCAGTATTTAACCCTATGTGATCCAAAGTCAAAGAGAAGGGAACATGGTCCTCTCTCTTCCACAGCACAGCTGCAATGACAGTACAGCAATCATAAAAACTATTAACACTATGAAGCACTGTAACTAGACATGCAAATTTCATATGGTAGGAAATTCTGTTAGTCTGCATAATTTCCATGTACTAAAAGTACAAGTATGAGGTCTGTCCATAAATATTCCAAACAATTTAAATAAATCGTTTTCTCACTTACTTTGGAGCTAATGGGCTTTATCACTGTTGAAGTATTCTCCTCCACTTTTATACATCCCTCCCAGTGTTTCTTCCAGTATTGGAAGCATTCCTGGAATACCTCTTTTGGAACAATGTGTAGCTCTGCCAGCAAAATTTTTTTAATCTCCTTCACAGACTCAAATCATCATCCTTTCATTAAGGATTTCAGCTTGGTGAAGAGAGAGAAGTCTGCTGGTGCAAATTCTGGTGAGTACAGAGTACAGAGGATGAGCATCGTCTCACATTTTGTGAGAAAATCACAAATCAAAAGGGGAGAATGCACTGGAACATTGTCATGATGAAGCAACCATTTTTTTTCCCCCCTCCAAAAATCAGGCCTTTTTATCCTCAATGCCTCTCTCAGCCTTTTCATCACCTTCAGATAACACTGCTTGTTCACCATCTGGCCACGAGGTAGAAATTCATGATGAATTACACCGTCACAATCAAAAAACACAGTCAGCATCACTTTCACATTGGAACAAACTTGCGGAACTTTTTAGGGTGTGGGTGAAGTTTTTTGAGACCCATTACAAAAAATGGGATTTTGTTGCAATATCACAGATGTAAACCCAAGTTTCATCATCTGAGACGAAGTTCTTTAAAAAGTTATCATAAGCATTTGCACAGTTGACAAGATCTTTACTGACACCAACATGATTTCGTGTCTGATCTTCACCCAGCAGGTGCGGCACAAATTTGGCTCCAACCTGATGGACGCCCAAGTTTTCAGTCAGAATCTCATGACATATGGTTTTTGAAATTCCATATTCCTCTGCTACTTCATAAATGGTCATACGATTGGAATGGACCACTTTCTGAACTTCTTGGATGCTTTCTTCATTTTTTTATGTTGAAAGTCATCCTGAAAGTTCACTGTCCTCAACTCAAGCACTGGCCCTCTTTAAAATGTTTGTACCATTCATGGGTTTGTGTTCTACTCATGGCTTCGTCTCCAAATGCTTGTTTTAACATCTTGAAAGTTTCCAAAAACATTTTTCCTAATTTGAAACAAAATTTGCCCAGCAACCACTTTGCTCATGATAATCACCCATTCTTAATTGCCTAAAAATTTGCCCAGCAAGCAATACATACGTTCACTCTAATAGACATAGCACAATGACTAAGCAATTAACAACAATCCAGTATGTGGCATTTGCCGAAGGAAACTCACTGCTATGCAGCACAACCAATGGGACCACGCGCCACATTCACGTTGGCGTGCTAATTCAAAAGTTTGGAAATTTTACGGACTGACTTCATACAATGACAACCATGCAAACTGTTAAGATCATCTGCTAGAAGAATATTTGGGCCTACAAGAAATGTAGTCCTGGCAGAATAAAGGAACTGCATAACAAAGAACTTGACAAAGTTTTTACTACTGTAATACTGTTTACATGTTTAAATAAAAAACAACACGATCAACATAACATGCAGGCATACAGCAAACAAAAACTGTACAAAATTTTGATTGGAAAATATTAAGGGTAAGGGGTCTTACAGGAGACTTAAGGTCAGATGGGATGTTTAAATTAATTTTGGAGGACCATGTAGTGCAGAAGTAACCTGAACTGAAATGGGTTAGGGAAGAGTCCAGTGGCAACATTCTGTGATGGTAGAGACTCCACAAGAATGTGAAATTTCTTGCTGAGATGAATACATGTGACTTTAAATGGCTCAAGGACATAACATTTCATGCAGTGAATTAATCAGACACCACTGAAAAACCACTGCAAGTAAACATGTGAAACCAGATGTTTAATGGATGTTTATAAGCATATTTAAAAGTCTGTATGAATGTGTTTTTGCACTGGTCAACAACATGGCTGTTTGAGGTTATGCTCTTAAAATGAGACACTAGCCTTGCTTGATTTACTTGTTAAACAGAAATCCTGGGGCTATTTACTCACATTAAAGTACAGATAAAAAATTATTGCGAACTACTGAATCTAATAAACCTTCAATGCAATTAAATGTGATGTTGTAGTCACAGAGATTACTAATTGATTAAGTAACTCTATGTGGTAGAGTCCTCTTTGAGAAGTTGAGAGTCATTCACCAAGTCAAGAAATTACTGTCATTTATAGAATGCCAGGTCATTACCACTTCTACAAAAGCCAAACAATGGTTTTAAAGTTTACTACTGGGGAAGGACTGAGGAAAGGATTTTGACTTTACAAGAACTGCAGTCTAAAATCAAAGTGAAGGAATGGAAATGCTGTAACCTTGGCTGGATCTGTCTGCTACAACAGTATCTCACCTAACTGCCTGTTGGTTGAGATTGTTGAGGAAGGGCTGAATATTCGACAACAGACAAACAGTATCTTTGATTATGCTCTGCAGCAAGGAACTCTGCAAATCTTTCTCAGCTAGTGCACATAAAGCTTGCAAATCTCGCCGCAGTTTTCCTAAAGTCTGTAAAACTGCCAACAAACTTGTTGGACCACACTGCAACACAAAAAAGATCCATGCAAAGTATCCTGGGAGCAGTGAAGAAAAATGTCACAGTTAAAATATGTATAACACAGCAGGAGGATTTCCAGACATTTTAAGTATCAGAATTTACATGCATAATTCACAGGAGCAACATTTTGGTTGGAACACTAAAATGGCAAGATAATTTGTAGGACCTAAGCATAGAAAGGGCAACAATATTACAAAGTAATAAAAAAATTAAAGGTCAGTTTATTATAAATTTTGACAAAATAATCTCAACGCAGACATACCTAGCCTTCCTAATAAACCGATTTCAATGAATTTGGTTCAATGGTCAACAGGTTTCCCGATATGATATGAATAAAATGGTGTCATTTAGGCCTTATGCTGTTCTTTTACCACTTCTTTCACTCCATCAATGAAGAAATGTACCCTACACATTTCATCAAAAGCCCCCAAAAAATAAAATTTGGTGGGCATTAAATCCATATAGCACAAGGAATGTTCAAGGATTTCAAATTTCACATAGCTGATGATTTTGAAAGTGTAAAGAGCAAAGCTGTGATTGTGAAACACACCCTTTAAAGGCTGCGGCATTTTGATTAAACTGTTTGCTTCAGTCGGTTATGCAGCATGTCACTGTACTGAACACTTGTAACTCTGTTCCTTGATCCTGAGAATGATCTAGTCTCACATTCGTGAAACAACACTCTTCTTCCTCAAGAAAATTTTGGAGCTTTGTTTTTACTCTCAAATTCACATTCCTGGACCTGACACACATTTCCAGTCACTATTTGGTTAGCATACACCATTTATTTATCAACTAAATGAACATTCTTAAATTAGTACAAGCATTAAATTAGCTTCTCAAACATGTTTCAGAACACGTGCACCATCCTCTGGGAGAACATAATGTCAAATCTTAAAACACATATACTTGTGCGTAGCTGTCATTTATAGGTTCCCTGGTCTGTAGCAGCCTCATCGCTGACTATTTTACTTAGAGAGCATTTCAATCATGACATCTATGAAATTAACCATACTTGTAGTATCAACCTGCTCATTGCTTTAAATATGACCTGTGCAAAGTTATTTACCTCTAACGCCCAACACCATACCATTGCTCAGGTGGTTTGTCAAGGGCTTCTCACAATGCAGGTATGACGTCGATCCCAGGAAAGTTCATGCGATATTTTTGGTGGACAAAAAATACTTTTGGTTTCACCTGTCAGCATGATTCCACCATCATTCCATACTCATTTTTTACTCATCTACCACTTATGCTATATAATCACAGCAACTGTTGGCATCATTAAATACACCCACCTCCCCATCCCCATGCTCAGTCAGGACTGATGCTCATTTCAGTTAAACTTCATCTATGCTGGTTCAGTAATTGTCTCGCTACACTTTAAACATAATGCATTACACTCAACAGACCCCCAGGATATGCATCATCAGTGATACTTACTTCCCTCCTTTGAGTCTTTTCATCCATTTATAAAACGTGTACAGTTCTCCTAGTACTTTACAAGGGTAGTTAAGCCAAGATGTTACACAGATTTTGCAGGCAGGCAGGTAGGAACTGAGAATCTTCCCACACATCTGCCCCTCATGAGAGGATCAGATAAGAAAATGAAGAAGCCAGTCACACAAATTAAAATAATTTTAAAATATTTATGTGTGAACATTTATGAATTAAAATTAAAAAATTTGTTACAAATTTTTTAAATACATAATTTACAAATAAGAATGACTCTTTCTTCTGACACTGTCCAACATCCTGGGTTTGTTCAAACTTTACGAGAACAATGAGACGGACACACCAACACCAGAATTCCTAAGTAAATGAAGAATAATAGTGATTGGTATGATTGGGGGGGGATAAACAAATAAATAAATACATTTCAGGAAATGGCTAGAAGACAGTGAGCCAAGTTAAACCAAACCACCCTGTAATCTGTCAAATAGCGGTGTTTATTATAACACACCACCGTTAGAAACATTTTTACTTAGCCTAAATATTACGTAAGATTTAAGTATACCCTCTGATGTATACATGTGGTGAGACCACGATCAATATCTGGAATTCCATCCAAGAGCTCCCGTAACTGATGCACAACAGCAGACTCGGAGTGAAGTAGCTCGCTAAGAGCTTCTTGACGACTCTGTAGTGTGACCAGATCCCGTAATGGGCGTGACACCCATTCATGAAGTAATCTAGTAAGGTACAAGGTTAGGAAGAAAGAATCATCATACATGTCCCAGCAGGCAGCAACACCCTCAGTAAACACACAGGTATAATGCAACTACTGCAATTAAGATTTCAGTACTTTGTAAGAATCACTCTTGTTTTTAGAGATTCAGGATGTACTCCAAAAAACAGTTTCTTTTTAAATGTTGACAAGGTCTGTACTATATTCCATACTGATATTTTAAAAGGTTTGTGATGACAGGTATTAAATCCAATCAAAATACTAAAGAATTCTTTGAATAAAGATAGACCAACTTTGATGACACTTGCTTTATTATGTCAATTTACTGCTCAACATGTTTCGGATGTTAATACATCCATCTTCAGGAGCTTGTGACTACTTGGTGCATTATTGTGTAGGCTGTATTGTGGAAAATGCAAGCTACAAAATATCATATCGTCGCTTTACTATAAGTTTTCTTCTCATTTCTTCCATGCCAGTCACCGAACTGCAGCTACTAGAAGTTTGGCAACACTCCTCTTCCTTGTTGCCAAACTTCTAGTAGCTGCAGTTTGGTGACTGGCATGGAAGAAAACTTATAGTAAAGTGACGATATGCTATTTTGTAGCTTGTATTTTTCACAATAACGCACCAAGTACTCGCAAGCTCCTGAAGATGGATGTATTAACATCTGAAACATGTTGAGCAGTAAATTGACAAAATAAAGCAAGTGTCATCAAAGCTGGACTACCTTTATTCAAATATCAAGATGATGCATGGTCCAATACACATAAGATTACTATAGAATTCATCTAATCCATCACCAACAGGACCCAACAGCTACCAGTATCTATACTAACCTAACAACATATTAAACTGTGGACTTGATAATTTCTGATCATAAAAACTTAAGCTGACATGCCCATCAAATTCCTTAAACAGCAATGCCCATCTGGAATGCCACTCCACCTGATGAAGCTTATATTTGGAGTTTCATCATGTTGCTGATAGATCTAGATCCTAAAAAAAGGAATGTTGAATGGGACAAGACTGGATTCAACCCACTGAATGATGGGCATGTGGCTCATTTTATTATAAGTTCAGTGGCCATAAAGAGTCGATACAGAAATCAGCAAACATCTTTCTATTTACAACACTTGGCATCATGATATAAGACTTTAATTTATTAGTCATTTTTCTTACCTGGATCCAAATTTTGTTCTGGTGTGATCAAGGGCCCAGAAAAGACTCCCTTTTTGACAGCCCATGTTGCTCTGGAATAATTCCAAGTTCCGAAGAACACTAGCATCCATTTGTAAATATTTTGAGTCTGAGGCAAAACTTTTGAACCTAAACAGATGAAAAGGAACACAGCTTTGTAAGTAAAATAAAATATAATCTGATTTCTTCAACATCAAGAAATGCAATCACATTAATTTGCAGTATCCCACAGCAACATATCAACATCTGTGATGATAAACTTCACTCTCTCTCACTCCCTAGCACCCACCACTTTATTTTCAATCCTTTCCTAATGGCCGTCCTATATACAGAATGCAAGTAGGATTGCACCCCCAGGAAGTCATTCTACATATTTAGGTAACAAGAATCCATACTTCATTTTTATGACATGCTGTACAATCTCTGTTTCACTTCACACAGAATGCCATGTACTTCATAATCTCATCTTTTTTTGCACAAATAATATTCACATTTTACACAAAGGGGGAGCTAAAATTTAAATGTCCAGCCACATCAGGTAAGGGTTAAAGCGGAAATTAAATGATCTTCAATTTAAAATTACAAAAAATAACTGTTTAAGCTTCAACAACATTACTGCTAGTCTCATATGCTGTGACAATATCTTAAATTACAGAAAGACATCATTATGGTATTACATTCTCTGAAGGTACATGAATCACAATGCAAGATTGGTCTATGCAGTGCATATACAAACTGGTTACATAAAAAAATAAGCTTGCAAGTTGCTGATGCAATAACTAACATACACTTACCCGTCTGATCTCAATGCCCGCTCCAATCCAAACTTCTTTAGATGGTAAATCAAAACAGACAAGCACACGACAGCTAGAGGAGGCAAATCTGTCATGCCCTGGAATGTAGGTGAATCAGATTCTGTGTCACCCTGACCACAGAAAAAAGCTGCCACTTGCACCAGTGCATCCGTAAAGCTAAACAAGTTATCTTCCAGTCTATCAACTCTTGCAGAACTAGAACCCAAAACAGCAGAATAGGCAGCAGTGCAAGTGTGATCGCTTGGTTACAACATACTTCACACAAGTCAGCATGTCACTCATTGCTGGACTGCAGGAATTTAAACAAACAGATTTGTGAACATATCATAAACCTACTTTTTTTTTAAATTTTAATTTAGGATATCCCATTGTGTTTGAGTACTAAATATAAAACAATGTGGATATCACTAAGTGCCTGGAGAATTTCAAGAATAAAATCCAGCTAAAGGACTCCTTACCATAGCACACTCTGATCTGACTGGATTCTTCAGGAAGAAAATTCCAACACACACTTTTAAATCCATGAATGAAGACTTTTCCAGGTTTTTAATCTCGAAAATTACAGGGGTGCTGATAAGTCCTTAGCCCACCCAGGAAGGAAACAAGCCAATATATTTCTGTCAGAATGGCATGAATTTCCTTCAGCGCCTTGCCTTGCAGGGGGAAAAAAAAAAACTTGATGATAGCTCGTGTCTCGATATTGTTGAAATCACGTGTGTGTCTGACATGCTTCTGAGCTTGTTTCCTTCCTGGTCGGGCTAAGAACTTATCAGCACCCTGGAATATCATCTTTCTTTTTTGTTGTAATTGTTCAGATGAATGTGTCATAAAACATGCCTAACATTCCAACAAACGCCAATACAAATGTTTTCATGTTAATTAATTATTAATTTACACATTACCATGTTTTGTGTGACTCTGGTTCCCCTTAAGCTAATTCTGTCCACAAGGTCTTAACTTGGTACATTGCAGTTTTACATTTCACAAGATCCTTCAAGAACATAACCCCAACAAATACTGAGGGTTGCTGTCTTACAGAACACAGTGTTTCAAAGTTTCAGTGAATTCAGATGAGCAGATTTTCCTCAACCATCAAGCTGCTGGCATCAGATGTTTTTTTCTTATCCAACTGGGTATTTTGGAAAAACACACAATATGCATGCCACAACAATTAAAGACAAAATCCTCTTCTGATACATCCATTCAACTGTTAAATGGAACTTCTAAATCTATCAGACCCCTCATACAATGGATGATTAGAAGTTCACATGTTTGTATACCACTGCAAAATATTTTTAACAGTGATAACATATAGGGAAAGACATGCTATTTTGTATACACAGAGACAAATATGGCTCCACGGAATCAAGTCCTGTACATTTCTGTATCCTGAAAATTACTCATACTGTCCCCCAAACATACACATGCAAAAGGAGATGATAAGTTTTACAATTACCTCACAGCATTTACAAATCACCTTAAATTTTAAATGATGTTTGTTCACTTCTTGCTTCTTAAACCAACAGTACAAACATTCCAGACAGGCAGGACTTGATACAAATAAGGCACCGTTCTATGTGGTACCCTGAAATTTATTATCATGATAAAGTCTCTGACAAACAATACCTGTAAATATGTAAGAACCAACAAAATGCACACTTTTTCAATAATGATTTAATTCAATTTTATTGTCTTCAACATGTTTCGAACAACTAAGTGTTCATCAGGAAGACTTGTAATTGCAGCTTTATGGTATTTTATCATGCAACTGTATAAGCAGTCTGGTTGCTGTCAGGATGTATTTGATACTGCCTAGACCTCAGTATCAAATACATCCTGACAGCAACCAGACTTTTTATACACTTGCATGATGAAATACCTTAAAGCTGCATGTACAAGTCTTCCTGATGATGAACACTTAATTGTTCGAAACATGCCAAAGACAATAAAATTTAATTAAATCATTAATGAAAAAAGTGTGCATTTTGTTGGTTCTTCTTACATATGTATATCATGTAAATGTAAAATACCTGTAAAGTAACTTCTGATGAAAACTAAAAATAACATTCAAAATTATTCTGAACACTGATTTTCTTCACTGTCACCAAGCAAAACATTAACTATTTTAACATGGCATGTAAAACTTGGTACGGCAACAGAACTGTTTAACTGCACAGGACCTGAAGCACCATACTGCTTTAGTACATATGAAGTTATAGGGAATACTGTGTGTTCTTACCTGTATTTCACAAGATGTTCTGTCTCATGGGATAGAGACTGCGGTACTAGAATTTCTGCTGGATCTAAATGTTCAAGCCGCCGCTCCAGCTCCTCTCGACAAGGCCCATCCTCAAATGCATCATAAATTGTCTCTCCTGTGCTGGGATCAAATGCCTAAAAAGAAATCAGTATTTCCCAATAATTGAAGTAATAAATACTATAACTAATTTCAGACAATGGTGCCTTTCAATGGCATAGCACTGTCAGCTCAAAGTACATATGGTAACATCAATCTTAATAAACTCTGTTATGAGCAATCTGAATGGCAAATGGAAAATCAAAGTAGCACACTTCTTGGTAAAGGGGATGGCAATTGTGCTTTCTGCTTCAGATGTCCCAACCTGAAATCACAATCTGGCTTTTTTGGTTTTCAAGTCCCTTCAGAAATATGAAAGTGTAGTGCTCAAAATATACAATGACTACTTCCTTCCACATTTTTTCCAACTCATCGATTCATGAATCACTGTGTCATTTGACCATACATAATATGAGGCACTTGTAACAATGGTAATTAAATAAACCAACAGTAACATCCTTTTAAGTGACCAAAAGTGCACACACACACACAC
>Ga0131853_10012947_pt1 | contig 15285 bp, 6 predicted proteins | sample TergutLab28metaG_FD_92764 | JGI IMG/M metagenome (GOLD analysis project Ga0131853, IMG submission 92764) | Labiotermes labralis P1 segment gut microbial communities from Petit-Saut dam, French Guiana - Lab288 P1 (version 2) (version 2) | ecosystem: Host-associated > Arthropoda: Insects >...
ACTGTAAATGGTGAAAGATTAGGAGAAAAAAAAAACTTTAGAAAAAATAAAAAGCATTGAAACAAAAGGGGGGGGGGGGGGAAACAAGAAATGTGGCACCACAAAAAGCCTGTCCCAAGGAAATAAGGCACAAAACTGCCTTCAGGCCATAAATATGCTAAGCATTGAGAACAGAAACCTTCTTCTGGTGTCTCAAGTACCCTACTTAAAACCCCAAGACCCTGTTTTGGGTCATAACCGGACAGTGGGTGCGAATGTCATAACACTTTTATTGGACAAAATGTCTGAACTGCCCACAAACCAAACAAAGAAGTTTCAGAAATCGTAGGGAATGTCACAGAGATGAAACGTAAGAGAAGGTAGATCAAAGCAATCTCACTTACCTGAGAAACCCTGTGGACAGGTGCAGTTGTAATGGTCACCGAAGTCCATACAGGTACCGCCATTGTGGCATGGGGCACTACGACACAGACTGATTGCTGTACAGTTGGAAGAAGTGCCTGCAAGAAAAGGTGCACACTGTGTTCAGTGCAATAACTTTGGTAACAATGAGTAAAGATTTTACATTCAATGGTATTTCTAATTTGGTCCAGTTACAAACACATATATATAAAAATTACAAAACAGGACCCCCCCCAAAAAAACACAAAACAGGAATATATATATAAAATAGAAGGACCCCCCCCCAAAAAAAAAACACAAAACAAGAACCTATACACTGAGACTAATAATGTAAGACACAGACTGTGACAAAGAGAAACAAAAGCAAAATCTAAGCAATTCCAGAGAAGTAATGAAAAAATAACAAGACAGGAATGCAATTTTCAAAGAAATTTGAATCTAAAACTTGTTAATGTAATTAGAAGAAAAATGACTGGTGTGGAACAGACAAAACCAGGAAACTGAAGGGACACTAATATTAAAATTTAAAGGAAAAATAAATAAGGAATGATGCAGAATAAGACTGTTCAGCCACGTACTGGAAGACACCAGGAAACTAGGAAAGAACTGACAGGAAATCAAAAAGAAAAATCTGGGGAAAGATAGAAGGAAACTTTGTGTTTACTGATTTGTATACACAAATTATAATATAAGAAGAAAAACATTGCTCTTTAGGGCAACCTAAACTTCACACACGTTACTGTAAGCGCTACCATGATTCAGCAGGTGATGACTGTAATAAGTGTAACCATACAGCTTCAAGAACTGCATCCACTGCAGTTTGGGCTGCACCTTTCCAGTCTGGTTTAGGTATAGTGGCTACAATTTGCCATCTGGTATATACATAACACATGTTCAGGTGGTCTGAGTGATTGACAGCTTTTGAAAACAGCACAATAATAATAATAATAATGCTCAAAAAAATAACTGCCCACTTCCAAACGAAATCAGTAAAGTAAAGCTGTCCCTTTGCACACCATGAAGGCATATGTGGAAGTGGAAGTACAGCTCCACTTATTTGTAGCCCCCACATTAGGTGGAGGTGTGCGGTCAGCTCCATGCCCCAGCTGCTTAATGCCTGGAACAAGAACTCCTGGCACCCACTCTGGATAGGCCCCAGACAGACTCTTTGGTGAAAAAGGTAAAGCAGTCCCGTTACAGGCCTGGAGGGGCCCAGAGGGTTCCAGGAAGTTAAGTTTCCCAGATTTTGTGACAACGGCAGAGGATAGTGGTAGGTTGTCAGCCTTATGCACCGGCCGCCTTTACCCCCAGGAAATACTCCTGGTACTCATTTCTGTTAGAGGCTGAGTCGACCCCAGGGCCATAGTGCGATTGGGAGGATTTTATGTCAATGAAAAATCCAATGACACCAGCTGGGATCGAACCAGCGACCTTCCGATTTGTAGCTAGACTCTTTGGAGAATATAAAATTTCTTGCCTCACCAAGAACTGAACCATGATTCATCAGCTTTCAAGTCCACAGCCAAGTTGCTATACCAAAGACACCATCTTACTTCTAACAAACTCAGTAGATAAATGATTTTTAGATGTCCCATGTGTAAATCTTATCATATACTGTGAGCCATCCACATTAAAATATCACTTGAAACTGGATAAAGCAGCAGGCAATTCTTGCCCTAGAAATGATGGGCTGGACATTCAAACAGAAACATACCTGGGTAGCCCACTTTGCAAACACACTGATAGGTCCCAGTGCCATCGACACATTCAGAGTCTGCAGGGCAGACAGCAGTATCACATTCATTAATATTGACCTCACAATTGGTACCAGTAAAGCCAGGAACACACTGACATTCGTAACTTCCGACAGAGTCCTTGCACACTCCACCATTCCGGCATGGGCTGGAACTGCACTCCTTTAGATTCTGAAAAAGCCACATCAGACAATTTCAGAAAACAACAGCAATGAAAACAGCAAGGAACCTGGTATGGAGTCATCAAAACATTTTATGGTTGAGTGCCACTATTTTGCCTTCTGGAAGCACCTAAATACACTGTGTACTAGTTAAACCGTCTTTACACAACAATATATTAACAGGTGCAAATTATTATTACAGCCGGTCCCAGTAGCCGCGCGGTCTAAGGAGTAGGTCTGCTGCCGCTCGCCTGCTGAGATCGTGGGTTCGAATCCCACCGGGGGCATGGACGTTTGTCTGTTGTGAGTGTTGTGTGTTGTCAGGTAGAGGTCTCTGCAACAAGCTGATCACTTGTCCAGAGGAGTCCTACTGACTGTGATGTGTCGTTGTGTTTGATCTAGAAACCTCAAGAATGAGGAAGCCATGGCCCGCGTTGGGCCACAGTGCCAAAAAAAAACCTTAGCAACACGTTTCGGCCTTACTCGGCCATAATTAGGCTTACAAAACAGTGGTGTTAGTCAAGGTACATTCAGAACTCAAGCTAGTCAAGCATGCTCCACCTACAAATATAAGAAGTGGAAAATCAAGGTACTAAAATGTAGTAAAAAGTCACTGCATGTACCTTGACTAACACCATTGTTTTGTAAGCCTGATGATGGCCAAGTAAGGCCGAAACATGTTGCTTAGTTGAACAGTTGTAATAATAATTTGTAACTGTTAATATATTGTTGTTTAGACGGTCTAACTAATACATTGTTTACGTACACATAATGGGATGGAAACTATCCAATTTAAATACACCATGTTGCTAAATGCAGAGCTTCTGAATGGTAAACTAGGTGGTACAGCCAGTTACCACTGTGTATTAAAGGGATGAAAACATCTCTGCATTCATGTACAAAAATGTCATTCCCATCCACAAACACACATGTAAATGTACATAAACATGCTATAAGAAATTTAATTATGGGTGAGGATTCAAGTCTTCTGGGATGTTGTTTTATGTAGTTAGGTCAAGAGATGCCGATATTCTGCAGCAACACATTCTCAAACTGAGTACGAAATACAGTTGAGTGGTCAGCTCCATGCCCTCGCTGCTTTATCCCTGGGGAAAGAGCCTTCATCACTACTGACTGATTGTGGGGCTGTTTCCGCCAGTCCTGACATTTCAGAGAACGAACAAATCTCTTGTCCCTTCAGGAAATGGAACTCCAATCCCTTGACTGTGCGATGCACAGCTTGAAGTTAAAGGCAAAGCAATCCCTGTACAGGCCTGGACAGGTCCTGAGGGTTCCAGGAGGTTAAGGCTCCCAGATTTCAAGACAGTCGGCACATGAAGGGGGTAAGGTTGTCAGCCCTACACACCGGCCGCCTTTACCCCACACGAAATATTCCTGGTACTCATTTCTGTTAGAGGCTGAGTCAACTCCACGGCCATAATACGGCCAGAAGGATTATGTCAATGAAGAATTCCAGTGACACCATCAGGAATTGAACCCATGACCTTCCGGCTTGTAGCGCAGTGCCTCAACCAACTGCGCCACCGTTTGCCTCCACAATGCACAGCTTAGTCACTACAACAAAGAAATGAGATATCAAAGCTCCAGAACACAACAGCAAGAATATCAATGTGTTTACCAATATTACTTTCTAGCAAACTGATAAAACAAAATTATATTTCTTTGTTTAAACAAGCCATCTGTCAACTGTCACATTGATCACCTGACAATTTTAACTAACTATACTAGCACACTTCTTTGTCAAAGGTAACACCTGGAACAATTAGTAAAGATATAAGCATGTAGAAGGGGACCGCGGTAGCACAGCGGTTAAGGTGCTGTGCTACAAATCGGTAGGTCGCTGGTTCGATCCCAGCTGGTGTCAGTGGCTTTTTCATTGACATAAAATCCTTCCAATCGCACTATGGCCCTGGGGTCGACTCAGCCTCTAACAGAAATAAGTACCAGGGGTATTTCCTGGGGGTAAAGGCGGCCGGTGCGTAAGGCTGACAACCTTTCCACCATCCTGTGCCGTTGTCACGAAATCTGGGAACCTTAACTTTCTGGAACCCTCTGGGCCTATCCAGGTCTGTAATGGGACTGCTTTACCTTTTATAAGCATGTAGAAACAGAAAAGGTTAAACATGTGTGTGGAAGAAAAGTGATAAAAATGTAATTTCCTGCCTCATAAGTAGTAGTAATTTCCCCCCTGAAAAATGACCCAAAAATCACCCTCCACCTTAACATCTACATAATAAATTATTACTATGTAAGTTTGCTATTAAACCTGCAAAAATACCTGCCAATTACAGAGTGTGTCTCAGCACTGTAGCATTTCATGAGGTGGGAAACAAAGCTCATACATAATTTCCAGTCAGGGATTTGTGTATTCCTGTTTTTTCTCAGGCACAGATTGTGGCCTGACAAAAGCCTGTGAATCACAACAACTTGGAAACTCACCAGCTCACAGTTCTGGCCGCCAAAACCTCGCATGCACTGGCAGGTGTAACTGCCATACGTGTCAAAACAGCTGCCTTGGTTCAGACAGGGATTGTTCTCACACTCGTTAATATTGTGTTCACAGTTCATACCCCTGTACCTGCAACACAGAGATAGACATGTAAACAGGAAAAATGACATAACTTTACAAACTGTGATCTTCTGGGATGTCATGGCATTGTTAGTAGAATTCTGATGAACACCAGTAACTGCCCACCAGCCTACACAGCACCACACAATAAAATTTCTCAATAAACAGTTATCTTGCTATAATTTTCATGTATCACATCACATCTCAACAAACAATGAAAATCAAAATATAGACACTAGACAAAGATATAATTTATACCTTCCTCAAGCTAACTTAAACATTTATCTACAAGGAGCTTATTATATGGGGATAAAAATGTTTAATAATTTACCCTTGGAGATTAAGAATGCTGCTGGGAACCAAAAAAAAGTTTGAAATTGCTCTGAAAAAATGTTTATACACTTATTCATTTTACACAATGGATGAGAACTTTAGTCAATTCTGAATTATGTACCATATCACAAGATTTCTTATTATAGCGGTACATTGCTTTAAGATCCTGTCTATGTGCATTATGTAAGTATTCACTGATTGTATATTCTGAGCTGATCACCTTTCCTTGTATAAACTTGATTTATCCTATTTATATATTACAATAAAAAATTATTATTATTATTATTATTATATATATTTTATTGTCAAGACTCTTTATGTACTGTGCCTACTGTTATCTAATGACAAGTTCTACATCCACTTTGGTGGATCTCTGCAATACTAAATAAATGATAATGATAAAACATTACTGCTATACTGCACACTGTTTCTGGAAGGTAGGTAAAGTAATGGTACAGTTGTTACTATTCATGCTATAAAGGCACATTGGAGAATGGAGGTACAGCTCCATGTATTCGTACACTCAGCACTATGAAAACATCTGTCAGCTGAAACGCAGATTTCCCACACCTGTTATGACTATGCAACACAATTATAAAACATATAATGTTTAGGCATTTCTTACAGAGCAAAATGAATGCATTATTTACAAGTCATGACACACTGTCTGTGACTGCGACATAATATCAATGCTGAAACTGTTGCATACAGCATTATTTTAACTTGGTGTGGCAGGGACTTCCACTAAAGGTTGTTGTGCAATAATTAACATGCGCAACCTTACTGCCCCACAGTAAACATCGTGTTAATTCAGGCCACAAATGCCCTGTTTCATATATAAACACAGCCATTAAAAAAAAATTACCAGACTTTTGTGTATAATGTCATGGGGCAGATTCTTTCCAGTCTTGTTCTACACAGCGCCTCTTTTATCACATCTCTGAACATGGCAGCTACAGACGCATGCTTTATATGCAACACCATTGCTGTGCACAGGGACACAACAAACGAGACATCTTGCGGGTGCGCACGACATTTCCGAAAAAAATCACGTTATCTCTTAACACAGACTTCAGACAAGTAGTTTAAATTTGACGTTCAGGTGACTGCACATCATGAAAATTCTTATAATAAAACCAACTAATGCACTAATTTCTCAAATTTATTTTTGGAATAAAACTCTACATGTTTCGGACAGTTCGTCTGTCCATCATCAGGAGTTTTCCACTGTACACACAGCAGATCTGTATGACATATACCACTGCTGTGTGTACAGTGGAAAACTCCTGATGATGGACACAGGAACTGTCCAAAACATGTAAAGTTTTATTCCAAAAATAAATTTGAGAAATTTGTGCATCTAGTTGGTTTATAAGAATAGTAGTTTAAAATGAAGTAAAAACGCAAATGCTGTAATTATTTGTCAGCTACGTGGCACAGCGGAGGTACACAAAAATATTTAAATTCAGAGTGACAACCAATCAGTTTGTCAATGCACATATTAGAACACATGTACCAACACTCACCCAGTGCGACCACACAGGCACGTGTAGTTGTTAATACCGTCCAAACAGTTACCTCCATGTTGACAAGGATTTGGTAGGCATTCATTGATGTTGGTCTCACAGTCCCGCCCTGTGAAACCTGCAACCACACAAACATTATGACATCGGATACAACAAGTGGATATCGGAAGATTCAAGTCTTCTTGAATGTGACAATGTGTGGTTGCGTAAACAGTTCCTGACATTAGGAATGATCATCGTTCCTTCACCATTTACGTCAATCAGTCCAACTTTAAGAGCAAATGTTCATTCAAGAGAGAGAGGATCTAATCCAAAAAGATTTCACTGTTCATCAACTCTGCTCTCAGAATATGCAGAAACCAATAAATTAGTTCATCGATCAAACAAGCAAGCAATCTGCAGTGTTCATGAACATTCTCTTCCACAGTCTTTTATCATTTGTTCAAGAACTCAAACCATTTTAAGTGACAGCTTGTATTCAAATTGTATTAGTTAGAACAAATTACCGTTACTTTCCGTCACCACCAATTATTGTGAAGCAAATGGGCAAGACGCAGCATCCAGATGCTCAGACGTTATTAAAAACTGTCAGACTTTTGAACAAGTCTCGTAAGACAGCTGAATATCTGGATGGCGTATCTCACTTCACTGCTTCGCAGTAAAAGATGGTCATTACTAACAATCATTTGTGCTCACCCTGTATGACAAAATTGCAAATGGTGTACTCCCTGACATCTTACACAGACTTTACCAAGGTATTTTTTGCTTTCAAAATGTCATACTGTTTCATGGAATACAGACAAACGTAATTTCATTTTCATCCATTTGAAAAGTATGACCTTCCCTGCATTGGTTTTCACAATACTCACAAACGCTCAAACAGAATTATGTGCATTATCTATAATACTAAACTTCATCCAAATCAGACAACAAATGTCACAAAGATGCAAAGCAAATCATTCACACCTCTATGGGAAGGACGGCTATCACCGTGCCAATTTTTAATAAATGCTGAATCACTTAATAAAGTTCTGTGTAGATCTCCAGTGCTGAATTTCTTCCAAATCTGATGGAAAATATAGGAAGTACATACTATTTCATGGCCTTCCCCCTGCAACCACTCACCTGGCATGCAGGTACATTCATAAATGGAGTCCAGCACGTGGCAGCTGCCGTTGTTTTGACACGGGTTGCTCTCGCACAGATGGGAGCTGATTTCTACCTCACAGTGGACACCTGCAGGCAGCAATCATATGTGCAGCAAAGTATTAACACAAAGACCACGGACGAACAGTTAGTGCTGTCCCTGTGCTTAATCAATCATTTATCATGCAGCCATATGGCACAGTGTAGACATAGCTCCACACATTATTATGTAAAGGTTGACAGCTTCATGCCCTGACAGCTTTACTCCTGATGTCCATTGGATAGGGGTGCCAGAACCAGTCTGGATGTTGTAAACAATAGACAAATCTACATCTGTGATAAGAATTGAACCACTAGTCACTGGTCATCCAGCCTGTTGGCCCGTTACTATACTGGCTAAGCTACCTCAAGTCAGCACTAAGGTCCCTGTATATACTTTATACACTGCATATACTTTCACACTGCTTTAGTAGCTGGAGGGGTGTGAATAGATTGAGTACCGCAGCCTCCTGCGCCAGCCCACGATGACAGAAGAGTACACAGCAATGGTGGAACAATAAATGGTAGCGGAAAACAGAAATGTTGGTACAACAAATTAGGATATGTAAGCAGGGCATAATTCTCTATTATTATACCAACCACCAACCACCACAGAACGCACATACGTAACAGGGGACTCTTTGCAACACAACACAACACGGGATCCTGCCACAATACCATACTGGAATAGTAAAATTAATGTGACTTTTAATAGTGTAACTTTAGCAAGGACGATATAGCTCCCTGATGATGGTCCTAGGACCGAAACATGTCGGAGCGTTTTTAATGTTTTAATGTGTAAATTTTATATATATTTTATATATGTGCAGTAGTTGGTATAATAATAGAGTGACTTGACAACATGCACGGTATAACAACGAAAACAGGGCACAATACTTCAGGTGCATTTGGTCTCTTAGTGTCCCTGTAAGTTATCTCCATAATCTAGAACACAAATCTCACATAAACTGCCCTGTGTTTCAGCCTAGGCCGCCACCACTTTCACAGTGCTTATACTCTGCTTGTTTCCCTACATACAGAACAGGTGCCGTACCTGTATATCTTCCTTCGCAGAAACAACGAAAATTTCCAGGTGTATCTTCTTCACAGCGACCATTATTTTTACAAGGATTTCCCCCATTGCGTTTACAGGGAGAGCCTGAAAATAAACATGACAGTACTTTAGAAAGCATGTCACAGGTAGGATGTAAAAACACAAATACAGGCCATAAAACTGGCAGAAAAATACCAGAGTTCAGAATGTGATCTTATGGGATACACCATGGACATGAACATGGCAGAACATGCTGCGTTCTTCTGTAGTGATAAAGTGAATTGGCTGACAATGCAGTCACATGACAGTATAATCATACCAACGGTTGGTATCCACCTACAGTGTTACAACATGTCACAATGCAGTGAACTGCATTCTGAATGGTCACCGCCATAAAGACCTCAAAGTTTAGATCTAGGCATTATGTTAAAACTGAAAATAAACCCAGCATTAAGAAAGCATGCAATATCGCATTCCTTAAGGAGAGCCATCATTATTTACTCCAGCGTATCTCAACCGGCGGTACTGGATGAGCGGCTGAGTCAAATGTCAGGTTTAAAAATGAGAACTTCCATTAAAGATTAGTACACTTGTATTATGCATGTAACTATAAACATACATGTCTTATTAAAATGGAAGTTGTCTTAACTGCTGGCACGACTCTGTTTATCTGAAAAAATGATCAGTGCGATGCACCATGCTGAAGGGTAAGAACCGCTGGCTTAAACTACATACATCATGCACGCTGCAAAAGATGCCAAATCTACAAGGTACTAAAATACATATATAACTGTAAAAGTGCCGACACCAAACTGAAAAAGAAACAGGTCAAGGCTTGAACGTACAGACACGCACAGTTCAGACTCAAGTAACAGCGATGCCATGGTGTCTATAAACATCCTTCTGAAAATGTTTTTCAGAACTGAACTCAGTATCGAAATGCCTATCTGAATGTTCCATCTCTGCCTACAATACACTGTGCCACATTCTGGTACTCCGTTCTGTCCAAAATTGCACAGCTCTTTGCCGGAAGAAACATGAGGAACTTTCAGCAGCGTTTCTATTACGATCACACCACAAAAAGGCGCGCAACGTAAGTGGGATCGGTGGGTAATTAGGCGCATGTGCACTATGCTGTTACCGCACACCATTCCCGTCACACAAACGTGCCTCGAGTCTCCAATTCCACTCTCTAACAAAGGGCGCAAGTAAATGGACGTATCGTTTTCAGGATATAGCATAGTGTTAAGTTCCTCTTATCCCGCCTTTACATCGACGACCTATCGTGGTGTGAGCATAATATATGGCACATAAGAATGAGATATGACGTCATCACACCGGTCACCTAATGTAATGGTCCTCTGGGATATGACACCGTGTAGCCTGACAGCCACGAACTACATCATGTGACATCGCAAAAAGATATAACAGTCATTCTTAAGAACTGATGTGTCAGCATCTAATATTTGAAACAAGACAGGCAACGTACGCACAACATAACACTGCGGCGCGATCGCGTAACCACCGTTGCTGTGGAAAAGCAATAAGTATTTCATATTACGAGTGTGTGTGTCTGTATCCTTGCTTTAGCTATCCGGCATGAAATCGCATCTTCTCAGCGCCCTATTATAATGTTATCTGTGAACTGTATAGCTGGACATTTACCCACATTATCACATAAGCGGCACGATTTTGGGGGGGACCTTATTAAACATGAAACATATTTTCTCTCTCCAATTTTGTCTGAAACATTTCTCATACCAAGAAGAATTCAGGGAGATATTATCATAAATGTACATAGGTCTTCATATGAAGTACCTGTTATTCATGACAGATTTTAATCACACCTGAATTTTCTCAACAATTTTTTAAAAATCCTCAAATATCAAATTTCATTTTAAAAAACCGTCCAGTAGGAGCCAAGTTATTCCATGCAGACAAGCAAACATGACGAAGTAAACAGTCAATTTTCAAAATTTTGTAAATGCGCCTAAAGAAGTTAGTGATCTAACAAGCCAGAAAAGAAAGAGAAAGCATTAGGAGAGAGATACTAATCCAGCCAACTTTCACGCAAAGAAGAATCCAAAACAAAAATCCGATGATGTCAAAAGTTAATTTGCAACTACACATCAAGAACCCTGTTCAAACAGCTACACTGTTTTTCATGCAATATGTGGAAACATTTCTCTTCATTGACACAAGTTACAGGCAATTAATACTGTCTTCCTCCATTTTATGACAAAAAGCACCAAAAAAAGATGAAGATGCCAGACGTACTTGTACAACCCAGAAATGTTTAATATATTTGACAAACATTCATGAATTCGGAATAAATGAAAGGAATAACCACCTTATCAATTACATGATTCTTAAATAGGTAAATGTGAAGGTAAGTTTGTCCCTTTGCAAGCAATGCAGACATGTAGGGAAGTGTATGTAGAACACCCATTATTATCTCAGCATTAGATGGAGATGAGTGGTCAGCCTCATGCTTTGGCCACTTCACACTCTGGAAAAGGGCCCCTGGTACCCTTTGAAGAGGAGGCTGGGTGTGCCCCCACAGCCAGCCTGGACGTTACGGAAAACAGGAAAATCGCCGGCCCCTGCTGGGATCATCCAGCCACATAGCTTAGTCACTATATTGACTCAGCTATTAAAAACACTTAGTTAAAATGTCATCTTCAGCTTCACAGATTGAGCCTTCAGGCCCCTTCAAATTCAGGTTGAACTTGTAACCAATTTTCTATGAACAAGTGCTCTGTGATCATTGTGGTATAACAAAGTGACATTACCAAAATGCGGTTCAAGCTACCTGTAGTAACCATATTACTCAGTACACATGAACAAAGAATGCATGTCCTTGTTTTTTCTCAAATTCAGCCTCAGTTGGCATGTAGAAAGATCACCTAAAAAGTAACATTCCACTCAGATTATTTAAAGCACAGCAACTCCATGATTAGAACAATGCAATCATTTAGAATTACTTGCTTCTTGGATATCAACCATCATCTCTCAAAAGGGCAGAGAGGAATGTACCATGCTAGACCTAACAGAAAGTGCTATTCACTAGACCTTTTAGAAAGTTTTCAGTATTCTATATAGGAGTACAGGCAGCAATGTGCAAGGTGGTGCACTTACACCACTTTGGGATTTTGTCTTTTAATATTCTATTACATCAAACAATAAGAAGTCTGTTAAAAAAAAAAACTCAAATTTCATACAGTTCCTACAGTTTCAGTGTAAGTATTAATTACAAATTTTAATTAACTGACAGTTATGTTACTGTCATGCTTAGCATTGACAAATAAAATTCTGGTCACTTTTACATATATGTAATGTGCACCACCTTGCAAAAAAATCTTACTGGTGCTCTTGATTATGAGACTTAAAAGTGTCCACTTCTGGATACATGCCTGTATGAAAAAGATGCCACTGCAGTAAACAAAATGGCAGTTAACAGTAATGCAAATTACAAGCAAAGCACTGAAACTGAACTTCTGGCAGCACAAAACAAGGCAGTGTGAAATATTCACAAACACAAAGAGGTGGAAATATGGTGAATGTAAGCAGTGCCGGCCACTGGTTACAAAAGCAGGTTGTTCGCGAGGTGCAAGAGTGGCTTTCTGATGCAGGATAGAATTTTTTTTGGTAACAAGAATAATTGCTTTTATTCCCAAATGGTGTAAAGCTATTGAGAGAAAAGCAAGTTATGTACAGAAATAATGCCAATTAAATAAATTACTTCTTTCATACCATGGAAAAAATTTCATTTCCCTCAAACACATTTTGAATTAAAAAAAAAAAAATCTAGGAATTATTGCCAGACAAAACTTGCATGTATATTTGCATGAGGCTGGTTGGGTTTAGTGTCTGTAACACTGTGACACCGTCAAATTTTCTGTGAAATCACTCATAAGATTGCCAACTCTTCTAATTTAGCCATCACGATATATCAGCCATGTGCATCAGCATGAATGGAACTCACGGTCTTTCGTACTGTCGTGATTTTATTACCAATTTGCACTAATGCAACAAACACAGTGACTGTGATGGCTTAAATTGTACATTACAAACAAAATGTTATTACGTTTACTGAAACTGCGGAAAGGCAGAACATGTCTTGCCCTTACGCTTGGACACATTGCCAGAAAAACCAAATGTCAGCTTATTAATATTGGATTCCAGTTTTATGGGATGAGATACTGTGTCATTGGGCAAGAAGTTCCTGGTGTTTTGAAGGATCATAGTGGCTTCAAAATGTTGATAAACATTGGCCAAATGACAAAATACCTCACCCCAGAAAAGTGGAATCTTCAGCAACACTGCAATGAGAACCTCAAATCTCACACTGATTAACCCTTCAATTATGTTGTGGGGTTAAATTCTAACAACTGTACAGGACAGAGGGGTTGTACACGTACAGTACCTTAAATGCTTTCATTGTTGCACCGTGCATTTAACTTGAATTCACTTTTTATTTCACCAACATATGCACTTGTAAATCGATCAATATTAATGTTAACACATTAAAACATTAAAAGATAAAACACTGTGATATTAAAACTCCAACATGTTTCGGTTTTTTTTATATAAAACCATCATCAGGCAGCAGGAAGAACAGGCAACAAGAAATCCGACCCCATCACACATACAATATGACATGCTGCCAACATACTTCAAAAACAACTATAGACTAAGAGCAACTTTATTAGGTACGAACTTGCTCCCTGATGATGGTTTTATATAAAAAACCGAAACATGTTGGAGTTTTAATATCACAGTGTTTTATCTTTTAATGTTTTAATGTGTTAACATTAATATTGATTGATTTACAAGTGCATACGTTGGTGAAATAAAAAGTGAATACCTTAAATGAATTTATGACTGTACAGTGCACCAACACCAGCACTGAAGGGTTAACACTGGTCTGTCCTATAAACTTCACAGTGAATATAGGCAAGCGGCTGTCATGTTTTAGCCACCAAGTAACGTTTTTGAGACACACGAAGTCTGCAGTGGTTTTTTAACCCATTCATGATGCAGCTGGTTGCTCAACAACATTTTGGTGTATTGAGTTTAATCTGTCCTTTGTTTTCTGCAAGCTGAAGAGCATTTCATAATCTGGGAAAATGAAGCGATTACACACTCATATTTCATTCTCACCATTATTAATCTCGCAGTTGTTGCCGGAGTAGCCAGCGGCACACTTACACTCGTACCGGTCAGGTAGGGAGATGCATTCACCATGCAGCAGGCACGGTTTATTGAAGCAGTGATCCGTTTTCGTGCCTGTTGACAGCACAACATCTAAACACACCTCGATACAACTGCTGCCTCACCACAGGGCGTAAGACAAGTACACTGGCACTGGCAAAATACATGACATGACATGCTGGCCACATTCAGAACTACAAGCAGCACTCAAGAGGAGGACCTGTAACTCCTTCACTGCTGTCCAGGAAGAAACAGAAGGTGGGAGAGATTGAGATGAAAAATGACAAGATACTTTACTCTGCAAATACTGTGTGGCTTTGAATAACACCAGTTTAATGGAATTACCAACTGTCTTTCTACACTGTATAACCATTCACCAGTAATACACATTTTGATGCTTACTTCAGGTCACCGTCACTGACTACCCTTGATGCACACTTTAGGTTGTTGTCAGTGACTGCACACTGATGTGCACTTCAGGTGATCACCAGTGACTATACATTTTAATACACTTTAGCTCACTGTCAGCGACTATCTATGTTCGATAGTTGGCAGTATTACATTCTGACTGAGCAAAGAGTAGTGGCAACACTGCTATCAAATTCACAGCATGTTTTTAAGGAGATCATTTGTATATCATGCAGCTTGAAAAACATGTTTCAGATGTGTGGTATCAGTGGCATATTTGTAAGACAGTACAAACCATATCAACATGACACATGTCAGCACGTAATAGTGTAATGACTTATGACACATGTAAGAAGTTGGAACAATGCTCTTGGATCAAAATAGAGGTGCCACATTGTTAGCATCTAGGGGACTGTTAGTGTCTTCTGCAGGAAGCATGTGGACACCAATAAACAAGCATTCCCATTACAGGCCTGGACAGGCCCAGAGGGTTCCAGGAGCTTGAGGCTCCCAGATTTCAAGACAGTAGGCACATGAAGGGACCGCCTCTGTGGTCTAGTGGTCAGAGTTTCTGGCTACAGATACAGAGGTCCCGGGTTCGATCCCCGGCGCTACCAGATTTTCTGAGTAGTAGTGGGTCTGGAACGGGGTCCACTCA
>Ga0131853_10012949_pt1 | contig 15282 bp, 19 predicted proteins | sample TergutLab28metaG_FD_92764 | JGI IMG/M metagenome (GOLD analysis project Ga0131853, IMG submission 92764) | Labiotermes labralis P1 segment gut microbial communities from Petit-Saut dam, French Guiana - Lab288 P1 (version 2) (version 2) | ecosystem: Host-associated > Arthropoda: Insects >...
AAGTAAATATCAGCGCTCCCTCTCATAAGTAGCTATTATTTTTATATTTGCTGCACAAATTCCAATCCCAAACCCCCCCCCCCAAACCCTCTACCCTTTTTTTGTTCATAAAGTATTCACATTTTACATAAAGCGGAGTGTTAACAAATAACTCTACAGCTCTGGTGTCAAAAGGGTAAAGATAGTTGACAAAAATTTGCCCCATTACTTTATGACAGAGATGAAGCTCTTCCTATGCACACCAAGAAGGCTTATGGAGGAGTGGAAGTACAGCTCCATTCATTCTCAACCTTGGCACCAGATGGGGTGTGAGTGGTCAGCTGCACAGCCTGGCTCCTCTACCAATACAGAAAGGTTACCCAGTATGCACCAAATGGAAGACTGGGTGGGAACCAGAGCAGGTACAGATGGTCTTCAAGAGATAATTCTCTAGCCCCTGCCACGAACAAAACTGTGATTCCTCTGACGTCCATATTGTAGCCTGGTCATCATACTATGTTACCCAGTTTCATTATCATATGATTCTAGCTTCAAAAGTAAAATATGTAATTTAAACAATTCACTTTTAAAACAAAAAAAATAAAATAAAATAAACACTACATAAAATGTCACTCACTTGACACTTGCAGAACCAGTGTAGATGGTGTTACATACAAATATGCATAAAGGAAGGAACAATTCACGTGACAATAAAAATACAAAATAAGATTACTCAAACTGCTGCTACTACCATTATCTGCATTTATAATGCTTTGACTTTAAGTTGCTTCATCTTTGGAGCCTTCTTCTTCATTTGGCGTTTCAACTCACGATCCTCCCACTTTCTTTGTTTCTCTGGATCATCCTCCTGGAAAAAGTTACACATAGAATTAGAACTTCCATATAAGAACAAATTACACAACTGTTTATAAAATACGTCCACTTTCTTTCCTGTAGTTTTGCAAGGTACACATTTTATACAATGCTACAGATACAGTAAGAGCATACAGCCAGTTAAGAGACATACATAGAGAATATATATTCTGGTGCATTAATTTCTGTCATTATATCTGTATTCTGAAATTGTAAATGCTAGTTTTGAAGAACTCTTGTAAACAGCACAAAAAAGTTCAGTGTATGGTATTTAAATTACAACTTCTATGATGATTCCAAACACATCACATTCATTAACTTTGTAAAAAAAAATTATCCCCTCCAAAGAACTCAGGTATTCCATACGTGAAGCAAACTGATTTTTTGGGGTCATTTAACAACAATGGGAAAGCAGTCAGACATAGGGAAAACTTTGTTATTGAGCTAAATCTGACTTGTCAGGGATGGAAAACACTAGTTAAGCAGACAGAAATTCAGTATGGCTATACTTTTTTTACCCCACTTTGTATGTGTGTGTTTAATAATTTGATAGTCATGAAAAATCAATGTAGATGAAACATTAAAACAATCAATCTACCATTGTCCTGATTTAAGTGAAACACTTGAAGGCCTGGTAACAATATGTAAATGACCAGATGGATTAAGCCCATATGCTGAAGTGAAATGAGGTGTCTCGAGGTAGCCCTCTGGTCTGTCACAGCCTTACAAGTCATACGCAGCATTAGTGTGTGTCAGGGAAGCTAATACTAAGGAATTCTAAGAAATAAAAATGGTTCCACCAAATAAGACACCACCTGTGAATATTCTGGAGGAAATGACCAAAATCATAGAACATTCTACTCAGAACAGATCCACAGTCAAAACAATTAAACCTTGAACACAACATTGGTATAAGTTACACTGCTAGATATATCTGAAATTTGAAGTTTGAAATTAACCACACTTTCAAAGAGCAATATAGGGGCTACACAACAGAAAATAAAAAGACCTTGAAGGTCAATGTGGCATGACACCCCAACTGCAAGCTCACCAAAAGAATTCTCTCTTTCTCCTGTCTCTTCTTCTCCTCTCTACGCACAGCTGCAGCCTCTGCACGAGCAGCGTGAGTTGTCTTCATGAACGCCTCCTCAACACGCTGCCTGTTTTTCTCAGCTTTAGTCTTCGCCTGTAGGTACACATTTTACTGTACTATTAATGTAACATACAAGTAAAGGTAAAAGTACAGCACTAACTGTACAGGTCTGGACAGGCCCCGAGGGTTCCAGAATGTTCAGACTGCCAGATTTCATGACAGTCGGCACATGAAGGTGGTAAGGTTGTCAGCCATATGCACCTCCACCTTTGTCACCCCCACAAAATACTCCTGGTACTAACTGCTGTTAGAGGCCGAGTCAACCCCAGGGCCACAGTGCGGCTGGAAGAATTATGTCAACAAACAATTCTAACAACACCATCAGGAATCCAACCCGTGACCTTCCAGCTTGTAGCGCAGTGCCTCAAACCAACTGCACCACTGTGTGCCCCTTTGTGATACAACATTACTTACTTACTCCATGGAGCATGGACCTAGAGAAGATAACTGGTTTTTAGCTAGTCAAGAAATCTCACGCATTTTGTGAAACCTGGAAGTTCATTACCGCATTCACAAGGGCCCACCACCTGTCCATATCCTGAGCAAGATTGATCTAGTCCATGTGCCCACATCCCACTTCCTGAAGTGTGATGTAACATACCATGTGGAAACTAACACCACCAAACAAATTCATTCAGTTTCTGTCAAACAGTGTCTTCACAGTCTGTTTAAAAATCCAAACTGTCTGTACAGAATGAGTAAATAGATGCTGTATCAGATTTGAAATCATTAGAATCACAACTCCACTAGCCTACAAACAGAAAACTCTGCACTCCAATTTCAGGAATTAATTCTGTTGCATGTTGTCATTCACATGCAATGCCTCTAGGTTCTTGAGTCATTCACATGTCATTTTTGTGACCTTCACCTGTTTCATTACCATAATTTCTACAAAAATGTACAATGATTACACATTCCCAGATATGAACTATGCATAGCATGTTATAAACTTCCATAATCAATGTCTTTATGCCCTCTGAGTCATTCAAACATTGATCCACAATCAGATAAGGTAAGTCTTCATGAAGGAAATTCAAATTTTTCCGAAGATTAATAATGAAACAAAATGCAGATTATTTTATATTAATGACAATTCCTCTTTAACATTACATATTGCAAAGATATTTGTACAAGTGTAACTCATGAGCTAGCAATGCAGTTTACTAAAACAGTGTCATTTCTTATTTCAAACTAGTCACAATACACGACACAGAACAGTTCTTGAGAAAATAGATGTTTCTGTTAGACCCAAGTGAGCAGGTTCCTACCTTCACACTTGAAGACAGAAAGAGACCCAGTTTCCTGGATATTTCATTGTATTCAAAATATCATTCTTGATAAGTCCACACAGTAATGTCTTCCACCACTGTCAGAACCCATTATAATATGAACTTCAATGTCAGTGAAAGCATCTTAGGTGCTGAAGAAATTATAATCCTATATTTGTAAACCTAGCTCTGGTGGAGAATCCAGAGTGACAAATTTATAGTGGTATAAATACCATATTTACCCGAATATAAGATAATTTTTTCCCCAATGCATCATTCATCCCCTTATTATCAAACATGAAATTAAAAACGTCCTGTGCGAGTACTCTCCTGAATGTAGGGGGGGAGTCTTCGTACATGCATCATCATCCCATATCCGGGTAAATACGATATTGTTAGTGCACTACATACACAAGACCCAAAATCATGGATACAAATCTTAAATTAAATACTTCTGCTTAAGCTCATGAAATATCCAAAAATACCAAATGCTATTATCACATATAAAAATTATCTCAGATGAGACCCTAATTCCTTCTTCATTAATCATCCCATCATCTTGCATTCTATATACATTCTCAGTGACTGTGCACATTATTAGCTAAACCAAGAACAGGCCACAGCCTCAAAAATATAAATCATGACAGTTGAAGAACCTCTACTATTTTTACAACCTTCAATTTCACAGTAACCTCTCAACGATAACAAATTTTCTGCATATCTCTCTGCCTCCAAGCCCATCCTTTGACACACGTATTCTGCATCATGGAAACTCAACAAAGGCTATAAACTAACATGTTCTGTGCATCAACGCACATCAAATTTCACACCTACCTCTTTACTAACTTTGAATCTCTTGATCTTATCCATGCAATAAAAGACCAACTGAAGCAGAGGGCGCATCTGATCCATAGCTTCATGTATAGGTTTTCCCTTCACTGGGATATTGAATCCAAACATCAGGACCTTCTTTGTTTCTGGGAGCTTGGTTAGACTAGAATCTCTGTGAGTTAAAAGAAAACACATCAAATATTAATTTCACAGACAGAATGTTAAAAAGCAGATGCAACAAATAAAAATTCATAAACGCTAAAATACAAGGAAAACATAATACAAGTTCACCATATTTTATTTTAAACCTTCCAGTAATTTAAGAATTTTCAGTATTTTTTTGTACAGTGAGTTTAAGTCAAATACAGCAGACTTCTGCACAAATCACTGATTAATTTATCCACATCAACTCACTAAATTAATATCTAACAAAACCTGCCTTGTTTGTTCAAATTGGCTGGACCAAATTCTTGATAATTCTACGTTTGGTGGCTAAAGACAAAATATGAACTTACTCAGGCTGTTTAGGTCCAGAAAACTGATCTGAGAAATGGATGTATTCAACAATGTCGGGGTATTTATTGATGACAGCAACAATGCGTGAGTCCAACAATGACGTCGCTACCTCCAGAAGTTCATACATAAGACTAAAGTTGGAAGGTAATCCAAACTTCTCAACGGATCTTCGCTCTGGGGAGTAGACACTCTGGTGTTCAGAAAAAAAAGCAAATATACCATCCTTAGTTCAGTCAATAAAATTGTACTCTGGGTGATCCTGCATCAGTGAAAAAAGATGGTGGCAGATTCATAACATTAAATCAACAAAATGCTCAAATTTGTTCGTTAGGTATTTATATCATATCACACTTAACACTTCTACACGTTCTGGTCCACAAGGGGCCATCATCAGCGAATCAAACCAAAGCAACACCACATGAAACCATATTAGCTACTTTTATACATAGTTGACATGAGGTAAAACAGATACATACTTAAAATGTAGACAATTCTTTGTAGAGCAGCTGTATAAATGTGATGCATCTTGATAGAAAGACTGCATCCCAAGACATTTACACAAATACTCTACAAAGAAATGTCACATTTTAAATACCTGACTCCTTTATGCCATGTCTGCTGTGTCCCAGAGTGGCTAATTTGTTGTTATGAAGTGTTGCATCCATCTGATTCCATGATGATGGTCCCTTCTCGACTGAAACATCGAGAAATATTAAGTGTAATATTATACTATAAATATCTAAGGAACAAGTTTGTGCATTTTGTTGGTTTAGTGTCACAAATCTGCTACTAAAAATGCACAGAATGAACAACACAAACAAAAAGATGGTACTTACAAACACTGCAAACTTCTCTCAATTCCATTTTGCTGCTTTCATTGCCTTAAGAGTAACAACAACTGTGTGACACATTTAACTTTTCCCTACTGGAGGTTTCTTTAGTGACTGCATGTTCACAGCCTGAATAAGGACACAAGGTTATTGCATCAAGTGTGGCAATGTGCTTTATTTACTTACTTACTTCATGGAGCAGAGTCCTTCTTGAGAAGCTATCAGGTTCTCAGTCAGTCAACAAACTCCCTGCACTTTATGGAACCTTAGGGTTCATCACCACCTCCACAACAGCCCACCACCTGCCCCAATTCTCGACCAGATCGATCCAGTCTACACCCCCCAAACCACTTCCCCAAGATCCAGCTTAATATTGTCCTCCCATCTATGCCTGGGTCTTCCAAGTGGTCTCTTTCCCCCAGATTTCCCCACCAAAACCCTGCATATAACTCTCCTCTATCCCTGCGTGGTACACGCCCTGCCCATCTCATTCCTCTCAAATTCATCACCCAAATAATATTCGGTGAGGAGTACAGATCAGTAAGCTACTCATTATGTGGTTTACTCCACTACCCTGTTACCTCATCCCTCTTAAGCCCAAATATTCTCCTCAAAACCCTATTCTCAGACACCCTCAGAATACGTTCCTCCCTCAGTGTGTGCAACCAAGTTTCACACCCATACAAAACAACAGGCATAATTATAGTTTTATATATATCTTGATCTTTAAATTTTTGGATAGCAAACTGGAAGACAAAAGATTCTGCACTGAATGATAACAAGCATTCCCTAACTTCAATCTGCTCTTAATTTCTTCCTGAATAGAATTTTGATTCATTAGGGTTGTCCCCAAATATTTGAACTCTTGCACTCTTTCAAAGGCACTATTATCAGTTTTCATATTGTGCCTTCATTCCACATTCTGATCTCGAGACATGTCCATGTTCTTAGTTTTATCAGCATTTACTCCTAGTCCAATTTCCTTACTAGCAACTACTAAAGTTCCTTTGTTTTGTACGCTTCCGCCTACTACATTAATACCATCAACATAAACTAAAAGCTGATGTGTACCATTTAACTTCAAGTCATCCTGGTTTACCTGAATCATCCTAATGGCATATCTAAAGCAAAGGTGAAAAGCAATGGCAAAAAAGTATCTCCTTGTTTCAAACCATTCTTTATAAAAAAAACACGTCAAATATTTGCCCACCTGGACTATGCTACAGGTTTCATTCAGACACATTATTATTAGCCTGACCAGTTTCATGGGGATACCAAATAAGAACATTACACAGGACCTCCTTCCTAAATGAATCATATGCTTTCTTGAATTCTATAAATAGGTGAAGCACTGCTTCCTCACCAATCTCCTGAGTGTCACATTTACCTAAGCCGTCAAATTCACACCACATTTTCTAATGAACTGTTTCCAAGAGTCTCTAAATGAACGTTCAGTCACAAGACAGTATTCTACAGGATGTGCAGCATGAGTCTCTACAATGATACAAATTTTGGCAGCAATGTTAGGGAGAAATCACAAACAGAATAAAAATTGGTATAGATATGCAATTCTGAATATTATACAAACATAAATAAATATTGGGAATAAATATGACACAAACATAAATTGCATAAATTCAGCCACACTTTAGAAGCACTTTTGATTTCAGCTTTCTACATTGTAAAATCTTGCATTCTCACCCAAATGAGATTTCACTGTCACAGTCACTTTATTAATCAAAAAATAAATTGGCAGTTAATTTTGCATGTAAAAACCAGTCCAAAATACGTGACAGGTAAACACTGAAATTACACAGTGAATCCTTCTCATGTTACTATCATGGCTTCTTGTAAATGCAGCTAGTACACTCAAGTAAATAAAATCTACCTATATTTAGCACAAACACAGTACATAACTCCAACTTGAACATAATCTCTACAACAAGGAAAAACAGAATAACACCTCAACTCTGATGGCAGTACTGTCAAATTCAAGGTCCCAGGCTCAGAAAAGTACAGTTTTAGGTGAACATAGAACTACTCTTCAGTTATCATGTACTTAAGGTTTCAGTTTTCATTATACGGTCCTTCCAGCTGATCTATGATTAGCCGCTGGGTGCTGACCTTCGCCCTGGCACACCAATGTAATAATTCCATTGTAGAAATGACTGTGGGGTGGAATGGACATTCACAATGAACACAAAATTAATTACATAGTGCTATGACTAGCCAAACACTACTTGAAATATGTAGGACATCAGATGAATCTTCATGATCTGTCTGTCCAAATCACAACAAAATGTTATTACATGAACTGGTAAAAATCAGGGAAATACTCCCTACATATGCCATCTGAAGGAATGTATCAGTGATTTGGTACATTAACAAACAGTTTCTGTACCCTGTTTTCAGAAATCATACTGTAACTTACCAGGTCAGCCATGTCTTTAGCTAGACGTAAAGCAGACTTCTTCGTGGCTACGCAAAACACAAAAGTGTCCATATCTTCCTTATTCATATCCACCCTGATGTGCACCTGGTCACTGCTTGGCCTCATTAACTGTCCAATCATTGCCACCAAGTCCTGTCTCTAAAATAAAACACATCCTCCTGTTATGTTCCACAGAAGACATTTTCTTGTAGTGGTTCATTTCATACTGCAGTGACTGTCTTAGACTCCAAACAGAAGCTCATATTCAGTGTTTCCCAGTATTTGACAGAACAAGCAATGAATGTATAATGTAGTATTGAGGTGCATGTGTGAAATCATTATTGCAGAGGAAAAGCAATGTGTATTACACGGCCTCTGTGTGTGTGTGTGTGTGTGTGTGTGTGTGTATATTTGTAGCCTTAGATTTCCAGCACGCAATGCGCGTCCCGTATTATCTGTGGCCTGTCCTGCTGTACATACTTCCATGTCTCATAAATGGCAAGATTTTTAAAAAAGTTATAGAACACAAAATGTGTTTTTTTATTTTCTCTACAACTTTTGTCCAAAACATTTCTTTTTCTAAGAAGAAATGAGTGAGATATGATCAAAAATGTTGACTGGTCTTCACGTAAAGTGCCTGTAAATCATGTCCAATTTTAACGAAACGTGACTTTTCTCAACAGATTTTTTAAAAATCCTCACATATCAAATTTCGTGAAAATACATCCAGTGGGAGACAAGTTGTTCCATGTGGATGGACAGACATGACAAAGCTAATAGTCAGTTTTTGCAATTTGGGAACGCGCCTAAAAATATGGTTACAGTTAGGTTTGCTGTGATGACACTGTCAACACCAAGAGGTGCTAAGTTGTGTCCTACGGCTCTTGGTCTGAGCACACCTGTCACATGAATTCAGTCAAACAGAAGTCTTAACTAGCAATACCTTTGTAAAGCATGCAAAATAAAAGAGGTTACTGACAGTTCTGTAAAAAAAAAAGTCACCTAGTGCTGGATAAAAGAACATACAGAAAAGCTGGAAAAAAAAAAACCTTCAAAGAAAGATTCAATACTGGATAAAAGAAAATACCTATACTGAAGTCTTTCCCAGATAAGGAATGATTTAAGTACAACTGTGAATAGCCAAAGTAATTAATCTGAGTGTTCCAAAAATGCCCATGTAGTTCACAAACTACCCTACATGACTTTAAAGACACTTCTCTTGTGCAGTGAGTGTGTACAAAATCAAAAGGCCCACGCTTTTTAAAGAACTAATTAATTCTGACTGCTTTGTTCAGCCTGACACTATTTGTCAGGCAATTAACAGAATAAGACCAAAGTTTCAGAGAGATGTCTTACTTTAACTGGGTGTAAACTTTTGGAGAGTTAATATGCTTACCTGTACTTACCTTGAGGAACTTGAGTTCAACAAGCATGCCTTCACAACATGTACGGCCACTGCACCACAATGTATATAAATTTTCAGAATCTTTCATAAGACCTGGGTTCTCATTTTCTATCTTCCCATCATCACCTATCGAGAAAATTACAACACAACTTAAGAAATTGCTTGAAAATATCAGATTTAAATTATAAAAAGACTGGCAATGCACACACAACATGATACTGAAGCACATTCACATAACCACTGTTTACACTGAAAAGCACCAAGTATTACATATTCTGAGTGTGTGACTGTAGTCTTAGTTATGCAGCATACACTGTATTACTTTATCATGACCCGTCTGGTTCTACATTTTCCACATTAACTCATAAACTGCATGATTTCTGGAAAAGAAGTTTTTGATCATAAAATGTGTGATTCTCTACAAAAGAAAAAAAAAAGGTAAAGCAGTCCCATTACAGGCTTGGACAGGCCCACAGGGTTCCAGGAAGTTAAGGTTCCCAGATTTTGTGACAACAGCACAGAATGGTGGTAAGGTTGTCAGCCTTACGTACCGGCCGCCTTTACCCCAAGGAAATGCTCCTGGTACTCATTTCTGTTAGAGGCTGAGTCGACCCCAGGGCCATAGTGCGATCCAAAGGATTATGTCAATGAAAAATTCCAATGACACCATCTGGAATCAAACCAGCGACCTTCTGATTTGTAGCGCAGCACCTTAACCACTGTGCTACCGCAGTCCCCTTTGATTCTCTACAACTTTCATCAAAAAAGTTCTCATGCTAAGAAGAATTCAATGAGATATTATCATAAATGTGCATGTCTTGATGTACGTACCTGTTACTTGTGCCACATTATAATGAAACTTGAATTTTCGCAACAGATTTTCAAAGAATACTCGATATCATATTTCATGAAAATCCATCCAGTGGGAGCCAAGTTCCTACATGCCATCAGACATACAGACACAAACACGATGAGGTAAAGAGGTCACTTTTTGTAATTTTATGAATGTGGGTAAAACTGGCATTAATAATGTGAAGATCAATCAGCAAGGAAGCTGATAATCCTAACTTGTGTAAGACCAGAGGCAACATACCTACGAGACTATAATTTTCCTCCAGCAAGGTTCTGTGTGAGGAGAGCCAGGCGTTGGCTAGTTTGTTGTTCTTACTCTTGCCGGTGAAAAAGTTCAACGCATAAACTACGAGTCCAGCAATCATCAGCATCTCTAGATAGAAGCTGTCCCAGTTGGTACGAAAATGCAATGGAACCTGCAAAATATAATCTGATTATCCCACTCACTCCAGACACAAATTGGTCTCATACCTAAAAATACATTTTTCTGTTCAACACATGCAAAATTTCTGCAAAACAAACCCAGTAGCATCCCAATTTAAGGTACTCAATTTTAAATTCTGCTTGCATCTTGTGTTCATTATTTGCAGCCCCAGCCAAAACCACACACAAATACCACAATTTTTTTTTTTTATTTAAGGTGTCAGGATTTTAGGATTTTCCCACTTCTAAGATACAAAAATTTGGTCCCTACACCATTCTGTAGCCCCACTTTAGGGTCTGCTTTTACAACTTCAGTGCTTGAGTTACATGCACAATGCCTTGGTTAAGTGTAATGGAACTGACATGATGTCAGAACTGCTGCTAATTATTGCATAGTGTACTATCAATCCTTGAGAGTTGGCAAGCGTATGCTTAGCCAAAAAACCTGGCAGAAGCCATTTTCATGTTTGTATGTTCACAACTCAACAATGTTAATTGACTGATTCTGAATCATGATGTAAACTACCTTACCACGATGAAGGAGGAAGAGACACATGAAATGTGTTATGCAGTTAAACACTAAACTGAGTGTATTTTTCAATTTTTTTTCTTCTATCATGTTCAATGAAATAAACATAATAATAAAAATAAAAAACAGTACGTCAACTTTAGTTGACGTACTGCACCGCTAACCTCCAAAGTTGCATTTTATATATTTATTCAACAAATATAGGTAACGAATATTTTAAACATGGTGTATACTCTCTGTTTTTTTTCCTTCAAAATGCAGTTTGTTTCATAATTCTAATGTATTTGGTTCCTGTATTATTCACATTTTATATACAGGTTGTGCTAAAATTTAAAAAAAAATTCCAGCGCCAAAAGGTTAAGTTTTTTAAGAGGTGAGTGAATATAATATGTTTGTAACCATAGTAATACCTTTGTTTGATTTTAACAAAACCCAATTTAAATTTGTGCTTTATTAAGTGCACAAAAAGCTCACATCCTACCATATGCACAAACAACAGTGAACAGCCAAAATAAATCTTCATGTTTGCACCGTGCATCAATGATAATTAAACGCTTCATTATCCAACTAATGCACAGTATATAATATGTAGATACAATTAAAATTAAAAAATATTTTAAAGTGCTCCAACACATTTCGGATCACAGAGGATCCATCATCAGGAGCCTCGTACAGTGCTTGGCTAAAACTTACAAGAATGATTCTGTTGTGCCTGTTGACATGGACAAGGTCAGTGTTATGGCAGCATATTCTGACCCGTTGCAGGTGTGTGTAATTCACTGTATATGAAGGCCTTCATATACAGTGAACTACACACACACACACGCACAACGGGTCAGAATATGCTGCCATAACACTGAACTTGTCCATTTCAACGGACACGACAGAACCATTCTTGTAATTTTCAGCCAAGCACTGTACAAGGCTCCCTGATGATGGATCCTCTGTGATCTAAAACATGTTGGAGCACTTTTAAATATTTTATAACTTTAATTGTATCTACATACTATATGTTGTGCATTAGTTGGATAATACAGTGTTTAAGTGAAAATAAAATTAACTCAATGTGGATTTGCATGGAGCAAATCCAACCTGTTACGCTAAAAACACCTATATTCAAACTTCTAACACTTATTAAATTTAGAACTACATTTCAGTTTTTTTTTTTCATACCTTAGTTATGGTAATCTTTGGTGCCTCTCTGTCATCCATCTTGCCACTACTGCCTACTCTTTCACTATCAAAGCCCTCAAATTCCTCCTCATCTTGAAAGTGGTCAAACTCACTTTCATCATCCTGAAATATTAAATATATATTCATTTCTTGCACAAAGCAGTTGAATTCTGTTGGATATCATCAACTTTCAGCATTTGAGCAACAGATATGAAAACAATGATGTCAACATAAATAATATGCAGTAAATTATAATGGAACTATCTGACAATTTTTCAATCGAAAACCAACATTTTTGCCAGCTGAATATTTTAGGTTGGAACACGTGACACCATTCTTTAGCAGTTCTAGGGTTATAATTTTAAATCCAAGACCTGGTGATAGTGCCAAATATGGATAACACAGCCCTTTTCATGTCAAAAAGATGATGCTCATTCTGAAAATTGGCCACTTCTAAATGATTTTGTGTCTACAATGACAGTAAAACGTTTTTTCTGCCTTCCTCCTTGATAATTAACCTGTCATTTCTGTTATATTCCTGGAAATTATACCACAAAAGAATTTAGGATATATTCAAATACAAACTTATTTTTCTAAACATATTGCAAAAAAGAGTTAAATACAAGCGTATTACAGTACATACTGACAATATCTGTGAAGAGATAGAAAAAAATTGTCTAATGAATTTCATTCCATTCAAGGTATTTATATGCTTGCTGGTGAAGAAATTCCCCATATTTTAGGAACAAAAAATATTCATAGTGCATTCACAATCACCATATTTATGTACAATTAACATGACTGAAACTGAAAAAAAAAAAAAAATTTCTTTCTCGGCATTCTTTTGTACCTCAACAATGGCATCTTCATCTTCTTCCTCAATCACTTCCTCTTCTACTTCCTGAACATCTACAACCTTCCTTCCCTTTTGTGCCTGTGGCTGTTGATCAGCTGTTTCTTTTGGTACAGATTCTTCTTCATCTTCTTCAAAATCTTCAAACTCAGCGAACTCGTTATCTTCCAAATCTTCTCTATACTGGGATGAAGCCCAGATTTGTGTACCAACAAGTGCAATATGCAGCACAACAAGAACCAACCTCATTGTTGTCAGTCCTTCAGAAAAGAAAAGTGATTTTTAAATGATTATCCTCCAAATTAAAGTTTCTACACACAATTAGAAATTAGTTCCAACAAAACAAACAGCATGATAACACAGAAAGGAAGACATACACAAATTCACATTTTCGTATAAGATGTTCCACACAAATTCTGCCAAACTTCATGTGCTAATTCTATGGCTTGCTTTGTATGAGAAACATCACATCAACATGGGTTGTAATCTCAGCCATTACACAGTTATGCAGTCATGTGTAACACAAGATGTGACAAAAAATATGTGCATATATGGCTTACTGTATGGTGGAATGCTACCAGTATTGCAGTGAATTCATATCTTACTGTAGTTACATAGTGGAAATGTGACTGGCAGGATTTACTTCAAGTTTCAGGTATTGAAATGTGAATTTTGTTCAATCAATTTACATTCTCAAGGCACAACAATCAAATTAAGTTAAACTGCACATATTTCCCAACATAAATGGCAGACCAGATAAACACTTTAAATCTCACATATTACGTTGTGCTCAAAAATGGGCAGTACTGTGTAGGTACTGCAGACATAACCCAGGCAAGGCCAAAACTGACGTCTGTTCACTTCGTAGGGAAGGGATACAGGCTGTCTATGGGTTAAAATGTTTCCCTTAAAATTAATTTCCACTTTTCCTGTTGGTACTACCCGGCACTGGCAGTTCCCGAAAATAGAGAATAGGCAATATCATACATGCAAGTACTACACCTTCAAGCTTCTTCATTCGCCCTCGCGATGACGTAAGTCAAACACACTCTGTGCGTCGCCTTTACATCAACTACAACTGTTAAATTCGAGGGACTTCTTTCGCGAATTCGAAACAATTTCAGTCAAATTCACAGTTAATAATGACGAAACCTTGAACGTATGGATCATGAATGTATATGTTATGTGAATACTATCAGCGGAAATGAGCCTGCCGACGTTTCGAACGAACCTGAACTCAGTACATTCCTCCGAAGCGTGGAAGGTCTCTTCTGCCACCGCCGTGAAAACCTCCGATCTCACTATCTTCCGGCACTCCTTTTGTTCTGAAATGTATCCAAGCGGTTAACAATAGGGTAAATCACTCTTACTAGATGAAATACACACAACACAATACACTGTACGGTTAAAACTCGAATGACATGCCATTCTTACTTTAGTTTAACAGTATAAGTAAATGACCATGTCATCCACACAATTAACGCGGATCACGCCGAGAACTATTGCACCACGGATTATCTATATCACAGATGATCTATATTGCTACTTGGTGGTCACACAGAAAACAGTTGAACATTCGTTTAGTCATTTATTATGCATTCTGTCGATCCATACAAGGTAAATCAACACAATTGAGCCGATTCTTGATTGCCTTATATACACATAATGTATTATGATATGTTTGACAATTTTTAAAATTGACTGAGGATCATTGTTCACACTACCACTGATTAAAAATATTCAGTCACAATGTAAAGTGATTGAAGGATACAAAAAAGATAACTAAAATTACTGCCCAATGTCTTATATGTACATAGTAAATATGCTACATTTAACAACTTTTAAAAATTAGCTAAATATCACTGTTCACAGTCCAAAGAATTCAGATATAATACATTATAATTCAGTGACATTGTATTGTAATCCTTATGTCATACAGAAATTAAAGTACTCTTACAGTGAGTAAAATGAATTTTCACATAGGAAATTTTTTGCCAATGATACAAATTTTGTAGAATTATTAAACTCCTTTTTTATATATGGAGGAAGACTATTGAATATCTTTATGCCCATGTAGTACACTCCAGTCTGATACTTCTTTAAATTAACAGAAGGCTGATGAAAATTATGATGTTGTCGAGTACAAAGGTTATGAAACTCATTATT
>Ga0131853_10012952_pt1 | contig 15280 bp, 16 predicted proteins | sample TergutLab28metaG_FD_92764 | JGI IMG/M metagenome (GOLD analysis project Ga0131853, IMG submission 92764) | Labiotermes labralis P1 segment gut microbial communities from Petit-Saut dam, French Guiana - Lab288 P1 (version 2) (version 2) | ecosystem: Host-associated > Arthropoda: Insects >...
CCGCTGGATGAACTCTATGAGCGTTTGGAGATGCGCGACCCCGATCACATCGCGCTGAAATACTACCGCGACTACCGCGCCGGTTCCGGCAAGACGCTCAAATCCATTCAAATTACGCTTGCGGCAATGACCGTCACGGACGAATTAGACCTTGCTTCAATCGGAGAGAAAAAGACCGCGCTGTTTATCATCATACCCGACAACGACACCAGTTTTAATTTCCTTGTAAGCATCCTTTACACACAGCTTTTCCAACAGCTATTTTTCAGCGCAGACCACAAGCACGGCGGGAGCCTGCCGGTACACGTTCACTTTATCATGGATGAATTTGCCAACGTAAGTTTGCCGGATGATTTCGATAAGATTTTGTCCGTCATGCGTTCACGCGGCGTATCGGTCAGTATCATCCTGCAAAACTTGGCTCAGTTAAAGGCTTTGTTTGAAAAACAATGGGAGAGCATTGTCGGGAACTGCGACGAATTTTTGTATTTGGGGGGAAACGAGCAATCTACGCACAAATACGTTTCCGAACTGCTTGGGAAAGAAACGCTTGACACAAACACCTACGGCAAGTCCACCGGGAAAAGCGGGAATTATTCAACAAATTATCAGATCACGGGGCGGGAACTTCTCACCCCGGACGAGGTTCGTATGCTGGATAACCGCTACGCCATTCTGTTCATCCGCGGCGAACTGCCCATAATGGATGATAAGTTTGACATCCTGCGTCACCCCAACGTGCGCGGCACGGCGGACGGCAGCGCCGAACCGTACCGGCACGGCGTTGTCAACCATTCGGTGGCGTCTATTGTCTTTGAGGAAGTTGACCCGGAAGATCTGACGGAACCGGAATCCGTGCGGGCAACGGCCGCCCCTGACGGCGAGTATGAACTCTTGTCTGAGGAAGATTTAGAAGAACGATTTAACCCGAAGGAGGAAGCGCCCCAATGAAAAATAAACAACGTAGCCCCGGCAAGCTGCCCATGACGGGCGGCGTCAGGAGGGGATTCCGTGCATACACCGCCGCCGTGCTGACCGCCGCGCTGATGATGAGCGCCGGAATGACCGTCTATGCTTCGGTTCCGGCCGGTACTGACCCCGTGGCGGTCGTGAGCAATCTGAGCGATTTTATCTTCGGCCTGATCCGCGCCATCGGCATGATTATGATTGGCTTCGGCATCGTTCAGGTCGGCTTGTCGCTCAAATCGCATGACCCGTCCCAACGCGCAAACGGCTTCCTGACCTTGTGCGGCGGCGTTATCATCGCGTTCGCAAGAGAAATCCTGACGATTATCACGGGAGGTTAAGCATGGCTGAATATATCGACAAATGCGAGTGCTTTGTTCATTCGCTCAAGCAGGACGGGCAAAACGTGCTGGCAGAGGCCACCATCGTCAAGAAATTGGGCGACAACAGCTATTTGGCGGATTACAACGGCGTGAAATGCCACGCCATATTCAATCCTTTTGTGGGGCGGTATTTCGTTGATGATAAGTACGGCGTCATAAAGGAGCCGGGGGCGCGTGACAGTGGGGCGCGGTAGATTGGGCGGGGCGAGTTGCAAGCTGACTTGTCCCGCCATCTTTTTGTCAAAGGCGGTGGTTACTGAATGTCGGATAACTGGATTGTAGACAACCTTGAAAACGCGCTCAACACTTGGAATAACAGGCTGGGCGAGATATGGTATCTTATCACGCAATCGCCCACCGAGTTTCGGGGCGGCGCGGTATGGGACGTCATGGTCAGCATACACGGCGCGGTTCAGGCCATCGGGCTTGGCCTGCTTGTGCTGTTCTTTACGGTAGGCGTGATGAAAACAATCGGCAACTTCGCGGAGGTAAAGCGCCCGGAGATTGTCTTAAAGGTGTTCATCCGCTTTGTCTTGGCAAGGGCGGCAATCGTATACGGGCTGGAGCTTATGATGGCGCTGTTCAGCATCGTGCAGGGGCTAATGGCGACCATTATGGGCGCGTCGGGCGTCGGCGGCGGGACGCCTGCCGTATTGCCGCCCGAACTTGTGACGGCGATCAACAGCGTCGGGTTCTTTGCGAGTATACCGCTGTGGGCGGTGACGCTGCTGGGCGGCCTGTTCATCACGGTGCTGTCGTTCATTATGATATTGAGCGTATACGGGCGCTTTTTTAAGCTGTATCTATATACGGCTATCGCGCCCATACCATTATCGGCGTTCGGCGGGGAGCCTTCAGCCAACGTCGGTAAGGCGTTTATCAAAAGCTACTGCGCCGTCTGCCTTGAGGGCGCGGTTATCGTGCTTGCCTGCATTATCTTCACGGCGTTCGCATCCGCGCCGCCCGCCGTGGACGCCGGCCTGTCGGCGGTTACACAGGTTTGGGCTTATGTAGCCGAGCTTATCTTCAATATGCTCGTCCTTATGGGCGCGGTCAAGATGGCCGACCGCGTGGTGCGCGAGATGTTATTTTCATAACTGGAGTGTAAAGGACGTAAGAGCCGACACTATAATAGGTTAAAAACCGTTTACATGGCGGCTCTTACTATCATTTACACTTTTATTTTAACTATTGCTAACAGGTCGCTGTTGTGGTATTATACTATAAATGTGTCATATTTTTTCTTTTCGTTTTTTGGGACAGCATCGTTGCCAACGTGATAAGAACATAAAAAAATTCTTTACATGTAAATTATGCAAATCAACAAAGTGCAATTATTTAACTTGTTTAAATAATTAAAATAATTGAAATAAAAATTCATGTTGACATCTCTAGTATCTTTTGCTATACTGTATTTATATAAAAGCAAGGAGCTTTAGAGCAATGGAAAACATTGAATTGGGAACTGCCGAAAGCATTTCTAAATATGTAAAAATGAGAATAGATTGGTATAGAAATGATCCAAGCAAAAAAGATTTGGTTATTGCAGATTTAAGAATAATTTTTGCTAATGGATCAGAACACAGAATAAAAGTTCTTGATGAAAACGATTTCGTAGTGGTTTTTCGTAGTATTTTAGGTAAAAAACGGCTTTCAAAATTAAAAGGTTTATTGCTTGAAATAGATTCCAACCGATTCTCAACCGTTAATTGGTGACAATATGGAAACAATAATAAAGAAAGCCCTAAAAGAAAAGAAGATTGTTATAAAGACGTTCGACTCTAAAATATTTAAGAAGCTTTTAGGTATGTGGTTGTTAGGCGGATTTCTATCATTAATTCCAATTGGATTAGTTTTTATATTGAATCCGATCGAAAATTTAACCTTATGGCAATTCTTCAGTTATTTTGAGATTATTTATGTATGTGTTACAATGGCGATAATTCTTACTGCTGATCTTGTGTTGAAAAATGTTAATTTGCTTTTTTGGATTAACTTAGTGACAATTATTATTGGATCCTTAATGTATGGCTTATTAAAAGGTGGTGTGCAAATACCAGTTTTTAATGTAGGAAATAATTTCTCGATGTTCAATATAATATTCCTAGTATTCGTATTATTAGTGGGCGTTTTAAGTTATATAAATATTTCATTTGTTGATGAGGTAGTAGGCTAATGAATTTTCTATTTCCAATATTTTTTATTTTATGCAGTGTTTCAATTATAATGACACTATATAATTTATTTTTAACCAATAGAAAAAAAGTAATTTCTAATGATATAATGTTTACATTAGACTCAATGAGCAATAAAGAAAAAGCTCGCTATATGATAAAGTTGCTAGAAAAAGGTTATATATTGAGACATATATTAAGAAATGATGGCCCAGAGCATAATAATGAGCAGTATTTAAAATCATATTGCTCTTTTCTAAATGCAGAAACTATTTATATTATCAAAAGTATTAAAGGTGATCGCTTATATGAGTAGTATTGAGTCTGTCTTTGTTGAATATACTGACTTAATTGAAAAGTATGGTAAAGACGAGCTGGTGGGACGCTATGAAACACTTTTAAACATAGCTGACGACTTCATACAGAAAATGGGATATAAAGATGATGTTTACATAAATGAAACGATACTTTTATATGCTATGTGCGATTATTTTTCGGATATATTGCGTTTAAAGATTTTTCATAAGATTAGCCGAACTAATGAAGTCAAGATATTATCTTATGAAATTTATTGGTTATTGAAACGCAAGCCTTTGCAAAGCAAAAAAAATAATAAAGAGCTGGTTCATATAAATGAACAATTTGCCCTTTCGCGCATTATACATTATTTAAGTAATGATGAGAATAAATCTTTACTCACCCTTAATAGTGAGAAACTGGAATTCTTTATCAATACCTTGTTTTACTATTTAAAGTTTAGGCCATTTGATGCACAGTCAATTGAAATGCTGTTACTGTCTTTCAATGCTGGAAAAATATTTGCGGAGGAATTGAAATCTTAAGAGCATTACACTATATGTGTAGCTATTGGTAGTATACTAAATAGAAATTGTTGAACAGCCTAAGGAAATCATGGAAACTTCACAAGAGGTCAGACGGTGAAAACCATCTGACCTCTTGTTGTTTTATGAAAGCGCATAAAATACTTACAACAACGTAAGGAGGGTAAGGGTGGAATTACACAGGGTACCCAAAGGGAGCGTATTCGGTTATGTCCTTTTGGATCGACACATGAGACTCGTCCGGTCTGTCAACGAGTATTTGGACTATCAGGCGCTCCGGGAGCGGGCGGAAAACACACTTAGAGCCTATGCCAGAGACTTGAAGATTTACTTTGAGTTTTTGGAACAGCAGGATTTACAGTACGGTCAAATTGATGTAACTATAATCCGTGACTATGTAGAGTATTTACGTTCGCCGGATGCAGCCGCCATCTTTTTGTATGCGGAAAGCAAACGCACCCCGGCGACCATTAATCGCATGATTGGCACCGTTCACGGTTTTTACAACTACCATGCTGTGATGAACGGTATGAACAATCCGATTATCACTAAGGACATCAGTAGTCCCAACAGCGCCTTTCGCGGAATGCTTTACCACACAAGGAAAAGCAATTATACGAAGCAATCTATTTTCAAAATCAAAGAAAGCGATTATCGCGTTCATCTGTTTACCGACGCCGAGATTCAGGCTATGCATTTGGCTTTACCAACGGCGCGGGACAAGCTGCTATTCAAGTTTCTGATCCAAAGTGGCGCGAGAATCAGCGAGGCGCTGGCGCTTGAAATCGAGGACATTCCGGTGCCGGATTTTTCAAATGAGATCAGCGTTATAAATCGTGTGAAGTCAAAAGGGTGCTACCGGGATATTTATACCCCAACGAAGCTACTGGCCGAGTTAGACGACTATATCATGGAACATCGTTCAGCAGTCAAAGTGGCGCACAGCCACATCTTTACGACACAGCATCCGCACCAGAAGGATAAACCCATTTCGTATAGGGGAATTTATGAGGTGTTCAAACGCGCCGGGAAGAAAGTCGGGATTGACTTCAAATTTCACGATACACGGCACACCTTCATTACGCGGTTGGTGGAAAGCGGCATGGATTTCAGTGTGGTTCGGATACTGGCCGGACATAAACATATTTCCACAACGCAAAAATATGTGACACTCAGCTCCGATTATATTGCAGACGCCCTTGCAAAATATTGGGCATCCTCCGCAATGACCGGAGGTGATCAGGTTGAATAACTATCCGCCATCCGATATTTGGCGTCTTATTGATAATGATCGTGATTCGCAAAATTACCGTTATAATTACAAATTTGATTTTTCCTTTATTGCAAGCGAGGAAATTAAGTTGGTGGTCAAAGAGTATATCTGGACGAATTACCGCACGGGGAACCGTATTCCAAAAGGCTTGTTGGAATCTCTGTGGCGTTTCAAACACTTTGATGAGTTTTGCCGGCAAAGCGATGTACAATCCCTGCGGGACTTGGATAATGGGCTTGCCGACGATTATCGCTCTTTCTTGCGTACCAATTTGTCCACAGCGACAGGAAAACCGTTGGCATACTCATATCAAAGGGCCTGTTTTTCTTCATTGAAGTCGGTCATTGATTGGTGTCGTGTTTTCTTGCCGGAGGTTGTGCCGGAAAAACAGATTTTTACCGGGAGCGAATACAGAATGAGTAATGCTGGCTTGAAAATTGAATTCATCCCGGACGAAATATTATCTGCGGTGAACGAAGCGTTGAAAAATGAAAACAATCCTTATTTGAAGTATGGGATCATTATCCTCGAATGTACTGGTATGCGAGTTGGCGATTTGCTACTCCTACGGACTGATTGTATATCCGAGCATCTGGTTTCCGGCTACACCATCTCATGGTTCGATCATAAAAACCGCAAAAGCCGAAACAATATGCCAGTTCCGTCCGAGTGCAAAGAAGCAGTAGAGTGTTTGATTCAGCTAACAGAGCCGCTTAGAACGCGAACAGATAATATCGAGAAGGACAATCTGTTTATCTATGAGCCGCTAATGGGGACGCATAAGAAACCGATAATTACCGTTAGTAAGCAAACCTTTACAAAATGGTGCCGTGTTTTTAGTGTGAAATATGATATCCGTGACAGCGGCGGGAACATTTTCTATATCTCTACTCATATGTTCCGCAGAACTCTCGCCACCGATATGCTGTCCAAGGGTACCAATCTCAAAGTAATACAGGAAGTGCTTGGACATTCGTCGCCCGCGGCCACGAAAAAGTATTACGCCGATGTCAAGGATTACGAACATGCTGAAATGTTCTCGAAGATTGGTGTTCTTGGAAATATCCATCAGGTTAGTGCAGATATTATTCCTGACAGTTCTGAATTGCACTGGTTTCAAGACAACTGTGAGGGCAAAGCCCGGTTGGCCGATGGATATTGTACTTTGCCAATTCAAAACGGGAAGCCCTGCGGACACTTTCTGAGCCGACAAAAGTGTTATCTGTGCAGCCGTTATATAACGACGCTTGAAGATTTGGATACGCACAGAGAGCATCTAGCCGAGCTTCAGGAATTACTGGACAGCAATATTTACGGAGAACACTACGCCGCGCATATTGTGCCGACCACACTTGCCTTAAAGGAAATCATACGACGATTGGAGGGACTACAAAATGAGCAATGACGCATTGTATTATATCCCGCATACAGCGGATTCCGAGGTGATGGTGGGCAACAGCCGTTTTCGGGATGATATTTGGGATTTAGCGCCGCTGATTTCTCAAAAGAGCATGTCCCTTTCGCGCAAAAAGTTAAAGTTCAACAGCATTCATAGTGCCCAGCTAAAATTTACCGTGAAGCAGTATATGTACTACAAGCTGGGGCAAACGAAAGCACAATCAGTCATTGTAACAATGAACAGTCTCACGTATTTTATACGGTTTTGCAAAATCAACGACATTCGCTCGCTTGGCAATATTTCAACACAGACCTTGCTCACTTTCGCAATATGGTTGAAATCTGAATGCGGCATTGGCAAAAGAACATCATACATGGCTTCATTCGCTATTGAGGATCTAATTCGAGTGGGACAAGTCAAGGGCTGGCTTGTCTCTACCGAAGATGTTTTAACTGGTGTGACCGCAAGAGAAATATGGGGTTCCGGCAAAGACGAGAACACTACCAAGAACGTAAAACCGATTCCCGATGATGTTTTCGATAAAATCATACGATGCGCCATCAGCTACACATCGTATAACACAAACGATATTTTAACAAAAACCGGTGTTATTATTCAGAGCCAGACCGGGCTTAGGATCAACGAGGTATTGTCCATCAAAAGCGGTTGCTTACACCAGCCAAGCAACAGCCCTGCGTATTTCGAGGTTTCTCTTTCTAAAACGGTCAAAGGCGAATCGGTCATCCATAGGGTATTTGCAAACGAATTGGTTGTCAGCGCAATTTTGGAATTGGAACAGAACACAGCGGCGTTGAGGGCTGAAAGCGGTTTGCAAGAGTTGTTTTTGGTCCGCAATAAGAGCATTTGCGTTCCCAACGCACAACGATGGAGTAGCCATCGGCTGAGGACGTTTATTCGTAGATGCGATATTCGCGGAGCCGATGGTAAGCTATATCATTTGACCTCTCACCAGTTCCGGGCAACGTTTGTAAAGCAGCTTGTAATGCGGAAAATCCCAATAGCTTATGTGATGAAGCAGTTTGCCCATGTATCGGTTGAAATGACTAGCCATTATCTTACCTTACAGGAAAGCGAAATCAAGGACATATACTCCCGCTTGATCTTATCACCGAACGCAAAAATCGCCGGAATCCGCGCGGAAGAAATCAAGTCAAAAACGACGGAACTGTTTCGCGGCAAAGCTGAACCAGATATTGACGGCATCATTGCCAATTTGTCGGAATCCATCAGTTTCAATCCGCTCCCCGGCGGCGTATGCCTGTATGACTACCGTCGCGGGAACTGCTCCAATGGTGACGGTTGTTTTTTCTACAACTGTCCAAATTATATCACGGAAGTCAGTTTTTTACCAGTCCTAAATAGAGAATTGGAGTTGATGGAACAGGAAATGGAGAGGGCAAAGCGGCTCGGATATGAGCGGCAATGGCATATTCAACATTCTCGTTATCAACACCTACTTCCGCTGGTGAAGAGATTGGAGATTGAGGCACATGAGTAAAAAGATCAAGCGCAATATCAATGGCTTATTGCAACACGCCGCTGCCATTAAAAGTGACACTGAAGAAAGAGTAAATCGTGCCATCGACACGTTGAAACGCACCAAAACGAAGAAAATCAATTTTAAGAGTGTTTCTGAACTTTCCGGCGTTTCAACAACCACATTATACAATAATCCTGTCTTACGTGAGCGTATTTCCAGTTTACGCACCGTTGAAAAGTCCACGCAGGAGCCATCCGTACTAGACGCATCGGCGCGTAACCGGGAATGTGAACTGCGGCAGGAAATCCAAAAATTGAAAGGGGAGAAGCAATTGCTTATAACGCAGCTTGTTGAAATGGAACAGCTAAGAATCGAAAACCAGCGGCTAAAAGTGTTATTGATTCAAAAGCGGCTGGAGTAGTGCACGTCCTTTGCGCAAAGAACGTAAAGACCACAAATCGAATCTTTGGAATAGGCGTCTGGACGGTGTTTTCACCATCTGGACGCTTTTTTGTTCTAAAGATAAGAGATGTTGGGGCTTTAGGCAGTTGACAGTTGACAGTGAAAGATCGCTGCGCGATATATTAAGGAGGATTTTAACATGGCATACGGAAGAACGAAAACGACCAAAATACCGCAAAAGAGCGCGGAAACGCTGACCGCAGAACTCAATCAATGTTTGGAATTGCAGACCACAATGAGAGATGTCAACGCCTATTGGCGTAGGCACGGTACTTGTGTGGGCGCACCCGGCATTACCGAGGTACAGGCGGCAAAGCTGGACAACAAGATTGCGACGTCAAAATATTCATGGGAGCGTCAACAACCATTTTCCTCTTATGACCTGACCAATAACAACAGCCAAATCAAGCGGCTGGAAAGCAAACTTGCCGAAGTGTCGCGCGGTTTTGTAGGATGGGAGTTTAACGGCGGCCGCGCCGAGGCAAACACTGAAATTGACCGTTTGCAGCTTTTTTTTGACGTAAAGCCGCCCGAACAGCAGCGGGACGCGCTGAAAGCCAATGGTTTCAAGTGGGCGCCGTCGCAGGACGCATGGCAGCGGCAGCTTACCGATAACGCCATATACGCGGCGGGGCGGCTGGACTTCATAAGGCCGTCTGACGGCAGGACGGTGCGGGAACACCAGCCGAAAGCGCCGGTCAGAGATGAAGGGGCGAGGTGAACAGTATGGCGGCGGAATGGATACGGCAAGTGATCGTCAGGCCGGATGGGGTGTATCTCAATTCAAAGAGCAATAACGATGATCGGCCTTATCGGTCATGGAAAAGCGATAGTTTAACTGAGATATACCAAAACGAAGGTCAGCGCGGGCTTGACCGCGAGATTGTCCGTATGCTAAGTGAGTACGCGCAAATTAAAGGAACCCATGCAAGTATGGAGAGATATCGCCCGTGTCTGCTGGCGGGTAAGCAATTCCTCGTAAAACGCATAGAAAAGCTCAACGCCGAATACGCGAAGCTGACCCCGGAGGATATTGCTACGATATGGCTTCCTGATGAAAGGAAAACGGATGCGGCGAAAGCATACCGGCAATTCTCAAAATCCGAGGATGACAGATATTATACCCGGTTGGCTGAACACGCCGCGCCGCTGGAAACGGAAATAAAGCGCCCGCCGCGGAGTGGAGGGGCAAGGTGAATATGCGGAATATATCGCTTGGCAGTTTGTTTGACGGCATAGGGGCTTTTCCCTATGCCGCTTCTATTTTCGGCACAAAAACCTTGTGGGCGAGTGAGATTCTACCCGCCGCCATTTCCGTCACCCGCCGCCATTTCCCCGGCATGACCCATGTGGGCGACATTATGAAGCTGAACGGCGCAATGTTGTCGCCCGTTGATGTGATTGCCTTTGGCAGCCCATGTCAGGATTTGTCACAAGCGAACGGCGGCAACCGCAAAGGGCTTGCCGGGGAACACAGCGGCCTTTTCATGGAAGCTATCCGAATAATCAATGAAATGAGGTGCGCTACAAATGGGGAGTACCCGCGTTACGCAATCTTTGAGAACGTACCCGGCTGTTTTTCAAGCAATTCCCGGCGTGATTATAAAGCCGTGCTTGAAGCGTTCGCACAGGCCGGTATTCCAATGCCTGAATCTGGACGATGGGCAACAGCCGGAATGGTACGAAGCGACCGCGCTCATATCGCTTGGTGCGTTTATGACGCCTGCCGGGGATTTGGGCTTGCCCAAAGACGGAAAAGAGTGTTTGTTGTCGCAGATTTTGGAAAAGGAAGTCCCGAACAAATACTCCTTGTCCCCAAAAGCCTGCGCTGGTATCCTCCGCAGAGCTTCGGTGAGGGGGAAAGCGTTGCCGCCGCTGCTGAAAACGGCGCTGGAAGCGCAAGCGGATTTGACGGATACAACTTCAATGTGACAGGGAGCGATAGTTCGGCACTTGGCGTAAACTGCGGAATGTCTACTGGAAGGAATGGAGTAATATCAACTACCAAAGGAAAGCTCTGCCATCACCTTAATGTGCCGGTCGTCGCGTTCAACGGCGGCGCTTCCCCGCAGGCGGGCAGTATCGCGTACAGCGAACAGGTATCGCCCACGCTCAAATCCGCGTCCAGCGGATTAAGGACGCCATGCGTTTGCGAACCGGTGATTGCCCGGACGCTGATGGCGCGGGGAGATTCCAGTCCATGCGCCGGCCGGGGGCAGAACATATTTGTAATGCCCTCGATCACTATGCGGATTCGGGCGGGATGTGAGGGCGGCGGCAAGGGCGAGTTACCGCCAGAAAAAAATGGAAAACTTTCTACCGGCGGCGACCAACCCCTCTTTATTCACCCCGAAGTTGCAGGGACACTTTGCGCTTCGGCGGCGGGACTATCCCGTCCGGCAGGAATGGCAAGCGAAACAGATTTAGCGGTTGCTACCTTTTGCAGACAGCGGAGCGATACTTTTGAGCAAAGCGATATCGCTTCCACGCAAACAGCGCGGCAATACAAGGACGCGACCGACCTCTGTGTTTACTGTTTACAAGGCAACATGATAGGGCGCGGGGACAAAAACGGCCCCGCAGGAAGCGGGATAAATGAAAACATCAGCTTCACCTTGACCGGAGCGGATATACCCGCCGCCGCCGTGGATTGCCGTAACCTTAAAGAAATAGAGGAAGTGTCCGGCACGTTGCAGGCAAAAGCAACGCAGGGATATTCCCTCAATTACCAAAACCCCGTCCGCTGCGGGTACACCGTGCGGCGCTTAACGCCGACCGAATGCGAAAGGCTCATGGGCCTGCCGGACGGGTGGACGGCATACGGTCACAACGGCAAGGAAATCAGCGACAGCAAACGCTATTCCATGCTGGGGAACAGCATCGCCACATCCTGCGCGGCATATATCATGCAGGGTATTGTCGAGCAGTATGAGAAAGGGGAGTAATCAGGTTGGAAGTAAAAATTAACCGGGAGATCCGGGAATATACGGAATCCATGTTTTTTGGGCTGTCGCTTAGACAGTTCATTTTTTCTGTGCTGGCCATCGCAGCGGCTGTATGCGCTTACTTTTTCCTGCAACCGTACCTCGGCACGGAAGCGGTGTCTTGGGTTTGCGTCCTCGGCGCGGCCCCGTTCGCCGCTATGGGGTTTATCAAGTATAACGGCATGACGGCGGAACGGTTCGCGTGGGCATGGGTTAAGAGCGCGTTCATCATACCCAAGCGCCTGACTTTCCGCGCAACCAACATTTACGCCGAAGCATTTAAGCAGGGAGGGAAACAGAAGTGAGAACACTAACCAAGCTATTCCGGCAGGACAAGGAGCAGTTTGTTGTTCCCAAAAGTGTCCAAGACGTTATCCCCATCAAAACCATTTGGGATGACGGCATCTTCATGATCGGCAATAACAAATACGCAAAGACATACCGCTTTGAGGATATAAATTACGCCGTGGCGTCCAAAGAAGATCAGGAAGCGATGTTTTTGGAGTACAGCGAACTGCTGAACTCCTTTGACAGCGGCGCGACCTACAAAATCACCATCATCGTCAAGAAGCTGGACAAGGAAGAATTTAAGAAGTCAATCCTGATTCCGCTCAAAGGAGATTTTCTTGACAAATACCGCATCGAATACAACAAAATCCTGCTGGACGAAGCCACCGGCGCGAACGGGTTTATACAGATGAAGTATATCACCGTCAGCGCGTTCAAAAAGAATATCGAGGAAGCCCGCAGTTTCTTTTCCCGCGTTGGTACGGACTTGACTGCACACTTCAACCGGCTTGGCTCCCGCGCCATCGTGCTGGACGCAGGGGACAGGCTGCGGCTCCTGCACGACTTTTTCCGTCCCGGCGAAGAAGGCAGCTACAAGTGGAACGCCAAAGACGCCATGCGAAAAGGTCACAGCTTTAAGGACGCTATTTGCCCTGATACTTTTGAGTTTGAAAAAGACCATTTCATTATGGGCGACAAGTACGGGCGCGTTGTGTTCCTGCGGGATTACGCCAACTTTATAAAAGACACGATGGTATCTAAACTTTGCGACTTCAACCGCAACATGATACTGAGCATCGACATTATCCCCATCCCGACCGATGAGGCGGTGCGCGAAGTGGAAAAGCGTGTCCTCGGCGTCGAAACCAACATTACGAACTGGCAGCGGCGGCAGAACACCAACAACAATTTCAGCGCGGTGATTCCCTACGATATGGAATTGCAGCGCAAGGAGAGCAAGGAGTTTTTAGACGATTTGACCTCCCGCGACCAGCGGATGATGTTTGCCGTAATGACTATCGTGCTGACCGCCGACACCAAAGAGCAGCTTGACAGCGATACCGACACCCTGTTCTCCATCGGGCGGCAGCACCTTTGCCAGTTTGCCACGCTGAAACATCAGCAGATGGACGGTTTGAACACTGTCCTGCCCTACGGTGTTCGGAAAATAGACGCGTTGCGCACACTGACCACCGAAAGCGTGGCCGTTTTTATTCCGTTCAGGGTACAGGAGGTATTCGACCGGGGCGGCGTGTTCTACGGCATCAACGCCATATCCCGCAACATGATATTCTGTGACAAGCGAAATCTGCTCAACCCTAACGGTTTCCGGCTGGGCGTACCCGGCTCCGGCAAGTCAATGGGCGCGAAAGCGGAGTTGGAGTTCATTGCCATATCGACGGACGATGATATTCTTGTCTGCGACCCGGAGGGAGAGTACGGGGCTTTGATAGAAGCCCTCGGCGGCGAAACCATACGCATCGCGGCGGGAAGCGCCGACCACATCAACGCTATGGACATGGTTGAGGGCTACGGCGACAACAAAGACCCCATCATAGACAAATCCGAGTTTATCCTGTCCCTGTTTGAGCAGCTTGACCGCAATCATAACCTGTCAGTCATTGAAAAAGGCGTCATAGACAACTGCGTGAAAAGCGTCTACGAAGCCTATCAGCAGGGCGGGGCGCTGCCAACGCTGGCTGTGCTGCAAAGTGAGTTGCGGAAGCACAAAGACAAGGAAGCAGAGGGGCTTGCAAAAGCGCTTGAATTGTTCACAAACGGCAGCTTAAACGTATTCGCCCACCCAACCAACGTCAACACCCAAAGCCGAATGATCGTCTATGATATACGCGACCTCGGAAGTCAGTTAAAGGCGATGGGGCTGCTGGTTATCACCGACGCCATGATAAACCGTGTATCAATGAACTGGAAAAAGGGCAAGCGGACGCATATCTATATTGATGAATTTCATGTCGTTTTTCAAAATGAGTATTCCAGCATCTTTTTCAATTCGGCATGGCGGCAATTCAGAAAGCGCAACGCATACCCGACCGGCATTACTCAGAACGTGGAGTACCTTTTGGATTCCGTCACGGCGCGGACGATGCTCTCTAACAGCGAGTTTATCGTGATGAACAACCAAGCCGCCAGCGACCGCGCCGAGCTTGCAAAGCTGCTGAATATTTCAGAAGAACAGCTAGGTTATGTCACCAACGCCGAAGCCGGTTGCGGTTTAATGCGGATTGGAAACGCCATCGTGCCGTTTATAAACCGCATGAACCCCAATACGGCTCTCTACCGCCTGATTACCACAAAGCCGGGGGAAAACTGACATGCGTACAATCAAGACCCGGAAAAAGGCAGAGGGTATAAAGGCGCTCGACAAACCCGCCAACCTGTCCAAGCGGATGAAAGACAGTTTTATCCGCACGAAAGAGAAAGCGGAAGAAACGCAGGAATCGCGCCACGCTTCGCCCGCCGAGTACGCCAGCGACAATGTGCAGGGTACGGCGCAGGGCGCGGCGCGGGAGATTGCGCATTTACCCAACCCCGTGCGCAAGGCGGGGGACAATCTCGACCGGGCGAAAGGTCATTTTGAGGACGTCAGGCGTCAAATGCCGAAAGCGCGGCAACAAGCAGCCGAGCAAGCCCAAAAGACGGCGGTTAAAACGCGGGAAAACGCCGATAAAATGCAGAAAACCGCAGAGCAAGCCCGAAAAACGGCTAGTGAAGCGAAAACGGCGGTCAAAGACGCGAAACAGACCTTAAAGGAAACCCGGCGGGCAGGGCGGCAGACATTACGGGAGATAAAGCAGCGGGCCGGTGTTCCCAAAAGCGGCGGCGATCTACGCCCCGGTTATCTGAACAAGGGCGTAACCGCGTCGAAAAGCACGGGGGATGCGGCCAAATCAAGCGGAAAGGCCGCTAAGTCCACAAAGAAAGCGTTTAAGAGTACCGCTAAAGGCGGGATAAAGACGGCCAAGAAGTCCGTCAAGACAGCGGAAAAG
>Ga0131853_10012953_pt1 | contig 15280 bp, 10 predicted proteins | sample TergutLab28metaG_FD_92764 | JGI IMG/M metagenome (GOLD analysis project Ga0131853, IMG submission 92764) | Labiotermes labralis P1 segment gut microbial communities from Petit-Saut dam, French Guiana - Lab288 P1 (version 2) (version 2) | ecosystem: Host-associated > Arthropoda: Insects >...
TGCCCGGTTCAAGCCAAAACATATTTGTCATGTCTGTTACATTACTGGTATCCCAACCGGAAACATCCAACGTTACCAAATTAGGTTGGTTACCAAACATACCAATCATGCTGGTTGCACTGCCGGTATCCCAAGTAGATACGTCAATTGAAAATAGACCTGTTGGACCACCCAGCGACATTGATAGACCACTAAACATACTGGCAAAATTTTCCACGTTGCTTACATCCAATGCCCTTAAATCCAAATGACCGGCACCAGTATTAGAGAACATTTGCCACATGCTTGTCACTTGACTGGTATCAATTCTTTCAAGACCATCAAGCGCTTGTAAATTACGCATACTGGCAAATAAATGCGCAAGACTAGTATCTCCCACAATATACCCATCAATTACTACGTAATGGACATCTGCGACGTGAGGATTAAAAGTTCTGCCTTCAGGATGAGCCACTACAGGATTGTTTACGTGCAGTGTTGTAGCTGATGCCGGGTCTAGACCGCCGTGCAGCGTTAATGTATTGGTAGAAAGATCAAACGACCATGTTGTATCGCTGCTAGGATTGACTGCTTGTGCTGCAACCGCTACAGGCAACAACACAAGCAGTAGCAAAACCGCTACCGACGTTACTATACGAACTTTCCAGTTCGACAAATTTTGAATCTTTTTCATTTTATTACTCCTCTTTTTTGTTTTTATATTTCCCCACTTGCGTGGATTGATGCACAATTTTTAAAAAAGCAAGCTAGCGAAGCAACCAAGCGGATATATCCGCTTGAATTGCTTCGCTTCTTTTGTATTTATCTGTACTGCCCGATGATATCCTGTGGCCTCGAATTTGGTCGCTCCAATACTTCCCAAGCTCTTGGACGTAATAATTCTGTCCATGTTTTGTGGATACCGTCTGCCTGCATTACAAATTCGTTGGAGTTAGACGCTTCTTGGATATATAGGTAGAACCATGAATTTACATTTGCGTTATCCGGCCACACTACCATGCCAGGCAATAAATCTGCAGTCGTTCTTGGCAAGCGTAACAAAATACGATTGACAAGTGCAGCAGCTTCTGCACGGGTTATTGCTTGATCCGGTGCAAAGTTTCCATTTGGGAAACCTGTTACCCACCCCATACGTGCAGCGGCATTTATTTCACGTGCTGCCCAGTGCCCCGCAACATCCAGGAACATGTTTGCACCTTCCATCGGCAACCCTGTAAAGAATCGTGTCATGGCTACAGCAAATTCTGCACGGGTTATTGCTCTTTGCGGTTGGAAAGTACCATCCGGCATACCGGTAAATATGGCTGCATTTGTCATTGTCGAAACCGCATTATTAAACCAGTTGTCTATTTGCACATCCGGGAACCGATTTTGCTGTGTCCACATTTGTGTTCTATAGTCGTCGGTTACTAAACGGAAAAATATCGTTGCTACTTCTGCTCTTGTAATGCTTGCATTTGGTCTTATCATGCCATTATTATCACCCACCATATAAGCATGGTGTGTTGGGCTAAACGGTATTGTTGGAGTTGGTCTGCCCGGAGTCCCTGCTCCGCCGCCCGCTCCGGGTTCGTTAACCGTTGGTCGGTCAGGGCTTGCACCCGGACGCTCTACATTGTCAAACATGATTAAAAAATCATTTATCAAAGTATTATTGGGGGCATTGTTACCAATGACAAACGTGAAGACGATTTGGTTTCCGCGCCCAAAGCCTACAGGTACAGTACCAAAGAATAGACCGATATCGGTGTAATGCAAATTACCTGGCTGCGGAAGTGCAAAGCTAAATGGAGCATTTGCATTAACGCCTGTTGCGTGTGTATGCCATACATTGCTTCCGGCTACTCTATATCTGATGTCGTAGGTTATACCAGCACCATTTGCAAAAGCGGGAATACTGCCAGATCGGAAGTTTAGCCCTTGGTTTGGCATGTCTATGATAGCAAAGTTTGTAACCGCACTATCCATAGGGTTATGGAAGCCTCTTAGTGTCCAGTTGATTGTTTCACCAACATAAGCTTGCATCCTATCCGGATGTTTAATTAACCCACGGATAAATAGGTCTATCGTGTTGGTGTTGCGCCCGTTAACTTGTGCTGTATTCCTTAACGTTCTGTCGTAAATGCCTGTAGGAAGCGGATTAACGGTTACATCAAAGGAAACTTCTACTATTTCCCCCGGAGCAATAGACGAAATTGTCCAAGATATCGTATTGCCTGAAATATTTGGTGTAATTGCGGCATTAACAGCCCCATTTATGCGGGTAACTGCACTGTTTGGTACAAGTGTCATGCCAGTAGCAATAATATCCCTTATGGTTACCGTACCGGATGATGCATTTCCGCTATTACGCACATTAATGGAGTAAGTGATTGTTTCGCCTGCGATAACTTGACCGCCATGCGGCATGTTTGCAGCTTTGCTTATAACCAAGTTATAGCTTGGTCCGCCATTGCCACCTGCACCTTGCCAACGCGCATGTACTACGGTATTGGCTGTAATTGGTGTACCAAAATTAAATGCTGTGCCACCTGTGGCACTCGTAAACCAACCAGTAAAGGTAAACCCTGTACGTGTTGGTATATTTGTTGGCGCAGTTGCAGTTTGGTCACGGAGTATGGTTTGTGTTGGGAAGCTACCTGCACCACCATGCAAGTTAAAACTTACTTGGAATTGTGGAATAGCAGTAAATACAGCGGTAAACGTTACATCGCCGTTTATTACATAGTTGGCTACTTGGGTTAGTGTTAGTTCTTCGTCCAAGTCGTTAGAACTTACCCAGTGAGAAAACTCGTAGCCGGAGTTTGCAGTAATTTCCGGCATATTTGCCGATGTAACGGTTCTGCCGCCACGCACTTGCAACGTTACTGCATTCGGGTTCGAATACACTGTGCCGTTTGTCGCTTCAAAAGTTACAGTGTAATAGTTACGCTCTACAAATACTGCTGTAAATGTTTCGCCGCCTTCTACGGCATGAGAAGTTAAGTCAGCCATATCCAATTGCACGGTTGGGGCAGCTGCATTTACCCAAGATTCAAATACATAACCGGCTGTTGCAGTATGCGTTGGAATATCTACTGCACGCAGCAACCATCCGATAGGACGCTGTATGGTAGCGAAAGATAATGTTCCGGTTGACGCCGGACTAACGTTAAATGTTACGTCCACCATATTGCCAAGAATGAACTCAAAGATAAAATCATTGCCTGTTGCTGCAACCGTTGCACCAAGCGGCTCGTTATCCCAATCACCCAAGGTGTAACCATCGTCTTCGTTGGCTGTTGGTGTTGGGATATCGGTTGCACGTAACACCCAGCCAATTGGGCGTTGAATTGAAGCAAACGATAGCTCACCACCAGTTGCAGGAGTTCTTGCAAAAGTTACTGCAACTTCCGCTCCAAGTTCAACTTCGTAAGTGAATTGGTGACCTCCTGCCACGACCCTTACACCAACTGGATTACTATTCCAGCCATCCGATGTGTAACCATCGTCTGTATTTACAGTTACTGTTGGGATATCTCCTACACGCAATAACCAACCAACAGGACGCAAAATAGTGATAGTAGACTGCTCGGACAGTGTTGCATTTGACAAGTATCCGCCTGTTGTTGGGGTAATGTTAAATACGATATTTTCCATGTCTCCACGGTTAAAATTGTAAACAAATGAATTGTTGGTTGCTGCAACGGCTACACCAATTGGGTTGGTTGCCCAACTACCCAGAGAATAACCATCATCTACATTTGCTGTAGGCGTCGGGATATCAGCTTCACGTAGTACCCAGCCAATAGGGCGTTGAATTGAAGTTGATGATAGCGTTCCACCTGTGGTTGGATTTGCAGTAAATGTTACCTCTACTTCTGTGCCACGGGTAAAGTTGTAAGTGAAGCTACTTCCACCGGCTGCAACGGTTGCGCCCAATGGAGCAGTTGCCCATCCGCTGCTGGTATAGCCATCATTTGTATTTGGTGTTGCTGTTGGTATATCAGCTTCACGCAATACCCAGCCAACAGGGCGTTGGATTGATGTCGTCGACAGCGTTCCGCCTGTAGTTGGACTAGCGGTAAATGTTACGGTAACTTCTGTGCCGCGGGTAAAGTTGTAAGTGAAGCTACTTCCACCGGCTGCAACGGTTGCGCCTAATGGATTGGTTGCCCATCCGCTGCTGGTATAACCATCATTTGTATTTGGTGTTGCCGATGGAATATCTGCTGCAACAATGATATGCCCCTCCGGACGGCGGATTGAAGTGAACGATAGTGTTCCGCCTGTGGTTGGGCTGGCAACAAATGTTACATCTACATATTCTGCATATACTGCAATGAGGGTGACATCACCCATGTTCATAATTGTTGCGGCTGTAACGGTAACCCCGCCGGTAGTTTCCCAACGAAGGAATGAATAACCTTCTTTTTGGACAGTGGGCAATCCGCCGAATGCTGCATTTTCATTTACATAACGAGCTGCCACTGTAGTTTCTGCAGGCTGACCTGCTACATGCCCACCATCCAAGTCAAATGAAATTCTACCCTGCCATTGCGCAATAACTGTTTGCGAAGCTTCTACTATAGATGTCGGCGTAAATGCATTGCCTTGTGCAGTGGCAAATCCATTAAAATGCCAATTGGGTCTTGTTGCAGATGTTCCAGCCATTGCACCGCCAATCGGACTTCCAATGTCAATAACGGCATATGGGTCGCCAACTATTGTCCCATGAGGACCGGCACTAAAATCTACCCGCCCGGACCATTGAGCATACAAAATTCTTGCTTGGGTAAAGTTCATGCCAGCGGAATACTGAATACCTGTACCATCGGCATTGACAGACCAATGCAAAAATGTTTGCCCCGGCCAAACCGGATTAATCGGGAAGTTAGGTATTGCTTGTCCCGGTATAAGACCTTCTCTTACCCTGTCTCCCTGTGGAATAACATAATATGGTGCAAAGCCAGAGTTAAACACGATACCGGGTATCCAAATGGCGTACACGGTCATTTCTTCATGTACATAGGAGTTTTCTGTAAACCACACGCCATTGCCATCGGCTTGCGTGTTCCAGCCTGCGAAAACCAAATGGTCAAACATAAAGTTTGGCTGAAGTATCCATGTGCCGTCATTTTCTCTATTTTGTAAAACAATAACGTGCTGCTCTACCAAATCTTCGCTAAAATTTGTACCCACTACAACTTGCCTTATGCCGGAAAGTGTGTCTGCCAATGGTGAAACTGAACTTTGGTTGTTGTTAAATGTAACATCCGCAGTCCACATCACGAAAAGATCCAATCCATCCATGTCCGAAGTAATCTGGGTGTCGATACCAAATACCATACCTCGCCCATCAGGTTGAGTATTAAACATAACTTGGTTAATCCACCAACCGCTTACTCCGGTAGGTATTGAATTTGGTCGACCCATATTTCCAATCACCGGATTAGAGTTTATAAATCTAAAACCGGGTCTGGCGTCTAAAGGTAATCCAATATTTGCCCGGTCAAAAGTCTGCCCGACTGCCGTTTGAATACCAACCGTTCTCATGCCGATTTGCCTTACTTGAGCCATGCTAAAACCGGATACTGTCTGCCTTACTTGGTCAGGTGACCCGCCCGGATGGTTGGGTGAGTTTAAGTTATGCCAAATATTTATTGTAATATTTTGTGTCCATCGTGCGTACAGGGTTTGGTCTTCATAATGTCGAGTATTCCAAATCCACATATCACCGCCGCCATTTGGCTCGGTAAAAAATCCGGTGAAAGTGTACCCGGGTCTAGTAGGTATACTTGGTGGTGGTGACGCTGTCTCACGCACCAAATGTGCACCCGGTGAAAGTGTTCTGGTTTGAGTAGGTGCACCTCCACCAAATGCACCGCCATCTGCGTCAAAAGTTATGGTTACATAATCTGTCAGCCGCCATCTTGCAAATATCGCATTGCCCCTACCCATAACTGCATTAATGGCATGACTTTGAGTAATAGCAAAATCTAACGTATAAGGAATGCCGCCTATATGAGGGTCGGCTGCAGTATCAATAATTGGCGTAGTATACCAGCCCATAAATGTCATACCGTCTCTTGGTTGCGGATCCGGTGGGAGGGTATGATTACCAAAAACCTCGTTATCAAGCACATTACCACCACTGTTTATAACGCTTATAAACCTGTGCATTATTCCTGCGGGAGGCGTAACACCGGCAATATTCGGGTTTTCGTTAAACTCGACAACATAAACCATATGGGCATACAACGTTATGTCTGTAAACCCACTGCCAGCTACTGCGCTAAGCATTGGATAAGCTACTGCTGTATCAATATTCTGCGAATGTCCTGCTGGCAACGTGGTGCCAAACACTCTAGTACCTTGCCCATTGGGCTGTGTATACCAACCCTCTAGAGACATACCTCGTGGTTGAGGACCTGCGCCCAGCTGCATAGACGGTGTAAGATATGTGTGTTCTACCGTAGGAGAACCACCACTACCCGGTATTACTCTGTTCCTAAAAAACGGAGCTGCAGTAGACTGTGCCATCGTTAAAACAGTGCCGTCGTCCAACACAATAAAACTACGTACAGGGGTTTGGTTTCCCGGCAAATTGCCCGGTGAATAATTAAAATTTAAAGTGACTATTCTATGCGCACTTGTCCATCTTGTATGCAACACAGCACTTGTGGTAATGGGTGTATCGGCAGTAAACCTATTTCCTCCGGTACCATCAATTGGTTGTATTTCGTCATACCAGCCTACCCAGCCATGCCCTATCATTTCCGGATTATTCGGCCATGTAACATTCGTTAATGCTGCATTTACGCTGCTGCCCCTTGGGACTAGTATTGTAATATTTGCATCGCCCATCAAAGGATTACCCATGAATGTAAGTTCATACCCCCAAATGGCATAAACAGTCAGGTCACCTTCAACAATTGTATCTTCGTCAAATATATCACCACTACCATCGTCTTCTGTATTCCATTCGATAAAAGCAGCCCCTTGTGGTGCAGTAGGGTTCATTGGCATGTCGCCACCCAATGGGTAACCTAAAAATGCCGGACGAGACGCATGGCCTGATAATGTTTCTCCGCCATTTGGGTCAAAGGTTACGGTAACGTCGCCGTCATTTAAAGGCATTATGTCAATAACCACCATGCTACTCAATTCTTCGTCTATAGCAGCAAGACGGGCAATAATATTTTCACGTGCCGTAATAAGTTTATCAATTTCTTGATTCGCTACTACAAGGTGTGTATATTCTGCCATTAAATAATCAAATTCTACTTCTAAGTAAGCAATGGCTTTTTCTATTCTTGCAATTTCCGGGTTGTATTCCGGTTGTGTAAACTCAATGGCAGCCGAGCTGGTTGTCTCATGCCCAAGGTCAGCATCGGATTGTGCCAGCTCTGACAATTGATTGAGCAAATCTTCCCGCTCTGCACGTAAATCATTCATACGAGATTGCAATGCAGCAATTTCGTATGAATAACCCTGCCAGTTTTCTATTGCTTCATTCAGCACGTCCAAGTCGGTAAGCAGACCGGTGCGTTCTTCCTCAAGCTGAGCTAGCCTTTGGTTTTGAGCCACACTCTCGCTGTCTCCCCAAATAGTAAATTGCATAGTTCCGATAATCATCGCCAACACCAATAGCAACGATACAGAACGTTTTACCCAGTTCTTTTTAAGAAAATTCATATTGAAAATCCCCATTTCATTTTTTTATTTATATCAATCCCGGTTAAAGGAGTAATTCTTGTGTTATCCCATCCAGCGGAACAGGTCGGCTCGGTCTAAAGATACTTGACTATCTGCAAAATGTTCGAAATTCATGCGCCAATCGCTGCCATCATCTACAGCCGCTATACCAACTAAAATGTCGCCGCTGCCGTCATCCAGCACATAGAACCAAAACCATGTTTCTGTTGTGTACGTACGCATTTGTGTAAAGAGAGAGAATCCGTAATGGTTTATAATCCGCCGAACATCTTCATCGGTTGAAGCAATCGCCAATGCCGCTAAAATTTCTGCGGTTCTGTCGATATGCTCAGGCTCAGGGGGCGGCTCGGGCTCGGGCTCAAGTTCGAACTCCGCTTCCGGCTCTAGTTCCGGTTCGTAAACTGGAGGGATTTCTCTTACAACTTCCGGCTCGGTTTCAGGAGGAGGAAGCACATGATTTTCTTGTGGGGTATATTCTTGGGTCGGTGGAAGGTATTCGGGATATTCAACAATTTGCGGTACATATACGAGCTCTTCAATTGGTTCTTCTATCACTTCTTCTATAACAGGTGCACTTACCTCAACGACCGGCTCTACTATCTCGTACACTTCCGGTTCGGGCGGTGCGGCAAAATATGCAAGCGCAGAAATAGCCACAACCCCTATAGCACATACGGCAATAGTTAATATGCCACTTGCTGTAATAGTAGTAGCGGCTACTGCGGTAGTTGTTGCCACGGCAGAAGTTGTAAGAAACGCTTGCTCTTCGACAAACAGTACAGCACCAAGCGATATACCTGCCATATGCCCATAACCTGTTGTTCTTGATTTGTCTTCTATTTTGCTTTTAATTGTTTTCCTGGCAGCAGACAAGGTATTGCGGATATTAACGCTGGGGCAATTGTGTAGCCGTGCTATTTCTTCGGTATTGATATTTGCGTAATAATATAAATAAATCATTTCTCGCTGTTTGGGCGGGAGGTCGTTTATCATTTGCAAAAGCTCGGTTTGCAGTTCTTTATTTTGCAAATATTCTTCGGGCAAAAAGTCTTGGTCAAACTCTTCAACCTCAAAATAGCTTTCATCACCAGAATAAGTAACATGTGCATTCCGGCGTTTATTACTTTTGTATTTATCGTAGCACCTGCGCACAGCAATTTTGCGCAGCAAGGCTAAAAAAGTATCAGCTCTTAATTCATCCGCTTTTTTAAATGCCGTTAAAAATGTGTCTTGTACAACTTCCTCTACATCTTCGTTGTTACTGCAAAGCTTCGAACATAAAAATTTAATTTGCCCGTAACAATGTCTATAAATTTCGTCAAAGGCGCGCTGGTCGCCATTTTTAAATTTTTCCAGTAATATGTTAAAGTCCAGAATTTTGCCAGACATTTAATCACCACCAAACAAAAATAGTATTTACCGCAGCTGCAAATATATGTACAGCAATAATATCCATCTACATTACAAAATAGTGATTTTCTACTTGCCACTTCATATAGCATTTACTAAACTCTTCTTCCAACATTTCTTTTACAGGTTCGAGTTCAAACATTTCTTGCACAGAAACCATGTCGTTTGTGCTATAAGTTATCGCATTTTTAAAAACGCCTAACTTAAATGCTAACCTTTCGGAAAACAAAGTTAATGTGCTGATAACATACAGGTTTGATAGCTCTGTCAGCTCTGCAATTTCATCTACCGACAATTTTACAAAGCAATATTGATAAATCACTGTTTTTTCTTCAAAGTTGAATTCTTCGATTGTTGTGTACAACACTTGACAAATAGGAGCATTTTCAATAAATACCCTTGGTATTTTGGGTATTAAAATATCTTTTACCGAAAGTTTTTTGGATTCGTTGTGTCTCATACAGGTCTCTCCCCTACTTTATTTTGGGTTGAATATATTCCTTACACTTATATATTCGACAAGAATAGATAAACCGTAATGTCGCTTTAATAATTTTTTTGCAAAAAAAATCCGCACCCTGTCATTAACAAGGTGCGGGTTTTTAAATATTACACCAATCTACGTATAATTCCTTCTCTTCCGCCTTCCAGCAAATCAATCGGCGGTATTTCTATCATGGTATAACAGCCCGGTGCTTGCCGCATGGTAGCCCTGCCGCAAGAAACCATGACTTGCGCTGTAAGTGCGGGGTTGTTTATCGTCATATTAAATTCGAATAACTGGTTATCCGTTGTACCGGAAACACCTTTGCGTACCATGTTTACACCGTGCCCTTTGTCTTGTAATGCATCCACATCGTCCACTATCATAACGTGGGTTTCGTCTTTTACAAAGTAAGGGTCGTTTTTTATTGCTGCCGTCACTTTGCTGGCATCATTTTTATTTACAAGCTCTACATACACCATACGGCGGTGAATGCTTGTGCCAAGCGGAATGGTTACAGACAATGCCTTTTTTACGCCGTCTATCGCTTTTACGGCAACAGTATGCCCCATGCTCATACCCGGGCCAAAGTTTGTGTATGTTAGCCCCTTTGGTGCAGCGGCTTCCAACATGCAGCGCACTATAGAATCTGTTCCGGGGTCCCAACCAGCTGAAAGAATGGCTACGGCGTTGCCCTCTTTTGCGATTTTGCCCAAATCTTGCTGTACATCATAGATATCGCCGTGGATGTCGTAGCTGTCTACTGTGTTAATGCCTTTCGCCAAAAGCTTTGCCGCTTCCACAGGCACAGAACGGGACGGCACACATAGGAATGCGACGTCTACTTTGCCAAGTTCGTCTATATTTTCGGTTATGTTAAGCCCGGCGGGTACACCTTTGGACTTTGCGGTGGTTTTGTCCCGTAACACAACGCCGGCTATTTCCATGTCACTGCAAGCGGTGATAGCCTCGTACACGCCTTTGCCTATGTTTCCGTACCCTACAATTGCCGCTTTAATTTTTGTCATGTAATCTTTCCTTTCTTTACAAGTCCTGCAAGCTCATCATATCTAAATCACGCTTTTTATTGCGCCCGCTCCTGCACGCCCAGTAGATTATAAGCAAAACTGCCGTGGGTATGTTAAACAGAACGAAGAACAGCACAATTCTGCCTGAATGTATTTGCTCTCCTATTGTACCATAATCCACAAGATGTGTGACAGGTGTGTGGTTTTCTATAAGCTCGCCGGTGTATAAATCTTGCCTGACTGACTGCAGTTCTGTTGTTTGCTGCCGTGCCGGAACAACCGCATACATTGCAATACCAAAAAGAATAATTGCAGAAATGCTAAACGAAATGATAGGCAAAATAAGCCCCGGCAATTTGCTTTCCATTTTGGAAAAAAATACTTGCAATGCAATGATACCGGCACAAACGCCCAACAATAAAATCAGAAATATCATCATCCGTTACCCCTCGCTCTTTTATATTCAGAAATTAAAAGCTTTGCCGTATTAAAATCCATTTTATCCATAACCGCCAACCGCTTAACAAATGCTATATATGGGTCGGTAGAAATATCTTCGCTAATTTGTATCTTTTGAATCAGCTTATCCAGCCGCAAGCGTACAGTCGGGTATGTTACATCGTACTGCTTAGCAATTTCTTTTAACGAGCCGGATGCCAGCAAAAATTTTTTGATAAAGGTTACGTCTTCGTCCTCTAAATTTACCATCCAACCGGGTACAACTTCCATTGCCATACAATTATCACTCCTTCAACAATATTGATTTTATACTTGAACATTATTAAAGTCAATATGCAAAAAAAGTTTGATTATATGTGCATAAAAAAACAAAAACGGCTTAATAAGCCGCCAGGAACGCTTTTGACCAAAAGAACTACTTTCCAACCCCTTTTTTTTGTGTTACCTTAAAACTATAAGGAAAGGATGTGTTTTTATGCAAAACTTTGCAGATGCTATTAAATCGCTGGAGTCGCTGCTATGGGAATTTGGATTGCAAGACGCAATAACCAACATTCAAACAGCCCCTGCCGAAGGCGCAGAAAACCCCGCCCTCATTTGTATTGTAGAAAAAGGCAACAGCAGCAAATTAATAGCCACCGTGTTTAACGAGTTCGACTATTTCCCTAAATATGTGGTAATACGGGAACGCTTTGCAGAACTGCATCCGAGCATAGACGTTAAATACTTAATTTAAATAAAAAAAGGCTATCCTCGAAAGTTAATTTCCCTTTTGAGGATAGCCCGTTCTCTTTTATGCTTAGGCTATGTATCCAACCCCAAGCTTATCATCGCAGCACGGTTAATCCGTTTCATCAGCTTATCATCCAAGCGGCAAATTTTTTCCCGCAGTCGTTTCTTGTCAATCGTACGTATCTGTTCCAGCAAAATTACAGAATCTTTTACCAAGGTCGAGTTTACCGATTCTATCTCTATATGAGTCGGCAGCTTGGCTTTATTTATTTGCGAGGTTATTGCTGCGCAAATTACAGTAGGACTATATTTGTTGCCTACGTCGTTTTGTATTATTAAAACAGGGCGCACACCCCCCTGTTCCGAGCCTATTACAGGGCTAAGGTCTGCATAGAATATGTCTCCACGCCTAACTTGTAACACCTAGTGCCTCACCTCTTTCATTTTATAGGCAAATTATTACCCATTTTCTATACATATATACGAGGTACTCTCTTTCCAATTCCGCAAAGGATTTCGTAGCTTATTGTGCCTACAATTTCGGCAAGATTATCCGCACAAATGCCCGGCTCGCCCATCATAACAACAGGGTCGCCGGGGTTTACGTTTGGTATACCGGTGATGTCCACCATGCATTGGTCCATGCAAATTGCACCCGCAATATTAGCAAATTGCCCATTCACAAGTACCCTACCCCCGTGCGATAACCGCCGTGGGTAGCCATCGGCGTAGCCTATGGGCAGCACCGCAATGGTAGATTTTTTTGTTGTTTTGTAAATATGACCGTAGCTTATGCCCACGCCCGCTTCAAGTTCCTTTACCATGCTAATGCGGGACATAAGGCGCATAACGGGCTTTAAATTCAGCGGCTCGCAAGTTTCGCCCATTTCCGCAGAAGGCGGATATCCGTACAGCATGATGCCAATTCTTGCGGCATCAAGATAAAAACCCTTGTAATCGGGGGAACTAAACATGTGCGAAAAAGCCCCGGAGTTAGCAATATGCTTTTCGGGGATGTTTATGCCACATTTCGTTAATGCTTCAAGCACCCACTCGAAACGCTGCAACTGCTCGAACATAAAATCATTCGCAAGTTCGTCGCTGGTGGCGAGGTGGGTGTAGATGCCTTGTATGTTTAGGTGCGGGCTTTCTGCAATGTCTGCAATTTGCTTTACGCTGTCTGCATTGGGCAAAAAACCGAGGCGGCTCATGCCTGTATCTATCTTAATATGTACTGTTGCTTTTTTACCCTGCTTCGCCGCTTCGGCAGCAAGGGCAATTGCGCCATTTTTTGTAAATACCGTCTGCGCCAGGTCAAAACGCACCACTTCGCAAAGCAGCTGCTCCGGCGTAAAGCCCATAATCAAAATGGGAATAGTGATGCCGTTTTCCCGTAGTTCTATACCTTCTTCGCAAATGGCAACGCCTAAGTCGCTTACCTCCCCTTCAATGAGTTTTTTAGAAACCGGCACTGCGCCATGCCCGTAGGCATCTGCCTTTACAATGCCCATAAGGCGTGTTTGTGAGTGTAAATTCTCACGAACCACGCCTAGATTGTGGGCTAAATTTGAAAGGCTAATTTCTGCCCAAGCTCTCTTGTACACCATTATGTAGTCCCCTTTGGATTAGAGGGTGAACAGCGCATCATCCATTTCTACATTAGCCTCAAAGATATGATATGTAACAACTATGCGCTCTGCCCCATCTTGATCGAACACAATTAATTTTACAGGAAGAAGCGTTGTATTGTCTACCCAAAGGCGAGAAATTGCCAAATAAGGATGGTTGCCCGGTACGGGTGCTTCCAAAACAGTGCGCAAACCTTCGTCCATGTCTGCAACGCTGACAGAAATATCCGCACTGCCTAAATAATTGCGTGCAAAAGTGGTGAGGAAAATTTCGCTGCGTTCGGGCGTTTCTTGCACCAAAATGGAAACCCGTCCGTTCACACGGCTGTTAAACTGGAAAATTTGGCTTCCGTCAGATGCAGTTACACTACCCGCAACGTTTTCCGGTCCGGTAACTTCTACACGGTATTCGCCTGTAATACGGGCGTGCTGCACGATTTCGTACGTGTTTACGCCTTTGTTGGAATGATACTCCACCGTGGCGATGGCACGATAGTTTTCCAAGCTCGCCAACATACGATGAATTTGCTCGGATGCGCTCATTTCTTCTTCGTTTGTGATGCCTCGTAGGTCGCTTGCGCTACATGCGGCTGCAAATAGAATGAATGTTGCTGTTAAAGCAAAGTAAAGTAGTTTTTTCACGCTAATTCTCCTTAATGCTTTTTGAAATTATACGAGTATTGGTCTTGATTTATTACTTAAATTTCGTATAATGTGAGTAATTCAAACCATAATACAATTAAGCTTTAGCAAAAAGGAGAAAGTACTATGCTACACAAATATAGAATCAAAAAAATACTCATTTTGTTGATAGCCGTTTCTGCACTACTTATTTTGTTACCGTTTACCGCATTGTCTGTTGATAATAATTTCGTCGATTATGAGGACATCGAATGGTATGTCCTTACAGAGGACGCAGACGGTATGGTCGATACTGTTTCCGGCGTGAGTCCGTTGTCGACTCCGGCTCCAGGTTCGCATGTGATGTTCGGAAGATGGCCCCAGACGCTAATCGGCGGCGGTTTGGATGCGATACCGGCGGACTTCGGGCTTGACCCCGCCCAGGAAGCGTTTTGGGACGGCGCAGGATTCACAAACGGGACTTTTGTGCGCGTCGTTCACCAGGAGCAACGCACTTGGCCTCGCCCGGACGGAGAACCAATTACAAGCCTTATGCACACTGTCCGCGCCCCTTATGTAACGGGACACACATATTTCTTCGCAGTTGAACCAATACGGTGGCGAGTGTTGGAGTTTAACCTCACAACCGGACATGCATTTGTGCTTTCCGAGAATATCCTTGACCACGCACAATGGCAAGCACATCCGACAAGCCGTATTGATTCGCAAGCAGAAGCCATTCAAACCGCAGAACGGGGCTGGTCGGTAAGCACAATTAGAGCGTTTCTCAATGGCATGGCAGTGGGCATCAGTCACCCTTCACCCGGTAACGCAAACACCAGCTTTTTTAACAATGCGTTTAGCGCACAAGAAGGTGCGGAGAATGTAATCATACGACAGACGAACCTTGGTGCAGGCGCATTTTCAAACTTAAGCCTAAACCATCCGGGTCCAAATACAACCGATGCAGTTTTTTTGCTTTCTCGCAACGAGATGCTGGGAGCAAGAGGTGCACAGCTTGGCTTGGGGACGAACAATGCAAGGATTGCCCATCCTACAGATTTCGCAGAAGCGCGCGGTGTATCTCTTTGGGGAAACCAGACTCGCTATTGGCTGCGTTCGCCCGGTAATACCAATAGAAGCGCAAATACCGTGGGAGGCATAGAGGGTCCCGGAGTTGTAGTCGCCCCTGGATTTATGCACCAAGCAGGTAATGTCAA
>Ga0131853_10012955_pt1 | contig 15277 bp, 14 predicted proteins | sample TergutLab28metaG_FD_92764 | JGI IMG/M metagenome (GOLD analysis project Ga0131853, IMG submission 92764) | Labiotermes labralis P1 segment gut microbial communities from Petit-Saut dam, French Guiana - Lab288 P1 (version 2) (version 2) | ecosystem: Host-associated > Arthropoda: Insects >...
AACACCACCTGCCAGCCGAAGCGCGTAATCAGCGCTGCTACGGAAAAACCGGCAATCGCGGCGCCGAGCGAAAAACCCGACCACATCAACGTCGTCGCCAGACGGCGAATCCGCTCCGGCAAATATTCGTTGGTCAGTGCAATGACATTGGGCAGTGCGCCGCCGAGTCCCCAACCCGTCAAAAACCGGAACACCATCAACTCCGTGATCGACTCCGCACGCGCGGTCAGCAGCGACATCGCGCCGAACAACACGGTACAGACGATGACAACGGGCCGGCGACCAATGCGGTCGGCCAGAGGTCCAAAGAAGATTGCACCCAGAAATATGCCGATTTGTCCGAGCACGAATGCGGGCGTGATGTCGGCACGGCTGACATGCCATCCCTTGACGATGGCCGGCGCGACAAAGCCGATAGCCATCGTGTCGAATCCATCGGTCATCAGCGTGCAGGCGCACAGCACGACGACCAGTATCTGGAACGCACTGAGTTTGTGAGCGTTCAGGGCCAGGTTGAGGTCCCTGCTGCCAGTTGCTGCGTGCATCTAATCTCCCTGTTCTTTGAATTACCGGCCTTACGGTGAAGCATTCATTCCAACGGAGTTACTTGCCTGCCAGATAGTAAAAACAAGGTTATTGCGCGTCAATCAACTTCGGCTTATGCAAACCCTGATAGAGCGCTCAATTTCGTGTAGATGCGTGATCTACGATCTTCGGTATATTTGACAAATCAGAGGCCGGTTTCTAAAATTTTTCTCGCCGAACCGAGCGACACCAGGAAACCCCAAGGAGATAGTGGCGTGTACGAAGAAATGAAAGACGAACTGGAAATTCGCCAGATGGTGGAACGTTGGGCGATCTGGCGCGATGCCGGCGACTGGGAGCGCTTTGCGACGGTCTGGCATCCGGAAGGCTTCATGATGGCGACGTGGTTCCAGGGCCCGTTTGCCGACTTCATCCGCGTCACGCGCGAAGGCTGGGACAAGGGCGTGAGCATTCTGCACTTCCTGGGCGGCACGGCGGTCGACATTCAGGGCGATCGCGCCATCGCACAGACGAAGATGACGATCTCCCAGCGCGGACTGATCGAAGGCGTCGAATGCGACGTCCTCTGTACGGGCCGCTTTTACGATTTCGTCGTCAAGCACGAGGGTCAGTGGAAGCTGCTGCATCGCCAGCCCATTTATGAAAAGGATCGTGTCGATCCCGTCGATCCTGCCGCGAAGCTGGAACTCGATCAGCAGGAACTGGCGCGCATGCCCGAAGGCTACCGGCATCTCGCCTACATTCAGAAGCGCATCGGCTACAACGTGTTCATGCATATGCCCATGCTGAAGGGCGATGCCGTGCAGGCGCTGTATCGTCGCGGCGCAGCCTGGCTGGCCGGCGGTCTGCTCGAACGTTGATTAGACATACTGATTGACGGTACCCGGGCCAGAAAAAAGCCGGCGAAGCATTAACGCTTCGCCGGCTTTTCACATTCAGCCATTCAACTCGTAGTAGAAGTGCTTTGTGTGCATGAAGTCGTTCATCGCTTCAAGGCCGTGCAGCTTGCCGATCCCGCTCTCCCGGAAGCCACCCGTTTCGATCTCGGCGAACAGCCTGTTGTGCGTGTTGTGCCAGACATTGCCGGAATGAATATGTCGCGCCACACGCCGCGCTTTTGCGAGGTCCGAGGTCCAGACACTGGCGGCCAGGCCGAAGCGCGTCGCGTTCGCGCGCGTAATCGCTTCTTCTTCGGTCGTGAAGCGTTCGATCACGAGCAGCGGCCCGAAAATCTCTTCCTGCACGAACGCTGAATTCAGATCCTCGACTTCCACGAGGCTCGGACGAATAAACGCACCCTTCGCCAGCGCACCGCCCGGAATTTCGCCGCGCAGCAGGAGTCGCTCGCTGTCGGCTGCGCGTTCGACCCAGCGTGCGATGCCATCGCGCGCCGCGGTGTTGATCATGCAGCCCATTTGCGCATCGGGCACATGGCCGAAATCGACGCGCCAGTTCTTGAGCACGTCGACGAGACCCGCGCTAAAGCGCTCGTAAATGGAATCGTGCACGAGCACGCGCGCGAGCGCCGTGCACTGCTGGCCGGTCTGAACCAGTGCGCCAGCGGCAACGCGGGCCGGATCGCCGGCCACGTCGCAGTCGCTGAAAACGATGGCGGGCGCCTTGCCGCCAAGCTCCAGCGACAAACGGGTCAGCCGTCGCGATGCGGTTTCCGCAATCAGTTTGCCGGTCTTCGTCGATCCCGTGAAACTGATCACGTCCACACCGGGTTCCGCGCACAGCGCCGGCGACGTATCCGGCCCGTGAAGCAGATTGACTGCGCCACGCGGCAGCGCTTCATCGGCGAACAACGGTTCGAGCACGAGATTCGTGACGGCAGCCGTCTGCTCCGCAGCCTTGACCACCGCGGTACACCCTGCGGCCAGCGCCGGCGCGAGCGAGCGGATCAGCAGCGTCACCGGTGCGTTCCAGGGAACGATGATCGCCGCCACACCCACGGCCTCACGGTCGAGCGACGAGAAACATCCGGGATTGACTTCGAGGGTTCGACCAAACAGGTTTCTCGCGATACCCGCGTAGTAACGCAGTTCCGAAATCGCGGCGAGCGTCTCGCCCATCGCTTCGCGGCGAATCTTGCCGTTGGTCGTCACGAGCAGATCGGCCACTTCATCCTTGCGCGCTTCAAGGCGATCGGCATAGCGCAGCATCAGCTCTGCACGCGCGCGATGAACAACGCGCCAGTCCGTGGTGTCGAACGCCCTTCTCGCGGCGCGCACGGCGGCGGCGGCGTCGGCTGCGGTGCCGAGGCTGACGCGTCCCACGCACTCGGACGTTGCAGGATTGATGACATCTTGCCAGACAGCTTGACCACCCACCGATGCCGTCCAGCTACCATCGATATATTGCCGCGTTTCCTGCACTTGCTCTCGCATATTCATGAGGATTCCGATGCTGAATGTTCGAATCTTCTGCCTGCCGGTCATCACGACGGTACGACCCGCGACAGTGCTGTAATTTTGTCTCTGCCGACTATGTGTGAAGTCTACGTGTGAAGCGTCCGCTGAATGCTAAGCAAAGGCCCCTGGCAAGTCAATCCAGCGAAACGCGCACGTCACTCCGCCACCGGGCCACCCTATCCGTATTTCGCGGCACTGGCATTAACTTGTGCATTGGACAAACACTCGCGATACGCTTATACACATAGCAGATTCGACAGCGAACACCGAGGAGACAGGTCCGTGATTATCAGTAACCAGGAACAGATCACCGAAGCCGTACTCGCGGAACTTGCGCGCGCATCGAATCCGCGTTTTCGCGAAATCATGTCCGCCGCGGTACGGCATTTGCATGGATTTGCGCGCGATGTTCACCTGACCGAGTCCGAATTTCATCAAGCTTGCGCAGTGATTGCAAAGCTCGGTCAACTGACCACCGCATCGCACAATGAAGTCGTGTTGATTGCCGGTTCTCTCGGCCTCTCCTCGCTGGTCTGTCTGCTCAATAACGGCGACAACGGCCAGACCGACACCACCGCGAATCTGATGGGCCCGTTCTGGCGCATGGAATCGCCGCGCACGCCCAATGGCGGTTCGATCGTTCGCGGGCCGACGCCGGGTACGCCGATCTTCGTCAACGCATGGGTGCGCGATGCCGAAGGCCGCCCGGTCGAAGGCGCCGACGTCGATGTATGGCACACGTCGGCCGACGGCTTCTACGAGAATCAGGATCCGGAACAGATCGATATGAACCTGCGCGGCAAGTTCACGACCGACGCCAACGGCCATATCGCGTTTCGCAGCGTAAAACCGGCAGGCTATCCGCTGCCGTTGTCGGGGCCGGTCGGCGAATTGCTGCGCGCGCAGGGGCGGCACAATATGCGCCCCGCGCACATCCATTTCATGATTTACAAGCCCGGTTTCAAAACGCAGTTCTCGCAGGTGTATTCGAGCGACGATCCGAACCTCGAAACCGACGTGCAGTTCGGCGTGACACGCGCGCTCGTCGGCCAGTACGTTTTGCACAATGGAGAATCCGCGCCCGCCGCAGATATCGACGGCCCGTGGTATTCGCTCGATCACCACTTCGTGATCGAACCGGGCGAGGCAAAATTACCGAAGCCGCCGATCACGGGCAAGACCGATGGCCCGCGTCCCGCCCTCGCCATCCTCGAGCGCCGCGACTAACGCACACGCGACGCGCGCTGCCACCGCTTGATCACATGGCATCAGCAAAGGAACATACGACCGTGCCGACAGGAAACAATCCGATGACCGCGCAACAATTGGCAGAAGCCGCTCAGGCGCTTGCCCGTGCAGAGCGCAGTCACGAGTACATCGCGCCGTTGCGGGACACGTACCCTCAATTGAGCGTCGAAGACGCTTACGCCATTCAAAGTCTCAACACCGCGCGACGGCTATCCGAAGGTCAGCGCAAGGTGGGCTGCAAGATCGGCCTCACGTCGCTTGCAGTTCAGAAGCAGCTCGGCGTCGATCAGCCCGATTTTGGCGTGCTGTTCGATACGATGGGCTACGGCGATGGCGAGCCGGTCCCGGCATCGATTCTCACGCAACCGAAAGTCGAAGCAGAGATCGCCTTCGTCATCGGCCGCGATCTGCCGATGCCGAACCCGACGCTCCTCGACCTCATCAACGCAGTGGAATACGCGCTGCCCGCAATTGAAATCGTGGGTAGCCGGATCGCGAACTGGGATATCCGCCTCACCGATACGATCGCGGATAACGCGTCGTCGTCCGCCTATGTGCTCGGCACTTCGCCGCGCAAATTATCGGAATTCGACGTGCGTTTGTGCGGCATGGTCATGGAGCGACGCGGCGAGCCGGTTTCGGTCGGCGCAGGCGCGGCCTGTCTCGGCAATCCGCTCAACGCGCTAACGTGGCTCGCGCGCAAGATGGCTGCGTTCGGCACGCCGCTTGCCGCGGGCGACGTGGTGCTGTCGGGCGCACTGGGCCCGATGGTTCCGGTCACGCCGGGCGACATTTTCGACATGCGCATCAACGGCCTCGGGTCGGTCCGTGCGGTATTCGAGTCCGATAATCAGGGAGCCGTTCGATGAACACGCTGACCCACTACGCACAGATCCTCGATAACGCGGCAACGCAAGCCACCGAAGTCGCGCAGTTCGACACCGAAGGCCGCCTGTCCCTCGCCGACGCCTACGAAATCCAGTCGCGCTCCATTCAGTTGCGCATCGGGCGCGGTGAAGATCGCGTCGGCGTGAAAATGGGCTTTACGAGCCGCGCGAAAATGATTCAGATGGGTCTCTCGGACGTGATCTGGGGACGCCTGACCAGCAACATGCAGATCGAGGATGGCGGCGCTGTCGACTTCTCGCGCTTCGTGCATCCGCGCGTCGAACCCGAGATCGCATTTATCCTGAAGCGCCCGCTCGAAGGCAACGTCACCGGTCCGCAAGCGCTCGCCGCTGTCGAAGCGATCGCGCCGGCGCTCGAAATCATCGATTCGCGCTACGAGAATTTCAAGTTCACGCTTCCCGAAGTGATCGCCGATAACGCGTCGTCCAGCGGCTTCGTCGTCGGACCGTGGCACAGCCCCTCCACCGATTTCAGCAATCTTGGGCTGACGCTGAATCTCGACGGCCGTGTCGTGCAAGTGGGTTCGACGGCTGCGCTGCTCGGCCATCCGCTGCGCTCGCTCGTCGCTGCCGCGAGGCTGTCGGCTCTTGCGGGCGAACCGCTGCAGGCCGGATGGATCGTGATGGCGGGCGGCGCCACGCCCGCCGAGTGGATCAAACCGGGGCAATACGTTTCGGTCGAGATGGAGCGGCTCGGGCGCGCGGGTTTTCACGTCAAGGGTTAAACAGGCCGTAGCTTCTGCATCATCTGGAGGAGACACATGAATTCAGCACAACAACCGGCGCTGCCGTTTCTCATCGCCGGTGGCGGCATCGGCGGCCTCGCGAGCGCGCTCGCGCTGAGCCAGGCCGGTTTTTCCGTGCGTCTGTTCGAGCGCACGCAGGAACTCAAGGAAATCGGCGCGGGCATCCAGATCGGACCGAATGCATTTCACGTGTTCGAGCGCCTCGGCATTACCGACGCCATCATGGCCAAGGTTTCGATGCCCAATCATCTCGTGATGATGGACGGCATCTCGGGCGAACAGGTCGTGGCGATTCCGCTCGACGGGCGCTTCGTCGAACGCTTTCACTATCCGTACGCGCTGATCTATCGCGCGGATCTGCATCACATCCTGCTGGAAAAGTGCCGCGAATCTAGTCGCATCGAAATCAACACGAACGTCAAGGTCGAACGCTTCACCGATCACGGCGACAGCGTCGTGCTGCATACCTCGCAAGGCGACGTGCCGGGCCGCGCGCTGATCGGCGCGGACGGGCTGTGGTCGCCGACGCGCGCGCAACTCGTCGGTGACGGCAAGCCGCGCGTCTCGGGCCATATCGCGTATCGCGCCGTACTGCCGATCGAAGAGGTGCCCGAGCACCTGCGCTCGAACACGATGACACTGTGGGCCGGCGCGAAGAATCACCTCGTGCATTACCCGTTGCGCGGCGGCGAACTGTTCAACCTCGTGGCCGTGTTTCATAGCGACCGCTATGTCGAAGGCTGGGACGCCGAGGCCGATACCGAAGAACTGCATCTGCGCTTTCGCGACGCGGTGCCCGAGGTCAAGACGCTGCTCGCCAAGATCGACACGTGGCGCATGTGGGTACTGTGCGATCGCGATCCGATCAAGGACTGGTCCAAAGGCCGCGTCACGCTGCTCGGCGATGCCGCGCATCCGATGTTGCAGTACATGGCACAGGGCGCGTGCATGGCAATGGAAGACGCCGTGGTGCTCGCCGAAGAAGCGGCCGCCACGCCGGACGATCTGCCTGCCGCATTCGTGCGTTATCAGGAACGGCGCTATCTGCGTACCGGCAAGGTGCAGATGAGCGCGCGGCTTTACGGCGAGTTCTATCACGCGAGCGGCGTGAATCGAGAACTGCGCAATCAGTTCGTGCAGAGCCGCAGCGTGGAGCAGACGCTCGACGGCATGGCCTGGCTCTACGACTCGTCGGCAATTCGACCGGTTCATACGATCAACACAAGCGCCACGGCCTGAAGCCTCCCCACCCATCAAAACAGAATCAAGAGACGCCCATGAAACTCTGCCGCTTCAATGACAACCGCCTCGGCATCGTGGAAGGCAACACCGTTCGCGACGTGAGCGAGGCGCTGTCCGTATTGCCCCAATCGCGCTATCCGTTCCCGCGCCACGACGTGCTCATCGAGCATCTGCCGCAGGTTCGCAAGGCCGCCGCCGAACTGGGCGCAAACGCGCCCGTGCTCGCGCTTTCCGATGTGAAACTGCTGAGCCCGATCGGCAACGTCGGCAAGGTCATCGCCGCGCCGGTCAACTACAAGAAGCATCTGGCGGAAGTGTTGGGCGATCCGCAGATTCACAACGACAAGCAGATCGACCACATCCAGCGCGCGGGTCTGTTCCTCAAGGCGACCAGTTCGATCGTGGGCCCGTCCGAAGGCATTGCGCTGCGCAAGCTCGAACGCCGCAACGACCATGAAGTCGAACTCGCGGTCGTGATCGGCAAGACCGCCGACAATGTGTCGCGCGAAGAGGCGCTGAACTATGTGGCCGGCTACTGCATCGGTCTCGACATCACGATTCGCGGTCCCGAAGAACGCAGCCTGCGCAAGTCGCCGGACAGCTACACGGTGCTCGGCCCGTGGCTCGTGACGAGCGATGAGATCGTCAATCCGGGTGCGCTCGAATTCTCGATCAAGGTGAATGGCGAGGAACGCCAGCATTCGAACACGCGCGAACTGATCCTCGGCGTGGCCGAGTTGATCGAATTCGCCTCGTCGTTCTATACGCTGCAACCGGGCGACGTGATCATCACCGGCACGCCCGAAGGCGTCGCGTCGATCAAACCGGGCGACGTCATGCTCGCCGAGATCGAAGGCATCGGCTCGATGCAAGTCGCCGTGCGCGCTGCTGCGTAAGCACGACGGTGTGAAACCGGACACAGGCGGTGCAACCCGCCTGTGTCCATGCAACGCACTTCAGCCCGCCGTCGATCCCGATTCGGCGTGTGCAGCCACAGCGCCGTTATGCGCATGCGCCTTTTGCGCCGCATCGCGCGGACTGCGCTGCTCCGGATACACATAGGGTCCAAGCCGGCAGATCGAGACGATCGAAACAATCACAAGCGCGGAGAATCCCCACAGCGCGGCGTGATACGAATGCAGCAGGTCGTAGCACAGGCCCGTGAGAAAAATCATGATGCCCGCACCCCAGCCCCAGCACGCCCACATCCCGCCGCACACGCGCCCGAACAATCGCAGATCGAAATAGCGGCTGACGAGGAACGTAATGATGTCCGCTTCCGCGCCGATGCTCACGCCGATCAGCGCAGCCGCCACCATCGCCGCCGAGCCCGTCGCGCCCGCCGCGAGAATCAGGACTCCACACAAAGTCAGCGTGAAGGACATCGCTGCGACATAGGGCGCGTGAATCCGATCCATCAGATAGCCGGCCAGGAGACGCCCCACCGCCGACGAGAGCCCCGCGACCGACAACATGCTCGCGGCCATGCGCACCGTCTCGCCGCGATCGGTCATCATCGGCACGAGTTGCGAGAACAACGCGAGCAGCACACCCGACATGCAGAAGATCGCGATGCCGAGCAGCCGGAACGTGCGATCGTGCCGGAAGATCGCCCATAGCGAAGGCAGTTTGTCGGCGCTTTGATGCGTGCGCGCCGCGATCCGCTCGTCGATGCCGGCCGGCATGCGCACGAGCAGATAGAGCGCGGGAATCGAGACGACGGCCATCATCGCCGCTACACCAAGATAGCCGATACGCCAGCCGAAGTGACGCAGCAGAAAGCTCGCGTACAGCGGCATCAGCATCGCGCCGATTGCCGTGCCGCCCACAGTCAGGCCGAGCGCGAGACCACGCATGCGATCGAAGTGCGCGCAGACGACCTTCGCATACGGCAACGCATTACTGCCGGGCGCGAAGAAACCGACCATCAGGAACACGAGGCAGAACAGCGGCAGCGAGACGGGAATCACGCCAACCAGCGCGATCGCCAGCGCAAACATCGCGAGGAAAAACAGCGTGGGGCGGCGCACGCCCCAGCGGTCGACGAGCCAGCCGAGCGCGATCGTGCCCGGCCCCATCGCAAACTCGAAGATCGTCAGGCCCAATGAAACCTGCGCGCGGGTCCAGCCGTTTTCAGCGGCAATGGCCTTGATAAACGTGCCGAACATGAATGCGGAGATCACCCCCGCTCCGACCGACAGGCAGAGTGCACCGCCCACGACCGTCCACCATCGATTGATATCCTGCTTCAACTGTCTCTCTCCACATCGTGTGTCTGCACTGGCGCGTCGTCCTGCATCACTTCCAGGGATCGATGGTCATGTGTATGGCGTTTTCGACGCCCTCGCCGCGCAGCGTGCGCAACGCGAGGTCGGTATCGGCGAGGCCGAACGTATGCGTGCTCATGCGGCGCACCTGATGACGATCGGCGGCGATCAACTGCATCGCGAGTTCGACGGACTGATAGCTGTGTCCGCGCATGCCCTTCACGGTCAGAAACCGCGCGATGATCAGATCGCTGTTGAACTCCGGCACCGGCTTGCGTTTCTGTCCGCCGAGGATCACGGTGCCGCGCTTGCGCGCGAGCTGGATCGCCGACGTCACCGAGGCCGTGCCGCCCGATGCGCAATCGATGACGAGATCCGCCATGGACCCGCCAGTCAGATCGGCGACGCGCTCGAGCACGTCTTCCGTGTCGACGGCGATCGTGTGGTCCGCACCGAGTTGCCGCGCGAGTTCGAGGCGGTTCTGGTCGGTCGGCGTCGAAAGACCGGTGACGATGATCTTTGCCACCCCCGCCTCGCGCGCCGCGACGACGCACGACAGACCCTGCTGTCCCGGCCCCTGAATCACGACGGTTTGGCCCGGTCCGGCGCCGCCCTGCAGATACGTCCACTCGATGCCGTTGCCGAGCGGCAGCGCGAGCGCCGCGTACTTCGGCTCGACATGCGACGGCACGCGGTGAAACACCGTATTCGTTTCGAGGTACTGAAACTGGCTGAAACCGCCCCAGAAACCGGGCTCCGTGCGCAGACCTGTCGCGCCATAGCGCATGCCGCCTAGCCGCCAGTCGGTCGCATCGCACAGGCGAAATTCATTGCTCAGACAAAACTCGCAGTGCCCGCACGGCATGTACTCTTCGAGCGCGACGTAGTCGCCCTCTTTGAGCCCCCAATGTTTGCGCGCGAGTTCGCCCGCCTCTTCGATATGGCCAACGGTCTCGTGGCCGAGAATAAGCGGCCCGCGGCTTTGCGGCAATTGCTGGTAATACGGACCGTCGCTGCCGCAAACGCCGGTAATCGCGACGCGCAACAGACCCGTCGACGACGTAATCGCGGGGCGCGCGAAAGTGCGGATTTCGGTGCGGCCTGGTTCGACTGCGACGGCGGCCTTGAAGGCCTCCGCGCGCGACGGCGCGACCGCAGGTTGCAACTGAGGTTGATTCATGGACTAGCGCCTCGATATAGGGGCGCGCGGCACAGCGTCGATAGCGCTGTGCGACACGCTCCGGAGTCCTTAGATACTCTGATGGGCCTTGCCGGGCTCGGCCTTCAGTGCGTCTTTTGCACCATCCTTGAAGGGCACATCGCGCGGCAGCACGATCGCAACCGAGCGGATCTGCTGCGCAGCTTCGTCGCGCCCCGGCGGCAGCACGCCTTTTTCCGTGAGCGCGAGGGCTGCTTTCTTCAAGCGGTTGCGCACCATGATGATGCCGTTGTCGGTCGAGACGAGATTTTCGCGCGTGCGGTCCTGGATCGGCCCCATGCTCTCCTGCAGCGACGCATCCTGCATGGCGATCCCTTCGATACCGCTGTATGAGGTGCCCGCGCGCTGCGCGGCGCGATCCATCAGGTAGTTGTTGTCCTTGTTCTGCAACGGGCGATATGTACCGGGGATATAGCGCACGTGGATGCCATGGCCATCCTTCATCGCGTCGACTTCAGCGGTTGTGAGGTCGCGCGTCGGGTGGTAGTCGAAGCTCCACGCCCAGCAGTTTTGGTCGTCGATCGGCACCCAGAAGTGGCCATGCACCGGATGATCGCCGCGCGGCGGCACCATCGTGAAGCACGGCATGAGCCACGGCGTGATGCGCCAGTAGTACTGATCGTCCTCCGCATTGCGGCGCGCGCCGATATACAGACCGCCATCGGCATCGACCACTTCGAAGACGGGTTTGAAGTCGTTGAGGTTGTACTGGTTGCCGCGCGCGCCCTTGAACAGCGGATCGGAATTCAGCGCGCCGCGATGCAGGAACGACACGTGGCTCGAATCGACGCCGCCTTCCAGCGCCTGCAGCCAGTTGCATTCTTGCAGACGCTTGGACATGAACGACTGGCGCGTGGGCACGGTCGAGAACTCATAAGCGGGCAGCGGCGGTTGCTGATCGGGCGGCCCCATGTAGACCCATACCACGCCGCCCTGCTCCACGAGCGGATACGACTTCAGCTTGATCCGGTCGCAATAGCCGCTTTCGACCGGCTCCGACGGCACCTCGACGCATTGCCCCTTCACATCGTATTTCCAGCCGTGATACGGACAACGAATGCCGCCTTCCTCGTTACGGCCGAACCAGAGCGAGACGCCGCGATGCGCGCAGAACTCGTCGATGAGGCCGAGCTTGCCCTCGGAATCGCGAAATGCCAGCAGGCGCTCGGACAGCAGTTGCAAACGCACCGGTTCGCCGCCCGCCTCCGCGACTTCTTCGGAAAGCAGCGCCGGCAGCCAGAAACGCCGAAAAAGTTCGCCCATCGGCGTGCCCGGACCCGTTTGCGTCAGCAGGTCGTTGTCCTGTTGCTTCAACATTCAATTGCCTCCGTGTGTGCCGTTTCGGGCACCGTCATTCATGCGTTCCATATACAGGAACATTGTTCTTTCAACGTGAACAAAGTTATCATCGGTCAAAATGTGTGTCAAACGATGTAGAGAAAAACGGAGATTTGTGATGGAGAAGACGTGTGAGCGCATCGCACTGTGCCGCAAGGGCGACGTGGCGCAGGGACAGGCAATCCGGGTTGAAAAGAACGGCTACGTCCTGGCGGTGTTCAATCTCGAAGGCGAGTTCTTCGTGACCGACGACACGTGCACACACGGCCCAGGTTCGTTGTCCGAAGGCTGCATCGAGGGCGACACGGTCGAATGCGACTTCCATAACGGCGCATTCAACATCCGCACCGGGGAGGTGGTGACGCCGCCTTGCATGATTGCGCTGAAGACCTACGCCGTTAGCGTGGAAGGCGATGAGGTCGGTATCAGCGTTGGGGAGGAGTAAGACGAGGGAAGGGAGATGGCGAGGCCGCTTGGGGCCCCGCCGATGGCTTACGCCGGGTCCTGATACACGATCACCGTGCCGTCTTCGACCTGCGTGTGATAGGTCTTGATCGGCACCGAGCATGGCGCGCCGACTGCGCGCCCGGTCGGCACGTGAAACGCGCCAAAGTGCAGGCTGCACTCGACCACGTCGCCATCGAGTTCGCCTTCGGCAAGACTCGACAGACCGTGCGTGCAGGTGTCGTCGGTCGCGTAGAACAGGCCGTCGATGTTGTAGATCGCGATGCCGTGTCCGTCGATTTCATAGCGGCGAATCGAATTCACCGGCACATCGGAAGTCGCGCAAACGCGGTGCTGCAATTCACTCATTTTCGTACCCCTTCCCTGCTTACAGAATAAAACTCACCGAGCCGAGCGAGCCCAGTTCGTGCGCGTCGAGCAGCACTCGGCGCTCGCGAATGCGGATGCCCTGCGCCGTTGAGCGCAACACATAGCGATACTGGCCGACGTACTCGCGAATCCGCTCGTAACGCCGATAGCGATAGCAAACGAAGTTCGCGCTCACCACGGTTTCGTTTTCGCGTTGTTCAAGAAGACGCACGTTCGTGATGAGCCGGCGCGTGCGCGACTTCGGAAATTCGGCGTGGCAGTTCGTATCGTTGATGCGGATGATCCGTTGACGGATACGCTCGGCGTTATCCGCGATCGTGAATAGCGATGAACGGTGATCGCCGTCGAGACAATCGTTCGAGGGCACCAGATATTCGGCGTCGGGCGTGAGCAGCGTGAACCACGTATCGAGTTGCCACGTGTCGAGCAAATCGGCCTCGTAAAACAGGAAGTCTTCGACTTCGCTGCGCGTGAGCATCGTCGGGGTCGTCGTGGCCATTTCCATTACTCCGCCTCCATCATGTCGTTCCAGCGCCGCCAGAAAATGCGCAGATGATGCTCGTCACTGTTGAGTTGCTGTTCGCTTTCGGGTTTGCCATATCCGCGCGACATCTCCGACCACGGATCGTCGCGCCAGTTCGCGAGGCCCTGCTGCACGAGTTCGAGTGCTTCCACGTCGTCGGGCGTCGCGAAGCCACCCGGACCATAGAACGTGAGGAACGCATCGAGCCGGCGCGCGCGCGCCGTTTCGCTCTCTTCCACCGGGCCCGCCGCCCATGCGGTCACGTGCATGCGGCCCGGACCTTCCGGATAGAACGTGCGCAGCGTGACCGACGAACCATCGTTGATCACGAGGTTCGGGAAAATCACGAGATTGCGGTTGGTATCGGCGACACGCGTCGCGCGTTCCGCGCCGAGACGCTCGACGAGTTCGGCACGGATCGCCTCGATTTCCTCTTTCGCGTCCTCGCCGTACAGCGGAATCCAGCGCGCGACCGGCCGGCCGCGGAAGTTGACGTTGTCGGTCGTGAAGTGGCCATTGCCGAGATCGAACGCATAGCCTTTCGTCGGCAGGACGAGCCCCGCTTCTTTCGGCGGCTCGATCGACACGCCCGAGTTTTTCATGAAATTGAGCCACGTGGAATGCGTGGTGGGCAGATGGTAATCGTCGACGCTGTTTTCGACCATCAGCTTCCAGTTGGCTTCGACGTCGTATTCCTGCGAGCCGGCGATCACTTCCATCTGGCCCGACGGCGATTGCTCGAACACCAGATCGATGTAGTCCTTCGCGGCGCCCAGATAATCGACGAGCGGTACGGCATCCGGATCGAGGCACATGAACCACAGGTCGCGATACGACTCGAAACGCGCCGGGCTCTTGAGACCGTATTCGGATTTCTGGAAGCTTTCGGTGTACGCATCGTCGCCCGGCACGCGCGCCAGCGCACCGTCGTTCGAATAGCTCCAGCCGTGGTAGATGCAGAAGAAGCGTCGCGCATTGCCCTTGCGCTCGGTGCAGACCGTCGCGCCGCGATGGCGACACGTATTGAAGTGGCAACGCACTTCGCCTTTACCGTCGCGCACGAAAATCACGGGCCGCCCCGCCACTTTGCGCGTGACGAAGTCGCCGGGCTTGCGCACTTCGGAACCGTGGCCGACATAGATCCAGCACTTCGAGAAGATCTTTTCGTATTCCTGGCTCAGGATATCCGGGCAAACGTGAACCTTGCGGTTCAGCAGGAAGACCTTCCGTTCCTTGTCGTCGATGATGTACTGCATGTCGCCTCCATGATTCGAACCGCGAACCCGCAGCGGGGCTTCGCATGATCGTTTATTGCGGACGATTATACATATTATGGGATTTTGGTAAACCGGGGTTGACGCGGACTGCCGGGCTATCAGGCCACTTTTTTCCCTTACTTTCCTGCTACCCGCTACAATAGGCGCCGTCATACGCACACTTAAATCCCGTAATATGGGACGGTATATATTTCACCATGACGACCCGTAAGACAGCCCGGAAAAACGCTCCCGCCGCTGCGGCCGCTCCGGGGGTTGCGTCGAGCAGCCTCGAGCGCATGATTTCCGTCCTCGACGTGATCGAGGCCAGCAACACGGGCCTCACGTTCGATCAGATGCTCGAGATCCTCAAGCTCACGCGCTCGACGCTCTACCGCTACGTCAAGATCCTCTCCGAAGCCGGCCTCATCACTTCGCTGCCGGATCTCGGCTATACGCTCGGGCCGCGCGTCGCGGAACTCGACTACAAGATGCGCGCGCAGGACCCGCTCATCATCGCGAGCAAACCGGTGATGGCCGAGCTGGCACGCTCGGTGGGCGGCGTCGTGCTGTTGTGCCGACGCTATCGCGACAAGGTGCTCTGCGTGCACCAGGAAGGATCGAGCGATACGTTTCGCAGTTCTTATGAACGAGGCCGCGACTGGCCGCTGCTCAGGGGGGCGGCGTCACGCATCATCCTCGCGCAACTGCACTCGCGCGTCGTGGCGCGCCTGTT
>Ga0131853_10012956_pt1 | contig 15276 bp, 13 predicted proteins | sample TergutLab28metaG_FD_92764 | JGI IMG/M metagenome (GOLD analysis project Ga0131853, IMG submission 92764) | Labiotermes labralis P1 segment gut microbial communities from Petit-Saut dam, French Guiana - Lab288 P1 (version 2) (version 2) | ecosystem: Host-associated > Arthropoda: Insects >...
CCCAGCGAGGTCCCCAACAGCGCCCCGTCCGTCATAGCAGCTGCGGCCGCCTATGCGACGTCCGGTCAGACCGTGAACAACACCCTGCTGGAGAACGTCGTGTTCACGCGCAACGACGTGAGCGGCGGTTTCGAGGGGTTCTACCTGTGGGGTGGAGTCACGGCCAATGGTGGGACGGTCGACGACGCGCACACCCGCAACGTCAAGGTCTTCGACAACTACTTCCACGACATCGGTGATGAGTCGTTCGGCGCTGAAGGCGGCGAAGCGGGAGGCCACGTCACGAAAAGTGGGATCGACGGCCTTATCGTGTCCCACAACCGCGTCGACCAGTTGGCCTGGGGGATCGGACTCTTCGGCGGCGAATCCTTCATGGCCGGGGCCGTCGAGCGTTCCCACGTCAGGGACGTCCTGATCTCGAACAACACCATCACCCAGAACCCGAGTGAGCGCGTGCAGGGCTGGTGCGTCATCATCGAGGGTGGCCGCCCAACCTTCCCCCCGGGCAGCGACTCCGAAGACACCATCAGCAACGTCCGCATCACCGGCAACAAGATGTCGGGCTGCAAGACGGCCGGCGTCGCCATTCACGGCGGCGTGCCGCTCTTCGACGGGACCAGCGCCACGCGGAACGTTGTCTCCGATGTGCTCCTTGACCACAACACGATCCAAGACGCCGGCGACGGGATCGCCCTTCGTGGCGGCTATGACAACGGCGGCCCGGGTGGAGTATCCACCGACAACAGGGTCAGCGACATCCGGATCTTCAGGAACACCTTGATCGACAACACCACTCAACTCCGCCTCGTGGGGGCCGAGACCGCCGGCTTGGGTACGGCGACCCGTAACGTCCTGCGCGACATCTCGTTCCGGGCGAACACCATTCGGGGCGGCGGGCCCTGCGTGGCAATGGACAACCTGGGCACTGGCGCATCCGGCAACACGGCCGACGTCACCTGTCCCAGCTGATCGAGCCGTGGGTGCCCAGAGCCCTGGGGACTGAAACCTAATATCATGTGGTCCTCTGGGCGCCCCTCGGTTCGGACCGTTGCGTCGAGAAGATGTCACTTCAATGACTGGCCCCAGGCCGCCAACTTTTTGGTGCGAGATCCGGTAGCGCATCGTTCACGACAGAAATCCAGTTCTAGTGTTCCACCACGTTTCTCTTCATGACCTTTGAGATCTTGTCCATCGGCGGGTCATTGATGCCCGTAGCGTCGATCGCCGATTTCGCTTCACCGAGTCCGGGAGCCACGAGATGCGGAACCTACGTTTCTACGCCATGGCCGTTGGGGTCGCCATGTTTGCTGCGGCCTGTGCGGGCGGCCACCACGACGGCACCCCGGTCGGGCTGACCGATAACGGCGGCGCGCAGGCGGCCGGCCAGGCGGGCCCTACGTCGGGCGGGTCGGCCGCCTGCCAAGGGCAGGCACTGACAAGCACGGATATCGGCGTTACCGCGGACACGATCACCGTCGAAATCATGGCCGACACCGGGGCCACAAACGCCCCGGGAATGGCCAACGGCTCGGTCGAGGCGGTCAAGGCCTGGGCCAAGTTGGTCAACAGCGAGGGCGGCCTGGCATGTCGGCAGATCAAGGTCCAGAGCTTCGACTCCAAGATCGATCCGTCCGAGTCCGCTGCGGGGTACGCCAAGGGCTGCCAGAGCGCGCTGGGCATGGTCGGCACGTACGCGCTGGCCGTCGACGACGTCTCGACGCTGCAGAACTGTAAGGACAAGAACGGCGCGGCCACCGGCCTGCCGGAAACGGCGGCGGCAGCACTCAACCCGTTGCAGGCGTGCGGAAAGACGACGTTCCTCTACGCCGGTAACACCAGCCCGTGCCCGCCGGGGCGTGGAGAGCAGACGTTCGACGAATCGTCGGTGTATGCCGACTTCCTCAAGCACATCCTGGGCGTGAGCACCGGCCACGGCATGTACTACGTCGTGGTCAGCCCTCCGTCGGTCAGGGACACCGTCGTGCCGGAGTTCCTCTACATGGACCAGCAAGGCATGAAGGCCGACCAGATGACCGGAGTGGCGTCGGCAACGTCGACGCAGGCGAACTTCACGCCGTTCATTGCCAAGCTCAAGGCTGACAAGTCGCAGTTCTACTTCTCGACCGCGGTGTTCAGCACGTTGCTGCAGGCCAAGGCCGAAGCCGCCGCGCAGGGGGTCAGCGACAAGCTGGTCTGGTTGTGCGGGGCGACCTGCTACGACAAGGAGTTCCAGAAGGCCGGCGGGGCCGCCGCAGTTGGCACGTACGTCGCGATCAACACCCTGCCGTTGGACGAGTCGAGCAGCAACGCCGAGGTCAAGACCTTCACACAGAACGTGAAGACGCAGAACGCGTTCTCGCTCGGCTCGTGGCTGTCTGCGCGGTTGTTCCAGAAGGCGATCGAGGATCTGGTGCAGGACAAGGGGCCCAACGCTCTGACCCGGGCGAACGTGTTGCAGGCGCTGGGACAGGTCAAGAACTTCGACGCGGGCGGCATGATCGGACCGATCACGCCGTCGGCCCACGAGGCGCCGAACTGCATCACGGTCCTGCGCACCGAGACCGACGGATTCAAGCGGGTGTGGCCGGCCAAGCCGGGCACCCTGCAGTGCGGCACGACCGGCACCATCAAGGTCGATCCACAGACCGCGTACAAGGGCTGATCGCCGTGGACGCGCACAGGATCCGTAGAGCGCTCGGTGTCGTAGCCGCGATGGCAGCCGTTGTACTGGTCGTGAACGCGGCCTGGGCCGGCACGTCGGTCTCGGTCGATTCCCTGGGCCGGATGGTGGTGTTCGCCCTGCCACTGGCCGGAATATACGCGATCAATTCGACCGGTTTGGTGGTCGTCTACTCCTCGACCGGCATCTTCAACCTGGCCCAGGGATCGATCGGCATGGTCGGTGCCTTCGTCTACTGGACGCTGCTCGTAGACTGGCATCTGCCAGCGGCAGTGGCACTGTTGCTGGTGGTGGGTGTGTTCGCTCCGCTGTTCGGGGCGGCCCTCGACGTGATTCTGATGCGGCGGTTGGCGAGCGCCTCGGTGGTTGCCAAGCTGACCGCGACGCTCGGGGTGTCTCTGACCCTGCTCGGACTGGCCAACGCGTTGTGGAATCCGAACACGGCGCACACGATCCCTCCCCTCGGCGGGACCGGCGGTATCAAGGCGTTCGGGATCACGCTCACCTGGCCGCGAGTCATCATCATCGGCGTCGCTCTGTTCCTCGCCCTGTTCCTGCGTTGGCTGCTGTTCAAGACCCGGTTGGGTATCTCGATGCGGGCGATCGTCGACAACGGCGACCTGGCCACCCTGTACGGCGTTCGCCGCGGGCGCGTCTCGGCGTTCGCGTGGATGATCGGGTGCTCCTTGGCGACCCTGGCCAGCATTCTCATCGCACCGGAACTGGGGAACTTCAGCGCGCAGACACTGAGCCTGCTGATCATCGACTCGTTCGCGGCAGCAGCGTTCGGGCGGCTGCGCAGCCTGCCGATGACCTACGTCGGGGCGTTGCTGCTCGGCCTGGTCGTCTCGTTCTCGACCACGTTCCTGCAATTCGGTGGCCGGTGGGCCCAGCTGCCGGCCGCGCTGCCGGCGCTCGCCCTGTTCGCCGTGCTGCTGTTCCTGCCCGAGGCGAACGTGCACGTCGGCCGCGCGTTGCGCACCTACCGCATCGAACGGGCACCGACCTGGCGCAGCGCGATCATCGCCGGCGTCGTCGTGATCGCCGCAGCAGCCCTGGTGGTGCCGCTGCTGTCGCAGAGCAACGTCATCCGGTTGGCCGTCGGGGTGGCCACCGGCGTGCTGTTGCTCGGTCTGGTTCCCCTGGTCGGATGGGCCGGCCAGCCGTTCCTCGCGCCGTATGCGCTCGCCGGCTTCGGCGCGTGGCTGACCTGGCGTCTACCTCAGGGAATGCCCGATCTGCTCGCGGTGCTGGTCGGCGGGATTGCGACTGCGGCGGTCGGCGTGATAGTTGCGCTGCCGGCGTTGCGGTTGCGCGGGCTCTACCTGGCACTGGGCTCGATCGCATTCGCGCAAGTGGCCGCGATGCTGATCTTTCCGCTGCCCGGAGTCCTCAACGCCGATCACCCCGTCACCCGGCCCTCCGTCTTCGGCCACCGCCTGAACTCAGCATCAGCGTTCGTGATCTTCGCCGTGGTCGTCTACGTGCTGCTCGGGTTGCTCGTCGTCTGGATCCGCCGTGGCCGCCTCGGTCGTCGAATGATCGCCACGAGGGACAGCGAAGCCGCGGCGGCCTGCGTGGGCATCAGCCTGATCGAGACCAAGGTCATTGTGTTCGCGATCAGCGGTCTGATCGCCGGGATCGGCGGCGGGCTGCTCGTCGAGGCCCAGCAGTTCGTCAGCATCAATCAGCTGCCGTTGATCGGCGGGATGGCGATCGTCCTGTCGCTCGTGGTGTTCGGGGTGGGAACCGTAAGCGCGCCGCTGCTGGCCGGGCTGAGTACCGCAATCCTCGCGGCGCTCACGTCGGACTACGTGCACGGCAGCCTGGCCGGCAGCCTGACGGTGGTCGGGCCCGGGCTGGCCGCGCTGACCCTGATCAATTTTCCGCGGGGTTCTGTGCCCGAGGTGGTTGCCAATGCGCGCGAGCACCCAGGGGGCTTGGCCAGCTGGCTGTTCGGTCTGGTCGGCGGTGCCGGGCTCGGCATCGGCTTGCATCTGCCCGGCCTGGTCGGTGTGCTGCTCGCGCTCGTCGGGGCAACGCTGTTCGCCACCCTGTACGAGCTGGTCGGCCAGTACCGTACGGGTGCGCTCGACCCGCTGCGCCGACTGTCCGGACAGCACGCTGCGGCGGCCGACCTCGGCCTGGACCAGCCGGGCCTCGGCCTGACCCAGGCAATGGACGAAACGGTGCGCGGCCGGTTGGATGCCGCGCTGGGCCTGAGGGGTGAGCTCCGATGAGCACGCTGCGCCGTGGCGTCGAGCCGCTGCTCGAGGTAGACCAGCTCGTCGTCCGATTCGGCGGCCTGGTGGCTGTCGACGGCGTCTCGTTGCAGGCCTACCCCGGTTCGGTGATGGGTCTCATCGGGCCGAACGGGGCCGGCAAGACGACGCTGTTCAACGTCATCGCCGGGATCCTCCGGGCATCGCACGGCTCGGTGCGGGTCGGCGGACGGGACGTCTCGAAGTTGCCGCCGCACCGGCGGGCGCGGCTCGGAATCGGTCGCACCTTTCAGCGCCTTGAGGTGTTCGGAACCCTGACCGTGCGCGAGAACCTGCTCGTCGCGGCCGAGGCACGCCGGCGGTGGGATCGTTCGGTCGATCCGGCCCGCACGGCCGACCGGTTGCTGGAACGCCTGACCCTGCGTGAGCTGCGGGACGCGACCGTGGACGCGCTGCCCACCGGAACCCAGCGGCTGGTCGAGCTGGCCCGGGCGCTTGCCGGCGAGCCGCGGCTGCTGCTGCTCGACGAGGTGGCCTCCGGACTCTCGGCGTACGAGACGGGCACGATGGCCGCCCTGCTGCGCGAGCTGGCCGGCGAGGGGTTGTCGGTGCTGATGGTCGAGCACGACATGCCGTTCATCATGGGCCTGTGCGAGCAGGTCGCGATGCTCGACCACGGCGCGATGATCATCAGCGGGACGCCCGCCGAGGTACAGGCCGACCCGCGTGTCCAGGAAGCGTACCTAGGTACGGATGAGGCGGTCGTGTGATGGACGCGCTACTCGAACTCGTGGACGTCCACGCCGCATACGGCCAGATCGAGGTCCTGCACGGCGTGAGCGCGCGGCTGGAGGCGGGGAAGGTGCTCGCCGTGCTCGGCCCCAACGGTGCCGGCAAGACGACGCTGGTGCGTGTCATCGCGGGCCTGCTGCCACCGACCCACGGCGAGGTGACCATCGCCGGATGCGATGTCACCGGGGTGGCCGGCGACGCGCTGGCCCGGGCCGGGCTGTGCGTCATCCAGGAAGGGCGGGGCGTCTTCCCCCGCCTCACCGTCGAGGAGCACCTTCGCCTGGCCGTGCCCAAGCGCAGGGCGGCGGGCGTACTCGAACGCGTCTACGAGCAGTTCCCCCGGTTGGCCGAGCGGCCACGCCAGCCGGCCGGCACGATGTCCGGCGGCGAACAGCAGATGCTGGCACTGGCCCGAGCGCTGGTCTGGCAGCCGCCGTTGCTGGTGATCGACGAACTGTCCATGGGCCTGGCGCCGAATCTGGTCGCCCAGCTCTACACGGTGGTGCGCCGCCTCGCCTCGGCCGGCACGTCGATCATGGTCATCGAGCAGTTCGCCCATGACATCCTCGGCTTCGCCGACCAGGCGATCGTCCTGCAACAAGGGCGTGTCGTGCGCACCGACACTCCCGACGCCGTCGCGGCTGACTTGGCCGAACTGTACCTCGCCACCACCGGATCGGAGACCCGACCGTGACCATGTCCACCGAACCCGTCAAGAACACAGAGTTCGCCAACAGCACGCCACCGAACATTCGGATGGCCACTGCCACGCAGCACGACCTTGCCGCCGAGTTGGGCAAGCTGCGGGCCAGTAACAACAGCGGGCCGATGGATCGGCGGATCGCCGCGTTCGGCATCCTGCTGTCGGTCGCCGGCCTGGTCGTCATCCTGGTGTGCTTCGCCCAGAGCCGCGACTACGCCGACCTCCGCGATCAGCTGGATGCCCTGATCCTGGGCCTTTTCGGCATCGGACTGATCCTGCTCGGCTGCGCGCTGTATCTGCGCAGCGCGATCACCCGCTTCCTGCGCTACTGGCTGCTGCGCATGGTGTACGAGCAGCGCGACCTAGCCCGTACGAGCACCGAGACCGAGTCGCAGTCAGAGCGCGACTGACGCATCGAATATCGCCGTCCGATCCGAATTCCAGCATAGGTACACCAAAGGAGCATGCGATGAGACTGAGGATAGGGCCGATCGGGGCCGTGGCGGCTTTAGTACTCATGGGAGCAGCGGCACCGACGCAAGCGCAGTCCCCACCGGCGCAGGCGCAGTCCGCACCGACCCGGCAGAACGCCTCGGCATCGCCGATGGCCGACCTGACCGCCGCGCAGTACCGCGACAACTTCGTCAAACGCGCCGGTTCGCACCTGACAGTGGCTGGCCACGAGTTCCGCTTCTCCGGCGCCAACGTCGAATGGCTGGGGTTGAAGAACTACGGCCCGCAGCCCTCATCGATCCTCCCGCTGGGCAGCACGCACTATCCCACCAAGTACGAGATCGACGACGTGTTCACCACGGCCCGCGAGATGGGTGCGACCGTGATTCGGGCGCAGACACTAGGTGACACCATCGGTTGCCCGCAGTGCCTGGAACCCCAGCTCGGGCAGTTCAATCCGAAGGCGTTCGCCTCGATGGACCTGGTGGTCGCCGAGGCACGCAAGTACGGCATCAAACTCATAGGCCAGTTCGACGGCGACGCCAACGGCGCCCCACCCCCCAACGGTATAGGCATCAGTCACCAGTGGTACTGCTCCTGGCGGGGCGTGCCCATGGCCGAGTGCGAGCAGACGTTCTTCACCGACCCGCTCCTCATCACCGACTTCGAGAATCACATGCGGTCGGTACTCAACCACGTCAACCCCTACACCGGGCTGGCCTACAAGGACGACCCCACCTTCGCCGGCTGGGCTGACGGCAACGTCGTGGGTGCGGTGGGTACGCCGGTCCCGGTCCTGCGGAGCTGGCTGGGCACCATCTCGCACTACTTCCGCTCCGTCGATCGCCACCAGTTGTTCATCGACATCAGCGCCCTCGATGCTGTCGGCGACTACGGCACGATCGACCCAGGTGCGCTGCTCATACCCGATGTGGACGTGTACTCCATCGAGTACTACCCGTTCGTGTGCAGTTTCATCAACGACCCGAGTCGCTGTGCGCCCGAACTCGTCCACCAGGAGGGCGTACAGGCCGCCGCCGCGGGCAAGACCTTCGCGGTGATCGAATTCGGCTGGGACCGGACCAACTTCCCGTCCGCCGCCGAGCTCGATCAGTACTTGACCGGTGTCGATGCCGACCCGAACATCGTCGGCGACAACTACTGGGAGCTGCTGTCGCACGCCAACGGCCACGGGTGGCAACCCGTCCCGGCCGACGCCTCCCACTGCGGCCCACCGCCGAACTGCCCGGCCAGCGACGATGGCAACTGGTGGGCGCTGTATTACACCGGCGTCGACTCCACCTCGAACACCGCGCCCGACATGGCTGACCGCGCGCAACTGCTTCGCGCGCACGGGTACCGGATGAGCGGCTACGCCACCTTGCCAGCGCACAACCCGGTGCCCGCCCCCACCATCACTTCCACGACCGCAGGCACCGTCGTGTTCCAGGGCGCGGCCGGATCGCGCAGCTACACCATCCAGAAACAAACGTCCCGCAGCGCTTGGACGACCGTCTGCAACAACTGCGTCACCGACACCTCCCCGGGCTGGCATGATCCGAACGCGGCACAACCCGGCTGCTACCGCGTCTTCGGCCAAAACCTCGACGGTGTGACCGGCCCGCCCTCGCCTCCGGCTGGAAACCGCGGCTGCCGCCAAACCAGGAGCGCGGACACTGAACCGTTCCGGGTTCGGTAGAAATGCTGCCGAGGTGTAGGTGGTCTCGTATTCGACGGTGGGACGTTGCCTATCACCCTGGAGTCGCCGTTGCTTCGGCCAATCGACGGATTCGGTGGTGGCGAGCTCGACCTGCTAGAAGGTGCACTAAGAACTCCTAACGAAATGATCTTCGAGGTGGTTGGATCAGTCCGGGACTGATGATCCGGGGGTGTGGGGTGGCTCGACCGAAGCCGTGGGAGGTCGATGACGAGTTGTGGGCGGTGATCGAGCCGCTGTTGCCCAAGGTCGAGCGTCGGACCCGGCACCCGGGGCGCAAGCGGCATCCGGACCGGTTGGTGTTCCAGGGCATCCTTTTCGTGCTGCACACCGGGATCGCCTGGGAACATCTGCCGCAGGAACTCGGCTTCGGTTCGGGTATGACCGGCGCCTGGCTGAGTGGACCGAGGCCGGCGTGTGGCCGCGGCTGCATGAGTTCCTCCTGGCCAGGCTCCGCAGTGCGAACGCCCTGGACTTCTCCCGGGCGGCGGTCGACGGCTCTCACATTCGGGCGTTAAAAGGGGTCCCAAGACGGGACGAAGCCCTGTTGACCGGGGCAGGACGGGCAGCAAGCACCACCTGATCACCGATGCCACTGGCATTCCGCTCGCCGCCACCTTGACCGGCGGCAATCGCAACGACGTCACCCAGTTGATCCCGCTCCTCCAGGCTGTGCCGCCGGTGCGAGGCAAGCGGGGCCGGCCCCGCCACCGCCCCGACGTGGTGCTTGGCGACCGCGGCTACGACCACGACAAGTACCGCCGTCTCGTCTGGGACCTCGGTGTGAAGCCCCTGATCGCCCGCCGCGGCACCGAACACGGCTCCGGCCTGGGCAACCAACGCTGGGTCGTGGAGCGCGCGTTCGCCCACTTGCACTGGTTCCGCCGACTGCGGATCCGCTGGGAAATCCGCGACGACATCCACGAGGCCTTCCTCACCCTCGGATGCGCACTCATCTGCTGGCGGCGACTGCGCGCCCTGGCGAGCGATGCCGTGGGCTAGTCAGCCGCCGCCAGCCGGTTGAGAACTTCCATGGGGGTGAAGCTCCAGCCGACCAGGCGCGGCCCGCTCCAGTTGATGCCGATCACAAGTCCATCCCGAGCGGTATCTGGCAACACGCTCTCGCACCAGGTGTCCAAGGGCATGGATTCAACGCGCAGCCCATGCCCCCAGATCTTCGTCGCCCGTTGGGCGCGGGCCGAGGTCGACAAGAACGGAAGACTTCGCGTGCCGTCCTCGGAGAGGAGAGTCGGGCTTCCGTCGTCACCCCGGACAAGCCAGACCACTCGGCTCTGGCGGACATCCCGGAAGAAGGCTGCGGCTTGCGAACCGCTCTGGCTCATGACCACCGAGCCTACCGACCCCGCCGCTCATTTCGTTAGGAGTTCTTAGACCGCCTGATGGCTGATGCCGACGGCTGCGGCCACGTCGTCGTTCCCGTGACCGGCCGCGATCGCGTCATCCCACCGCTTCATGAGGGCCCGGGTGAGCGGTAGGTCGAGCCCTTGGCTGTCGGCGGCCTCGAGCGCAAGCCCCGCGTCCTTGTCGGCGTGGTGCAAGGCGAAGCCCGGGGTGAAGTCGTGCTCGGCCATGGCCCGGCCCTTGTCATTGGCGTAGGTGGAACCCAGAGGACTCTCCCTGAGCGTCTGCAGCAGCAGCTCCGGCTCCAAACCGAGCGCCGTGGCAAGGCTGACGGTCTCCGCCATGCCCTCGACCAACACCGCTAGCCAATTGCTGAGAACGACCTTGAACCTGCTTCCGTCCCCCGCGCTCTCCAGCCACAACGTCCTCCGGCCGAGGGCGTCGAACAGCCGACGGACCCGCGGGCACAGCTTGCGGTCCCCGGATGCAAGGATGAGCAACTCGCCCAGCTCGGCGGGCCGCGAACTCCCGGAGACCGGAGCGTCGATGAAGTCAGTGCGCTGCTCGGCCAGTCCGGCCAGGTGCCGCGTGGCGGGGACGCCGACCGTGCTCATCTGGATCCAGACCGAACCGGGGGCCAGCATGTCCAGCGCACCCGACGACCCGGTCATCACGCTCTCAACGGCGGCGCCGTCGGTCAGCATGGTGATCAGGAACTCTGCGTCCCAGGCCGCCTCGGCTGGTGTGGCCGCCAGATGAGCGCCGGATTCGACCAGCGCTTCGGCCTTCTGCCGGGTCCGGTTCCACACCGTCACGTCGTTCCCGGCGCGAAGCAGGTTCCTCGCGATCGGAGCTCCCATCACTCCGGTGCCGAGCACGGCGACTTTGGTCCTCCCGATCGGTGTTCTCTCGATCATCACACACCCTCATCTCGAGCCGCCGCGTTGTCACCCCACTGTTCAAGCCACCCCCGGACGATTTCGCAGACGTCGTGCAAACCGGCAGCGGTCGCGTAGACAGCAGGAGCTTCGTGCGCGCTGTCGGCGACCAACAGGCGCGCTCTCAGAGCCGGCGGTTGTGCCTGCTCCCACCAGACCCGGATGACGAGGACACCGGACGGAGGTTGAACAGCCATGTAGCCACCGTCTCCGCCCCCCGCCACCGAAACGTCACGGCTCCTTCCGCTTGGTACCTACCGCTTCTGCCATGAGGCGACGCAATCGGAGTGACGGCTCAAGTCCCAACTCGCCATGGAGAAGCCGCCGCAGTTCTTTGAAATGGCGGATGGCCTCCCCGGTGTTCCCCTCGGCCAGGTACGTTTCGAGGACCTCCCGGTGGGCGCTCTCGCGCAGGGGCTCGCCGGCAACGGCTCGTAGCGCGGCGTCCAGCGCCTGACCAAAACGGCCGGCGGACCGGTGGACGCTCGCGAGCGACTCCAGTGCGTGAAGACGCTTCTGGTGCAGCCGTTCCCGCTCGACAATGACCCAGTCGTCCCATGCCTCCGGCAACAGGTCGCTGCCCAGCACCTCATCCGCCATCTCCAGATCGGGAGGTGTCGCTTCCACACGGCGATCTGCCGACTCCGCACAGTGAATGAACTGATGCAGGATGTCCTCGGTCATTGACAGGTCGGTTTCGACACCGTCTGCCACATGGAGGGTGCTCGAAGTCGCGATGACCAACGGCTGATCCAGCTTGGGCAGGCGCCACAGAGCCGACCGCAGACTGCCCGCCGCATGGGCACCGGCCGCGTCCGGCCACATCTTCTCGGCGACATATTCACGGGTCACCGTTCGGCGGCTGAGCACCAGCAGGCTCAGCAATCGCTGTCCGGCTGGCGCGACCGCTACCGATTGACCGTCGTATCGCAGATCGAAGCTCCCCATCAGCTTCAATCGTGGAACGCCACCGCAAAAATATTCGTGGGAACGCAATTCCATCGGATCTCCTAGGGCACGAAGCGGCCGTCACAGGAGTGCAATTTTCGGACTGCCATGGCCCCGCGAGTCACTTCACCAATGGCGCACTTCCCATTGGAACATCGCACCGCCCCCCGCACACCCGGACATCCGCGCAGGGCGACCTGGTGACGTGGCGGTGACGTGCCGGTGATCCGCTTGACTCATGGTCCTCGTAGTGCCCCGGAGTTAAGGCAGGGCAGCAAGGCGAGAGGAGACCTCGTGTTCCGACACCGCTCCGCATCAGCAGCAGCGCATTGCTCGCCTGTGCTCGGCAGCCCGCCTGCTCGCCCTGGTCGATTCCGGCGCACCAGCGTCCCGGCCCGCGTGTACGACGCCTTGCTTCTGTTCCTCGTCGTTCTCGCGGCGACACAGCACGTACTCGCTCGGGGAGTGCTGCTCGTGGCATTCCTCGTGTGCCGCGTAGCAGCCCGACGACTCGTCCGTAGCCGGGTGAGGAATTCGGCGCCCGCGCGCCCTGATGACAGGCAGCTCCCGTGACTGCCCCGGTCGCCACGCGGCCGACGCAACCTGCGGTCGAGGAGCAGAAGACCCAGGTTCTCGGCGACTTCCACGACATACGGTCACGTGGCCGGTGGAGGTTCCGGCTGGCGTTGCTCGGCCCTGCGTTCGTCGTGGCCGTCGCCTACGTCGACCCGGGCAATGTGGCGACTAATGTCGAGGCCGGCGCACGCACGGGCTACATGCTGGTGTGGGTCGTCGTGCTGGCCAACCTCATGGCACTGCTCGTACAGTACCTGTCGGCGAAGCTCGGCCTGGCCACCGGGCAGAACCTCCCAGAGCAGTGCCGTGAACTCGCGCCGCGTTGGGTGAGCCGGCTCCTGTGGGCACAGGCGGAGCTGGTCGCTATGGCCACCGATCTTGCCGAGTTCGCCGGTGCGGCCCTGGGAATGAGTCTGCTGTTCGGCATGCCGGTCGCGTTGGCCGGGTTGCTGACGGCGTTCGTATCCTTCGCGGTTCTCGCATGCCAGCAACGAGGCTGCCGTGGCTTCGAAATCGCCGTTTTCGCGCTACTCCTCCTCGTGCTCGCAGGCTTCGCCTATGACATGCTGGCCGTGGGCCACCAGTCCGCCTCGGCGGCCGCGGCGGGCATGGCACCCCGTCTCGGCGGCCAGTCCACCGGATTGCTCGCCGCGGCGATCGTCGGAGCCACGGTCATGCCGCATGCGGTCTACCTGCACTCGGCTCTGACGCAGCGCCGGGTGCAGACCGACGACCCGCGCGAGCGGCGTTTCCTGCTGCGCTACCTGCGGATCGACTGCGCGCTGGGCTTTACCATGGCAGGAGCGGTCAACCTGGGCATGCTGTGCCTTTCCGCAGCCCTGTTCCGCGGCACGTCGTTGGGGGGCCTGGATGCCATCACCGCCGCCCACGCCGACCTGGGCAGGACGGTCGGCGGCGCGGCAGCGATGACCTTCGCCGTGGCTCTGCTGGCGTCGGGCATCTCCTCCGCGAGCGTGGGTACCTACGCGGGCCAAGTGGTGATGCAGGGGTTCCTGCGCCGGCACATCCCGCTGTTCACGCGGCGCGCACTTACCATGGCGCCGGCGCTGATCGTGCTGTCTGCCGGGCTTCCTGTCACCTCCACCCTCGTCTTCAGCCAGGTCGTCCTGGCGTTCGGCATCCCCTTCGCCCTGCTGCCGCTCGTCGTCGTCACCCGGCGTCGCGACCTCATGGGGCCGCTGGTCAACCGGACCGTGACCACGGCCACCGGCGCGCTCGTCTGCGCCCTGGTGATCGTCCTCAACGCCTATCTCATCGTGACCATGGTGAGAGGCAGCTGACCGGTCCGGTGACCCGCGACGAGCGCCCCCTCCACCTCTTCCCCGCACTTCATCCGCTACAAGTCCCCTCCCCCGAAAGGTAACCGTCATGACCCAGACGACCGTCCACGACGTGCCGCAGCCCATCCGCGACGGACACGGAGGAACCGACACCGGCCCGCGCAACACGCAAATGGACATCCAGAACCCCAACATCCTCGTTCCTCCTAAGGAGGACGCCGGCACGCTGCCCAACATGAAATTCTCCTTCAGCCAGGCGCACATGCGCCTCGACGAAGGCGGATGGGCTCGCGAGGTGACGCAGCGGGAACTGCCGATCGCCACCACGCTCGCGGGCGTCAACATGAAGCTCAAGCCCGGCGGCATCAGGGAACTGCACTGGCACAAGCAGTCCGAGTGGGCCTACGTCCTGGAGGGCAGCTGCCGGATCAGCGCCGTCGACCAGGAGGGGCGAAACTTCCTCGAAGACGTCTCGGCCGGCGACCTCTGGTTCTTCCCCCAGGGCATCCCCCACCACATCCAAGCGCTGGCCGACGGTGTCGAGTTCCTCCTCGTCTTCGACGACGGCGAGTTCTCCGAGAACAACACGTTCCAGGTCACCGATTGGTTCGCCCACACGCCCCGTTCGGTGCTCGCCAAGAACTTCGGCGTCTCGGAAGAGGACTTCTCCGCGATGCCCACCTCTGAGCTCTACATGTTCACCCGCCCGCTGCCGCCGGCGCTCGACACCGACCGCATCGTGAGCCCCACCGGCGACGTGCCCAGGAGCTTCAAGCACAACCTGGACTCCATGACCCCCGTGCGCACCAGCGGCGGCACCGCCAGGATCGTCGACTCGACCAACTTTGCCGCCTCCACTACCACGTCGGCGGCTCTCGTCGAGATCGACCCCGGCGCCATCCGCGAGTTGCACTGGCACCCCAACAACGACGAATGGCAGTACTACATCTCCGGACGCGGACGGATGGGCGTGTTCGCAAACTCCGGCCACAACAGGACCTTTGATTACCAGGCCGGAGACGTCGGCTACGTCCCGTTCGCCACGGGCCACTACATCGAGAACACCGGCGACACCCCGCTGAAGATGCTGGAGATGTTCCAGGCCCCCACCTTCGAGGATGTCAGCCTCTGCCAGTGGATGGCCCTGACCCCCAGCGAAACCGTCCGCGGCCACCTGAACGTCAATGACCGGGTGATGGAGTCCCTGCGCAAGGACAAGCAGGCGATCTTCCGGCCGTAACCCCGAGGCCCTCGCCGCCCCGCCCTGAGCAGGACGCACAGCCGTCCGGCGTCAGGGCGGGGCGTGGCCCATCACGGCGGCCCTACGGAATGCAGACCCGCACCATGCGTCGGACAATGGCGTGAGGCGTCAGACGATGACCTCCATGACGAAAAGTCGCCGATTCACTACGTAGAGCCACTTATCCAGGTGGGCTGCAAGGGCTCTGCCGGCGGACGCATCACACAGATGTGGAGGTGCCGAGGTGGCCGAGGGCAATGCGTTCAGTTTCGACAGCCGCGGACGGGTCACTGCCGTCCGGGGCAGCGCCGGAGACATCGTCGGCAACGCGGTGGGACGACAGG
>Ga0131853_10012959_pt1 | contig 15273 bp, 17 predicted proteins | sample TergutLab28metaG_FD_92764 | JGI IMG/M metagenome (GOLD analysis project Ga0131853, IMG submission 92764) | Labiotermes labralis P1 segment gut microbial communities from Petit-Saut dam, French Guiana - Lab288 P1 (version 2) (version 2) | ecosystem: Host-associated > Arthropoda: Insects >...
CTAGCCTTAACCCTTCTAAGCGGGCTTCTTCGGCCAGCCGGGCCGCTTCTTCGGCTAATAACCTAGCCTCTTCTTCTAATAAAAATTGATTAAATTCTTCTCGGTACAAATTAAATAATCTAAAGAGTATCTCATCATCAAGTTCGGCTAAAGCTAGCTCTTCGCCATCAACAATAATAGTAATAGTACCGCCATTAGCGCTATCGCCGTTAGCTGGCTGATTAAGCAAACTATTATCAGCGCTGACCCTTTGACCGTTGTTAAGTCCTAAAAAATCTAAGAAAGTTGGCCGCAGCTGGACAAACTCGTTATGTAAAGCGGCCTCTTGCTGCTGCCGTTGAAGTTGATTATTAATTAGCCTAAGTTCGTCTTGCTCGTTAAAGGGCAAGGTTACTTCACTGTTTAAGGTAAAATCTAAATTACTCTCTGGCGAACTATAAACCAAGCCGTTTTGAACCTCGTTAGTAGTAGCGCAAGAGATTATCGCCAATAAAAGTATAAAAATAACTAAATAACGCATTATTAAAATCCTTAAAAATTGGCATCACGTTGGGCAAATTGATTTAAAAACTCTCTAAGCAAACTCTCGTTGGTATGCGGCAGGCTGCTAAGAGCTAAACTTTCAATTTGTACCCAGTATCTAGCTACTTCTTCTTCGCTCCACACGTGGCCGCTGGGACGAACGGGGGCTAAACTGGGTGAAAAATTTAAAAAATTACCGGGAAAAATAAAATTATGGATATGCGGACGCTGCTCTAAGGTACGGCCGCTGGCCTCGATAAAATTTTGCGCTAAAGTTAGATCGCGGTTACTTTGAAAATTTCTAACGGCCATTACCGGGATAGTTATTAACAAAATTGCCCCTAAAGGGATTAAACCCAGCAAAAAAAAGCGTGCCATTTGCTTTTTACTAAAAAAAGCACTGGGCAAATATTTTTTAATTTTTTTATAGTTTAACTTTGGCATTATTGTATAACTTATCGGCTAATTAAGTGAAAAGTGAAAGTTTAAAAGCAAAAGGCAGCTTATTTATTCAGTATTACCTCTCTTACAAGCTTTTATTATCAATTTTTAGTTTTTATCTGGATTATAAGGTTTATTAAGGTTGGCATAGCCGTCTTTTTTAGCAAAGCTTTGCATTTTTTGAGTAAATTGTTCGGGAGTGAGTGTTTTCATAGGGTATAAGATAAACCAATTTTTGGCCGGCCAAAACTAATGAGGGTATTTTGCAAGTTCCAGCAGCGCTGGAACTCGGCTCGGTTGTCATCAACAGTTATGTCGTATTTATCTTCTGTTAATCCTGTTATATCTATCATTTTTCCCTCATATTATTTTAAAAAAAATGTTCATACCTACTTTTATAACATAATGTTTTTCTTTATAATAGTGAGTATATGAAATTTATACCTTTATTTTTAGCACTTATATGGGCTGGGTGCGATTTAAGCACAAATCACAATTTCTTTACCGTCCAAAATAGTAGTACTATTAATGTATTTCTGCAAGAGGTGCGGAACGAAGTACTAGTAGAAGTTTCTCCCGAAAGAATTAATTTTTTTCATAATGGCGGCTCTTTCCATATAACCCGTGAGGGGTTAGCTAAGCATATTAATATAGATATGCCATTTACTGTTGTATTCATTAATAACAATAGTACTCGAATAACTCTCGATAGAGTCATTGTTTTATCTAATGGTAATGAAGAAATCTTTAATAATGTTAGTTCAACCACTATAATATTTCCATAATTTAACCTCTATCGGTATCACGAGCTATTATCGGCCCGTTTAATCCTAACATACTATTTACATAACGGGCCTTACTACGCAACTGTATAATGTTACTAGATACTCCCTGTGACGTTATATGCATTGTTCCAGCTCCTGTTAATTCATAGGGTGGAACTAGTCTATTGGCAGTTATGGTTCTGTTTTGTAAATTTACAGTGAAGGCTCTAGGATTGCTATTAATTAATGTTATATCACCTAGTTGGCTTCCGGGAGGGTTAGGGATTAAAGTAAATCCAGCTGTTTGCCCATAGTTTAGCATTGCTGGCCCGGTGAGGGTTATTGAAGTGGGACGAATAGGGGGAGAGAACACTATATTTGGAACAAATAGACTAATTAAATTTGGTGCACGACCATCTAAATTATACGGGTTAAAAGTAAAATTTTGATTATTATGTATCTCTAAAGTACTGTTACCCAAAGTAAATATAATTGGGGAACCTGATCTGTTTTGAAAAATAAAATCCCAATTCATGGTGGTACCTTGTGTAGTTAAATTAATCCGAAAGTTAGGTTGTAATACGGGGGTGGGAATATAATTATTAAAACTTTGTGTAAAAGTTCCGTTTTTTGTTTGATAAACAATATAGTCGGGATACAGTGTAATAATGCTATCTCTAGAATTATTAGTCAAACTTTGATGACCATTTACAATAATCATCCCATTCCAATCTTGAGAGATAGTCAGTGAACTCATTTTATTATATCCTAAATTACATCCGTTTATAAAAAATAGCAATGATAAATATAAAAAAATTAAACTTATTGGTTTCATACTCATATATAAGCAATCTTTCCTCTTCTTCTAGATAGTTACATAAAAACTCAGCAACTTTTAAAATATTTGCGTCATTAGAGTAATAACTATATTTACACCGGAACCAGCTATACTAAATTGAGGTATTCCCGTACCTATAGTTGTTAATGCTGGAATAGTTCTAGAAGTTATACCGTCTCTACCAATTACTACTAAAGGGATGTTTGTATTGTTTACTAAAGTTGCTGGTATCGCATTAGAACCAGTATTACTTTGCCTAGATATATTAACAATGATTGGTTCCGAAAAATTAAACCCATTAACTAACATTTCAGACTTAGGCACAAATATTCGTCCATATTCTAGTCCTGCACTTCCTCTTCTTCTTTCTATAGTTATACCATCTTCATGGTATATTAACACTGGTATAGGCATAAACCCATCAATTAAATTTCCGTTAAAGTTTCTAATTAAAATGGTATTATTAGATACCGATACTAATTCCATATCTAGTTCTTTTTTATCATTTAAATTACAACTTACAATAATTGTAACCAAAAAAGTACATAATAATACTCTTGCTAAATTAATATTTTTCTTATTTGTTTTTCTCATACCTATTTTATAACATAATATTTTTCTTTATAGTAGGGGGCATATGAAATTTATATCTTTTTTTTATATTTACTTCAAATCTATTGGTGCATTTAACCCAGTAATTGCGCTGGGTACCATCAAATTACTGTAAGGCAATTCAATCAACGTAATCACTGTTACATCAAATTTACTTCCTATAGGCGGAGCAATGCTGCCATCGGCTAAGCTTTTAATTTTGCCGAGCTTACCGGAATCGAGCCGCTTTAAAGTTAGCTCTTTAATTTTAGTACCGCCTTTTCAAGGTTATAACTATTACTTATAATTTACTTTAATTTAGCAGTCTTTGTAAAGTATCGTGCAGACGCATCACATTACGGCTGCTTAGCTCTAAACGATTAGTGCTAAAATTACTACCGATAAGCTGCACTCTAAAGATAGCCGACCCAGCAATAGCCCTCATTTGCTCATAGGTTAAAAAACTTACACCCTCTTCGCTATAAACACCATTACTATAACTATGGGCTACATTATTAAGCGATAACTGCATATTTTGCTGACCTAAACAAATAAAAATAGTTTGTACATTGAAATTGATGGTCCCGGTATAATCGTAACGCAAAATATAATAAAGCCGCGATTCTTCTCTGGCCACCGCCAAAGCTATGGTAAAACTATTTTCGTTATCGATATAAAAAGTAGGCAGATAAAATTGCCTAATGATACGTGTTATATAAGTTGTATGAATTTGATAGGGCCTGATGGCCTCTGCCAATTTAATATCGTGGAACAAACCGCAGCTGCTTAAAGTCATTAAAATGATAGGTATAATTATTTTGTACTTTAACATACCGATAATATAACGCTTTAATAGGAAATAGAGAAATAAAGTTTTTGCTATCGCCACCTATCCCCGCCGCAGAGCAGCGGAGTATTACGGCGGGCTTGCAGGTTTTCTTACGAAAACCGCCGCAAAAACATTTTAAGCGGTTACACCCTAAAGGGTTGAGTATTAGACCCGTGCCTACGGCAATTAAAAGCTTAGTAGTTTTTAATTTTCACTTTATAATTTTTAATTAACGCTGTGTTATTGCTACATAAGCCTGTACATCTACCAAGTAGTTGTATAACCTAATGGCATCTTCGTTACTAAGGCCAACCATACCATCATCAAGCTGATACCAAGTAATATTCGGCATTACCGGTACCGCTAAAGGTAAATTTGGCCTATGATTACCCGTTGGGGTTAGACAACTCGTTAAGCTTAGCAACCACATTATCGCTAGTAACAGCGGCTTTTTTACGGTTAGCTTCATCTTGTACCTCCTTTGCTTTTTGCGCTTGCTCTTGTATAGCCTGCTTATCGCTAGTCATACGTTTTAAATCTTTTTGGGCTTGTTTACCTTGCTCCAATTTTTTACCCAATAAGTAGCTTAATATGGCTGTCGTTGTTATAATTATAACCTTAGCCAGTGCTTTAATTTTATTTATCATTTCTCTCTATTCCTTGTTCCTTATTACCTGTTCCCTTAATGGCTACCCCAACTTTAGATATATCCACCCCTACAAAAGCGGCGGCAATAAAGGTAGCCACCATAATTACCTCGCTCATAGGTATATCAACTACACCCTGCATTTTTAATATTAAACTGATTAACGCCACCAATACCGCCGTTAATTTGCAAGTTATGTTAATGGTATTTGCTTTCAATCGCATCATTTTCTACCCTTTAATTTTTAATTATTAGTTATTAAACTAAGCACCCGATATAAATAACTTAAAGCAGTAAGGCCGCCTACCACCGCCACCAACCAGCCAATAATAGCCTTTGGATTAATAGCATTTAGCCGCTCTTCCAGCTTATTAATTTTGCCGATAAGGCCATTACCGGTCTCTTTGTCTTCGTCCCAATGTAAGCCCACTTTTAGCCGCAAATTACGGTTACTCTTTTTTAAGCTGCTAATCTCGCGCCCATTAACCTCTACTTTACGCATTAGCTCTTCCAATTGCCTTGTTAACTTTTCATTTTCCATCTTTAAACCGTTACCCCTTATCCATCATTTTTTGTTAAGGTAAGTTATCGTATAGGCTAAAGCTCGCTTTAATTAAAAAAGTAAAAATTAAGAATTAAAAAATTTCACTTTTCGCTTTTCAAAGGCTCTTGACACAATTAAAAGATTTATGATACTTTACAGTTAAATACGGTGCACGTAGTTCAGTGGTAGAGCGCCAGATTGTGATTCTGGTTGTCGCGGGTTCAAACCCCGTCGTGCACCCTGCAAAAAAACAACCCTACTAAATTTAGTAGGGTTGTTTTTTAAGCTAAAACTTTAATTTATTAATGTTTTATACCGTACTACGTAATCGGGTTGTCGCCAGTAGATTTATCTTTTTTCACTAATTTACCTGCTTAATATTAAATAATTTAAACAAAGTATTAAATAAGCTATAAAGATAGAAAGGTGTTGGATTAAAGATTGCCGTAAAGTATGATGTTGTTTTTTAAATAAAGGCAAAAACCTAAAAGCTGCTTCTATAACCATAGGTAATAATAAAAGGGCCAAATGCCCTAAAAACCACAGTGAATGAGAATAAAAACTAAACAACCTAACGCCCGAAGCTATATCGATAAACCATAAGGCAGCCGCTAAACGGCGCAGTAAAAAATCGCCGGGTTTAGGTGATAGCCCCTTTTTAGCCGAATAACCCAGCCTAAAAATGTATAAGCTATTAACCAACAGCAATAAAGTGGTAATAATAAAATGTAAAAACATAAGGTGTTGCTTTTAAATGGCCTGCACTTCTTTAACCAAATTGTTAGCCTTAAGTTTTTGGATAATCTCTTCGTTAATGGCCACTCTCAAAAGCCTGCCTCCTTTAATAATTTTGTTATTAAAATGTAAATATATTAAGCTTTCGCCGTAACTATCGCCAATAATATCGCGCAAGGTTAGTAGCTCTTCTTTGTTAATTTCATTATCTTCTTTTAAATAAAGGTGCAACTCTTTAGCCCGTTCTTCATTTTTAGTAGCTTTGGCCTTAATGGCTGCATCGGGCAAAGCCACACGGTCTAGCCTGAATTGCGGTTCACTGCCATTTTTATCTACCTTACCATAAAGCATTAGGGTAGCATTTTCAATTAAGTGCGGTTCCATGTCGGCTAAAACTTTGCTAAAAACCACTACCTCTATGCTACCGTTATAATCCTCTAAAATAAAGCTGGACATCTTTGTATTACTTTTAGTTATACGGCTTTTAATATTTTTAATTAAACCTACTGCACAATATTCTTTACGTAACAAGGCTTCTTCGGTATTAGCTAAGTTCAAAGTATGGTGCTGCTGCCAAGCCCCTTTAAATTTATCCAGCGGGTGGCCACTAATATAAAAACCCAACAGTTCTTTTTCGTGCTCTAATTTTTGATCGAGGACAATATCTTCGGCTTCGGTAAAGGTAAATTCGGGGAAGGCTACTTCATCGGCAAAAGCATCAAATAAACTGGGGCCGGCGTTTTGGCTGGCCTTCTTTTTTACGGCGTGGTCGATGGCTGCCTCGTAGTTAGCCAGTAACTTGCCGCGCTGAAATTCCTTTAAGCCATCAAAAAGGCCGGCTTTAATAAAAATTTCCACTACCCTTTTATTAACGCTTTGCAACGGCATTTTGTCTAAAAAATCATTAAAATTTTTAAATAATCCATCTTGACGAGCGGTAATCACTTCGTTTACCGCTTGTTCCCCTACACCTTTTAAGCCCTGTAATCCATAATAAATTTGCCCGCTGCTAGCCGAAAAACCGGCCGCCGATTGATTAATATCGGGCGGGAAAATTTGTAACCCCATCGCCTTAGCTTCATCAAGATATTTTTTAAAACTACTGGGGTTATTAATGTTTTTGCTTAACACCGCCGCCATAAATTGGGCCGGGTAGTGCACTTTAAGGTAAGCCGTTTGATAGGCCAGCACGCTATAACAAGCGGCATGGCTTTTATTAAAGCCATAACCGGCAAATTTCTCCAACTTTTCAAAAATTTTTACCGCACCAGTTTCGCTGTGGCCATTGGCTTTAGCCCCTTCGACAAAAACAGCTTTTTGTTTGGCCATCTCCTCCGGCTTTTTTTTACCCATAGCCCGCCGCAAAATATCGGCACCGCCTAAACTATAGCCGGCATAAATTTGCGCCACCTGCATAACTTGCTCTTGATAAACAATAACCCCATAAGTTGGTTTTAAAATTTCGGCTAAGCTGGGGTCGTCATAGATAACACTTTTGGGGTTACGTTTGCCTTTAATAAAATCGGGGATATAATCCATCGGACCGGGGCGGTAAAGCGAGTTTAAAGCGATTAAATCTTCGATACTTTCCGGGTCGGTTTCCTTTAAAACCTTGCGCATACCATCGCTTTCAAATTGAAAGATACCGGCGGTATCGGCTTTACCAAAAAGCTTAAAGACCTTTTTATCATCTTCGGGAATTTGTTTAATCTCAAAGTTTGGCTCTGTTTCCTTAACCATAGCAATGGTGCGGTCAATAATACCCAGCGTAGAAAGCCCTAGTAAATCCATCTTAACAAGGCCGCAATCCTCCAGAGCGGTACCTTCATACGCCGTTACAATAATTTTTTCACCGTCTTTATCGGCGGTAATTAAAGGGGCGTAATCTACCACCTGCGTTTTACCAATAACGTGGCCGCAAGCATGCACACCGGTGCCGCGTACCTGCCCTTCTACCCGGCTGGCAATATCAAAAAGCTCGGCATAAACACCGCCGCGCTCCGCAAACTCTTTTAGTTCACTACTATTTTCTAGAGCATCTTTCACATTTTTATGCTCTTTAGTAACAGCTTTAGTAATAGCCAAACTATCGCCATAATGTATATCTAACACTCTTGCCACGTCTTTTAAGGCAGCTTTAGTTTGCAAAGTGCTATAAGTTACAATACCGGCCACATTTTCATCGCCATATTTTTTGCTAATATACTGGGCTACTTCATCGCGCCGTTCATCGTTAAAATCGATGTCAAAGTCGGGCATACTGATACGTTCAGGGTTTAAAAAACGCTCGAAAAGTAAATTATACTTTAAAGGGTCGATGTCGGTAATCGCTAAGGAGTAAGCCACAATACTGCCGGCCCCGCTGCCGCGGCCGGGCCCAACGCTAATACCGTTATCTTTAGCCCATTTAATAAAATCCCATACAATTAAAAAATAACCAACAAAACCCATTTTACTAATAGTGGCTATCTCGAAGGCTGCACGTTCTTTAATAGCCGGTGTTACCGGATTATAACGGCTATTAAGCCCTTCATTTACTAAATAAGTTAGATAAGCCTCTTCATTAGCATAACCGGCCGGGATAACGTAATCGGGTAATAAAGCCCCCGGTTTGGGGATAGTCAGATTACATCTTTCAGCAATTTTTACAGTGTTAGCTAAAGCCTCCGGTAAATCGGCAAAAAGGGCAGCCATTTCATCGGCAGTTTTTAAATAACAGTTAGGGCTAGCTCGCATACGTTCAACATCATCACGTTTAGCCTGTGTCCCTACACAGATAAGAATATCATTGATAGTTTCATCTTCTTTTAAAAGATAGTGCACATCGTTAGTGGCCACCAAAGGGATACCGGTTTCGGCGCTTAATCTGGGCAGCTCTTTCCGGATAATTTTATCTTCGGGAAAACCATGGTCTTGAATCTCAAGGTAAAAATTATTACGGCCAAAAAGTTTATCGTAATAAAGGGCACGCTTTTTAGCTTCTTCATATTTATTATTTACAATAAGGTACGATACCTCGCCGACTAAGCAGCCGCTTAAAGCAATTAACCCTTCGTAATGCTGCTGTAAAAGTTCGTCATCTACACGCGGTTTGTAATAAAAACCTTCCGTATAAGCTTTACTGGTTAAAGTTAGTAAGTTTTTATAGCCAACTTCGTTAGTGGCCAACAAAACCATATGAAAATTACTACGCTCCCCGGCCACTGCTTTACGGTCGTGCCTGCTATAAGCCACATAAACTTCGCAACCAATAATGGCTTTAATACCCTTTTTTTTACAGGCATCTTCAAAACTTAAAATACCAAGCATATTGCCATGGTCGGTTAAAGCCACAGCAGGCATATTATAGCTTTTAGCCAACCCCGCAAGGCCCGCTACGGTGGCCGAACCATCTAAAAGCGAATAATCACTATGATTATGCAAATGCACAAAATTATTAGCCATATATGTTAGTTTAGCACTTTTTGTGGCTTATGGCAAGGCATATTGTTAGGCTCTCTTGCCATTAACTGCTAAGTTATGTTATAGTAACCGCACTATGGGTGTACGCGGCGAAATTTTTAGCATAACCACCTTTGCCGGTGATAAAACTTATTTTTTTAACATTAAAGAAAATAGATATAAAAATATTTATATGACTATCGCCGAAAGTGTGCGTAAAGCTAACGGCGGCTTCGAGCGTTTTCAGTTGGCCGTTTTTGAAGAAGATTTTGCCTTTTTTAGTGTTATGTTATGGAAGGCAGAAGAACTTATAGAGCAAAATATTACCAGCTGGGAAGATAAATTAACAGCCAAAAGCGGTAAGCGTTTTTATAGCTTTAAGCTGGAACCGGCTATAAGAAAGTGGCCGGCTTGTTTAACTATAACCGAACATAAAAATGACGAAGATGTTAAAAATAACAGAGTAATTAAGCTTTTTAAAGATAACGTTACCAACTTTAGTATTGGTTTTAATAAATGCCGGGCCTATAAAGAGGGCGGCCATGCCAACCTTAATAAACCTTATAATCCAAATAAAAGTTAATAATTAATAAAATGATAAGGAATAAGTAACAGTGAATATTTTTAATAGTTATTTATTATTCTCTATTCTTTTTATTCCATATCCTTAAAAAGAGGAATAACTTTTAGTTTTTCGTTTTCGCTTTTCAACTATATAAAATATCTCTTTATTTTTTGCTTGTTTTATGTTACCCTATCCTTATGCAAGATAACTTAGAGCAGCTTTTAACAGATATTTGTAAAGGGTTACAAAATTATATCGCCGGCATTGGTTTTACTAAAGTCCATTTAGGGTTAAGCGGCGGCTTAGACAGCGCCTTAGTGGCCGCATTGGCTTGTTTTAGTTTAGGGCCGGCTAATGTAAAAGGATTTTTACTGCCCAGCCGCTATAGCAGCCGGCATAGTCTTGATGATGCTTTAGCTTTAGCCGATAATTTACAGATTAGCCACGATACCATAGCCCTAGAGAGCGTTCACCAAAGTCTTGAGCAACTGCTAAGCCCGCACTTTAGCTTAACCGGACTGCCCGATGAAAATTTGCAGGCTCGCTTACGCGGCGTTATTTTAATGGCTTACTCTAATAGTACCGGCAGTCTCTTACTTTCTACCAGCAATAAAAGCGAGCTGGCCGTAGGTTACGGCACTTTATACGGTGATATGTGCGGTGGGTTAAACCCTATTGGGAACCTTTATAAAACCGAAGTTTATGCTTTATGCCGCTATATTAATAAAATAAAAGGCAATGTTATACCTAATAATATCCTAACCAAAGCCCCTTCTGCCGAGCTGCGGCCAAACCAAAAAGATAGCGATAGTCTGCCCGATTACCCTACCTTAGATAATATTTTAAAATTATATTTAGATAAAAACCTATCTTTAGAGCAAATTACAGCGGCCGGTTACAATTACGAGGTAGTAAGCAAGATAATTAAGTTAAATAAAAATAATTTGTTTAAGACGGCACAAAGCCCGCCTATCTTAGAATTAAGAGGGGTTGTACTTTAATTATTAATTTTTACTTCTTAATTATAATTAAATAAAGGTATTTTATGACGCAATATTTAATAGCCCTCGATCAAGGCACAACTAGTAGCCGCACTATCATCTTTGATAAGCAAAGTAAGATAGTTGGCTTAGCTCAAAAAGAGTTTAAACAAATTTACCCGCAACCGGGCTGGGTAGAGCACGACCCATACGAAATTTGGGCCAGCCAGTTAGCCACTCTAAAAGAGGTTTGTAAAAGCGCCGGCATAACGGCCAAGCAAATAGCCGCCATCGCCTTAACCAACCAGCGCGAAAGTACCCTTGTATGGGATAAAACTACGGGTGAACCTATCTATAACACTATTGTGTGGCAGTGCCGCCGCACCGCCGGCCACTGTGATGAGCTTAAAGCCAAAGGTTTTGACAAAGTAATTAAAGATAAAACGGGGTTAATTATTGACGCTTATTTTTCGGCCACTAAGCTTAGCTGGCTACTGGATAATATAGCAGGCGCCCGGGTTAAAGCCGAAAGCGGACAATTACTTTTTGGCACGGTAGATAGCTGGTTGTTATGGCAGCTTACTAAAGGCGAGGTGCACGCTACCGATTATAGCAACGCCAGCCGTACTATGCTCTTTAATATTCATACATTACAATGGGATAACGATTTACTTAAAGAATTTAATATCCCGCTGCAAATGTTACCGCAGGTAAAACCCTCTAGCTATCTTTATGGTTATAGTGCCGCCGAGTTTTTAGGGCACGAAATACCCATTAGCGGCGTAATTGGCGACCAACAGGCAGCTCTTTTTGGACAAGGTTGCTTTGAGGCGGGAGCCGTTAAAAATACTTACGGCACGGGCTGCTTTATCTTAATGAATACCGGCGCTAAAGCGATAAACTCGCAGAATGGCCTTATCACCACCATTGCTTGGGGAGTAAATAACCAAATTGATTACGCCTTAGAGGGCAGTATCTTTGTGGCAGGGGCGGCCATTCAGTGGTTACGCGACGAACTACAGCTGCTAACCGATGTGGCCGCCAGTGAAAGTTATGCTACAGCGGTAAACGATAACGGTGGGGTTTATGTCGTGCCGGCCTTTGTGGGGCTAGGTGCACCTTATTGGCAGCAGCACGTCAGCGGTCTTATTACCGGGTTGCGGCGCAATAGCAGCAAAGCCCATCTTATTAGGGCTACTTTAGAATCTTTAGCCTATCAAAGTTGCGATGTCATTAAAGCTATGCAAGCCGATGCCGCTATTCCTCTTAAACATTTGTATGCCAACGGCGGGGCTAGCAACAATAATTTTTTAATGCAATTTCAGGCTGATATTTTAAATACCGAAGTTATCCGTCCTGCTATTACCGAAAGCACAGCTTTAGGCGCCGCCTATTTAGCCGGCTTAGCCGTAGGTTATTATAAAGATAAAGCCGATATTATTAAAAATATTACCGCTACCGGTACTACCTTTAAACCGCTAATAGACGATAATTACCGTACTAAGCTGCTTAACGGCTGGCAGCAAGCTATTAAACAAGCTCTTACTTAATTGTTAAAAATATTTACTCATCTTTAATAACTAGTTGATTAGTATCGTAAAGCACCTGGGCATGATTGGCTTTAATCTCTTTATCTTCCATAGTGTTACCGGTTTTTACATCAACCACACGGCGGTAAATATTATTGTTACGGTAAACTACTCCTTGCTCGCGTGAGAAAAATTCTTGCTGAGCTTTAATATGGTAGCGATAAGGCAGTAACTGGTTAGCGCGCAGCTCGGCACAAAGGTGGTGCTCATCGCACCATACCAATAATTGAAAAGTTAAAGCTGTGTTGTTAGCAAAACGGTAATCTAAATAATTATACATAATGGAGGTGCCGCAGCCAAAAGGAATTTGGCGGCCGTAATCGGGAAATAAATCGATAGCATCGTGGTGGTGGTGCTCTGTAATCTCAAGCGGGCTGTGCAAAACCAGCCAATGAATAAGGTTAGTAAACTGGCAAAGCCCGCCGCCAATACCGCTGCTAGGTGCACCTTTAGCAATAACTAAGCCCTCTTTGTAGCCTTTGCGAGCAGTAACTGCTCCTACCAAATACCAGAACGAAAAAATTTGACCGGGTTTAATAATAATACCATTTACTTTTTGGCTGGCCAACTGTAAATTGACAGCTTTATTTTCTTGTAATGTCATATCAACATTCCCAAGCTTGCGCCTTATTAAAGATTTATGGCTATAAACTACGACCGGCAGCGGCTGTATTTCTTTAACTTTAGCTAAACGATAACCTTTAAAAAAATTTTGCCAATGCCGTTTAAGACAGCATTTATATACCGATAAACGATAAGTTAAAGATGAATATTCGCAAAATAATTTTCTGGCCAAAATCAATAACCTCTTTAAACCGTTATAAGAGATAGTATACCACAAAATAGTAACTATCGGCGTAATTAAATAATATTAAAAACTAACCTACTTGTAACTATATTATGTTATCCCACTTAAGCAAGACTAATATTTGACATTCCTTGAAATATCTGTTAAATTTAATTAAAAGCAGGAGTGTTTATGGCTTATCAAATACAATTACTAAAAAATTTTGCTGTTTTGCCTAATTGGGAAGATAAATTAGGAGAACTAATTACTTTAGCTAACACAGAGGACTGGACATTTAAAAAGCCAGTTTTAAGTAAAAAAGGTAACGAAATAACATATCCTATTTTAAGAAACTATTTAGACCACACTTTTAATAAAGTTAAAAATGATTATGACCAAGCAAGTGATATGAACAAGAATAAGTATTTCTTAATATCGGAGGATATAGCTTGTTTTGATACTGGCCTCTTTACAAAATACTATGAAAGAATTTTTGCTTTTTTTGAAAAAAATAGAAACCCACTCAAGTACCAATGGGTTTTCATTGGCTTTAAAAAAGAAAGCGACCACAATTTTCAAAATGTTACTCGTTTATATAAGTTACCAGAACGTGCCAACTATTTTTCTAACGTTTCTGAGTTGATTTATGATTACAGATTGCCTATTCAGCCACCATCTGCAGAGCATGTATTAGAGGATATTGACAATTTTGAAAGAATACCTATAGAAATAAGGAATAATCGCCGTAAAAATGATATATACCAATCATTAGTAGGAGCTGTAAAAAATGTTGAAAAACGCTTAGCTGGTAACTATAAAATTGCCATACCTCAATACTTTCAAAATAAAATACAACTGTTAATCCCGATTGATTTAGGAGCAGAAAAAGTAAACTTGGCTTTAGCTTTAAATAAATACGAAAACTATTATTCTGGTAGAACGCTTTTGACTTTAGAAATGGCTTACAATAATGCCCGTTTAATTGTTAAGCCTGAAAGTGATTGGCTTTTACCGTAAAAATAAAAATGTGCAAATGTGCATTTATGTATTGACATAAATTAGTAGCGGTGTTATATTATGTATGTAGCAAGTATCTGTTACATACATGTAAACTTTTTATCAGTATTTTCTGATTATAGAAACTTCCATAAACATTTTTTTAACTACAAAGTTTTTATCTCAAAAGCCTCCTAACGGAGGCTTTATTTTTTACTAAACTCTTTTAATTTTATAGACAAACTCCTCTCCTTATACTATACTACCCCCATGCCAAAATTTGAAGTTATTGCCCCTTATCAACCTATGGGCGACCAGCCGCAGGCTATTGCCAAAATTAGCGAAGCCCTTAAACGCGGCGACAAATACCACACTATGAAGGGCGTAACCGGCAGCGGCAAAACCTACACGATGGCCAAAATTGTAGAGTCCGTACAAAAACCCACACTGGTGATGAGCCATAACAAAACCCTCGCCGCCCAGCTTTACCGCGAATTTAAAACTTTCTTACCTAATAACGCCGTTGAATATTTTGTAAGTTATTACGACTATTACCAGCCCGAAGCTTACGTAGCTGCCCGCGACCTTTATATAGAAAAAGAAACCGACATTAACAAAGAAATTGAACGCATGCGTCTTGCCGCTACCACTAGCCTGATGGAGCGTGAAGATGTATTAATTGTTAGCAGCGTAAGCTGTATTTACGGGTTAGGCAACCCCGGCAGCTTTAAAGATATGCGCCTTATGCTGCACCCGGGCGACACCCTTAAGCCCGAAATTATCATCGACCGTCTTATTCAAATGCAATATGGCCGTGATGACATTACCTTTAGTCCCGGTAATTTTAGGAAACGCGGCGATAGCCTCGATGTCTATTTGGCTTATTATGATGAAGCTTATCGCATAGAGTTTGATTTTGATACCATCGCCAGCATTAAACAAATTCACCCCCTCACCGCCGCTATACTAGGCACGCGCGACTACCTTACCATCTATCCCGCTAAG